>OGXJ01001155.1_pt1 | contig 20169 bp, 24 predicted proteins | sample 1576231 | NCBI WGS metagenome assembly OGXJ01 (sample SAMEA3541539, study PRJEB24748) | human gut metagenome | biome: human gut; feature: human-associated habitat; material: faeces | place: China | collected 2012
ATAAGAATACAGGCAATAAAGAAATGATTGATTATCAAATAATAGTAGAAGATGACTACGGGATTGCGGCCCAATTTTCAACCCGTGCGCGCACGCGCACTCCAATAACTCCTAACTCCTCACTAACACGGAAAGGATACTTATGCCCAACACAAACTCTCTCCCCCTGCGCCCCTATCAGCAGCGGGCGAAAGAACAGATCCACACAGAGTGGGAACAGGGGCGGCTGCGCACGCTGCTGGTGCTGCCCACCGGCACCGGAAAAACCATTGTGTTTGCTGCCGTGGCCGAAGACCAGGTGCGCGCCGGGGACCGGGTGCTGATCCTGGCCCACCGCGGCGAACTGCTGGAACAAGCCGCCGACAAGCTGCAAAAATCAACCGGCCTGGGCTGCGCGGTGGAAAAAGCCGAACAATCCTGCCTGGCCAGCTGGTACCGCGTTGCCGTTGGCAGCGTGCAAAGCCTGCAGCGCCCCCAGCGGCTGGAAAAGTTCCCCCACAATTATTTCAGCACCATCATCATTGACGAAGCCCACCATGCCGTGACCGACGGCTACCGCCGCATTCTGGACTGGTTCCCCGCGGCCAAGGTCCTGGGCGTAACGGCCACGCCGGACCGCGGCGACCTGCGCAATCTGGGCGAGGTGTTCGACAGCCTGGCCTATGAGTACAAACTCACCGATGCCATCCGGGACGGCTTTCTGTGCCGCATTATGGCGCAGACCATCCCCCTCAGGCTGGACATCTCCACCGTGGGCATGTCCGGCGGGGACTATGCCGTGGGCGAGCTGGGCAGCGCCCTGGACCCTTATCTGGACCAGATCGCCGCCGAAATGGCGCACTACTGCAAGGGGCGCAAAACCGTTGTCTTTCTGCCGCTGATCAAGACCAGCCAGAAGTTCCGGGATACCCTGAACCGCCACGGATTCCATGCTGCCGAGGTCAACGGCCAGAGCACCGACCGCGCCCAGGTTCTGGCAGATTTTGACGCCGGAACCTACAACGTGCTGTGCAACAGCATGCTGCTGACCGAAGGCTGGGACTGCCCCAGTGTGGACTGCGTTGTGGTGCTGCGCCCCACCAAGGTGCGCAGCCTGTACAGCCAGATGGTGGGCCGCGGCACCCGCCTGCACGAAGGCAAAAAGGACCTGCTGCTCCTGGATTTCCTCTGGCTGACCGACCGCCACGAGCTCTGCCGCCCGGCCGACCTTGTGTGCGAGGACCACGCCGTTGCCCAACAGATGACCGATAACCTGGCTGCCGCCGCCTGCCCGGAGGACGTGGAGGAAGCCGCCCGGCAGGCCGCCGAAGATGTGGTGGCCCAGCGGGAGGAAGCCCTTGCCAAACAGCTGGAAGAACAGCGCCGCAAACGCGCCCGCCTGGTTGACCCGCTGCAATACGAAATGAGCATCCAGGCCGAAGACCTGGCCGGTTATGTGCCCGCCTTTGGGTGGGAAGCCGGTCCCCCCAGCGCCGAACAGACCGCCGCGCTGGAAAAGCAGGGCATCTGCCCCGATGCGGTGGAATCCGCCGGCAAAGCATCCCTGCTGCTGGACCGGCTGAACAAGCGCCGGGATGAGGGATTAACCACCCCCAAGCAGATCCGCTGCCTGGAAAAATACGGCTTCCAGCATGTGGGCACCTGGAGCTTCAACGCCGCCAAGCACATGATCGACCGTATCGCCGCCTGCGGCTGGCGCGGCACCCCCAAGGGCGTGGACCCAAAGACCTATATGCCCTCTGCGGAAACAACCCCAATCTTTGACTTCGGATGGTAAACGGAATGGACAATGCAAATGATCTCAAGGAAGCCTTGGACTTTATCTCCCCGGCAAACTTGACCTATGAAGAATGGGTCACAGTGGGCATGGGCTTGAAAGAAGCCGGGTTCCCTGTTACCGCATGGGAGCAATGGAGTTCCCGCGATGGCAGCCGGTACCACAAGGGCGAATGTGCCCGCAAGTGGGAAAGTTTCCGCGGCAATCCCAAACCGATCACCGAGAACAGCATTTTCGCCCTGGCACGCAATCACGGCTGGCCGGGCCCCGCCGGGCATGAGCTGGACTGGAACGACGCGATCTGCGCCCCCGGTACCCGGCCGGACGGCGTTGTGGTGGATACCCGCTGGCTGGATGTGCAGGAGCTGAACATCCCCGAACAATGGGACCCCGCCGACCAGCTGCGCCGCTACCTGCAAGCCCTGTTTGAGCCGGAGGACCATGTGGCCTATGTGACCGAAAGCTACCTGCGGGATGACCGCTATGCCCCCACAAAAGGCTGCTGGGACCGCACCGCCGGTCAGCTGATGGACGAGCTTGCCCGCTGCGGCGGGGACATCGGCGCTGTGGTGGGCGATTACAACCCCGCCGCCGGTGCCTGGATCTGCTTCAACCCCGTGGAGGGCGGCCGCAGCAACAACAATGTGACCGACTACCGCTATGCCCTGGTGGAATGCGACAACATGGAGCTGGAAAAGCAGCAGGCCATTATCCGCCAGCTGGAACTGCCCTGCGCGGCCCTGGTGTACAGCGGCAGCAAAAGCCTGCACGCCATTGTGCGGGTCGGCGCGCCGGATTATACCGAGTACCGCCGCCGGGTTGACTACCTGTACGCTGCCTGCAAGAAAAACGGCCTGACGCTGGACGAAGCCAACCGCAACCCTGCCCGCCTATCCCGCATGCCGGGCATCCTGCGCGGCGGCAAAAAGCAGTACCTGCTGGAAACCAACACGGGCAAATCCTGCTGGGAGGAATGGAAAGACTGGTTTGAAGCCTGCACGGACGACCTGCCCGATACCGAAAATCTTGCCGATGACTGGGCCAGCCTGCCGCCGCTGGCAGATGCCCTGATTGAAGGAGTGCTGCGCCAGGGCCACAAAATGCTTCTGGCTGGTCCCAGCAAAGCGGGCAAAAGCTTTGCCCTGATCGAACTGTGCATCTGCCTTGCCGAGGGTGCCCCCTGGCTTGGCCGCTTTGCCTGTGCGCAGGGCAAGGTGCTTTATATCAATCTGGAACTGGACCGCGCCAGCTGCCTGCACCGCTTCAAAGATGTATACGAAGCCCTGCACCTGCAGCCCCGGAACCTTGCCAACATCGACATCTGGAACCTGCGCGGTGCCTCCGTCCCCATGGATAAGCTGGCTCCCCGCCTGATCCGCCGGGCTGTCAAGAAAGGCTACCTGGCCGTTGTGCTGGACCCGATCTATAAAGTCATCACCGGCGATGAAAACAGCGCTGACCAGATGGCCAAGTTCTGCAACCAGTTTGACCTGGTCTGCCGGGAACTGGACTGTGCCGTCATCTACTGCCACCACCACAGCAAGGGCGCGCAGGGCGGCAAGCGCAGCATGGACCGTGCTTCCGGCTCCGGTGTGTTTGCCCGTGACCCGGATGCCATGCTGGATATGACCGAGCTGGTCCCCACCGATGCCATCCGGGAGCAGCTGCACAACAAAGCGGCCTGCGCCGCAGCCAAAGCCCTGCTGGATGCCCGCGGCCATGCCGATGCTTACGGCCCGGACGATGCCCTGAGCCGCAGCCGGATGCTGGCCATTGCCAAGGAACACCTGCCGCTGCCCGATCTGCACCGCCTGGATGCAGACACCGCGGCTGCCATCAAGCGCGCCGATGCCATGACCGCCTGGCGCATTGAGGGCACTCTGCGCGAGTTTGCCCGTTTTGACCCGGTCAACCTCTGGTTCGACTATCCCGTACACAAGCTGGACAGCGGCCTGCTGGAGGACCTGCAGCCAGAAAGCGATTACAAGCAGCTTGGCTCCCGCGGCGCCGCAAAGCGCTGGGGAGACAAAGATACTGCCGCCAAAAGCAAGCGTGCCGAACTGCGCACCGCCTTTGAAGCCTGCACCATGGATGGTAAAGTGACCATTTACAGCATGGCTGAATACCTGAACCTGAAGCCCGATACCGTGCGCCGACGCCTGAAATCCGACGGCGGATTTTGGATTGATGGCACCAGCGTGGGGCTGAAAGAGCCCGGAAGCAACGGATAATATTTCTTATATTTCACGGAAAATAGCCGCTATCACAAATCCGTCCGAACTTCCGTATTTCGGAAAATAGCCGCTATCCGTACCAAATACGGACGGAAAATAGCCTTATATATATAGTAAAAATCCGTCCGTGTGTTGGGGTATCCCAGAGGATGGGGCGTACACAGCCCCCATCCCTCCGGGAACCCACCCCAACACGTTGGCCACAAAAAAAGAACGAGGTGAAAATACATGCAATTTTTTATTCCCATGCAGCCGCCCACCACAACCCACAATGCCAAGCAGCTGCATGCCTTTATGCGCGGCGGAAAGCCCTGCGCCGTGTTGCACGACAGCCCGGAGCTGAAAGCCACCCGTGCCAAGCTGCACGCCTACCTGGCCCCTTATGCACCGCCTACCCCCTGCAGCGGCCCGGTGCGGCTGTTGGTCAAGTGGCTGTTTCCCACTGACGGCCGCCACAATGACGGCGAGTGGCGCACCACCAAGCCCGATACCGACAACCTGGAAAAAGCCCTGAAAGACGAAATGACCCGCCTGCACTTCTGGCGCGATGACGCATTCGTGTGCAGTGAGGTGGTTGAAAAGTTCTGGGCCGATACCCCCGGCATTTTCATCAAGGTGGTGGAATTATGATGCCTGTTTCAAGCGGAATGCGGTTCGATACCGAAAACAGCCGGTGCATCCCTGCCGAACGGATGACGCCGGACGAATTGCGCCAGCTGCACCGCCTGGCCATTGAGCGCCGCCCCGAAGCCTGCCTTGGCTGCGGGCTGGAACATAATTGCTCCGTGCATGGATGTGCCGTCATCCGCAAAGCATTGCGGCTGTTGGGAGGTGGGGTGGATGCCTGTCTTTGATTGCAACTATTTTTATATCATTGAGTGCCTGGCCCTTGTGTTTGTTGTGGCCCCCTGCGTGCTCTTTGCGGGCGGCATGCTGATCTGTGGGCTGGCGTGGTGCGGGCTGCACATCACCCGCGCGCTGAACCTGCGGCTGCTGGGTCTGCCGCGGTGCGGGCGCTGCCGCTACTGGGCCACCGTCCAGTGCCCGCTGTACGGCCGCAACACGCCAAGCGATTTCTGCAGCCGCGGCGAAAGGTGGCGCGATTGATGGACATTCTGCTTTCGATTATCGGCAGCGCCGTTCTGGCCGCGCTGCTGGCCGCCGCCTACACCGCCGGGCTCTGCGCCGGGAAAGCCGCCGCCCATACGGACGAGGACGACGAACCGAAGATCTACATGGATCACACGCATGGAGGTGAGGATTGATGCTGAAATATTCCGATAAGCCCTGCGCCCGCTGCGGCAAAATGATGCTGCATGCCTATTTCAGCCAGCGCTACTGCAAAGCCTGTGCCCCGCTGGTGCGCAGCGACGATGCCATCATCAGCCGGGCCAAGCAGCGCAGCAAACGTGCCATGAGCGAGATCGCCCGCGTGAATGCTCTCGCCCGTGCCGAAGGCAAGACCTATGGCTGCTATGTAGCCCTGCACGAGCCGCGGAAGGGGTGATGCCATGACCTATGAAGAGAAAGTCGCCTGGCTGCGCCGCTACCAGCAAAGCCTGCGCCAGGAGCGGGAACTTGAGCAGGAACTTCTCACTCTGCGCAGCCAGGCTTGCCGCGTCACGCCGCTTCTCTCCGCCCTGCCAAGCGGCACCCCGGATGGGCAAGGCATCCCCCGTGCCGTGGAGCGCATCATTCAGGCGCAGCAAGAGCTGGAACGCCAGATTGCTATCTGTGCAGATACCCGCCGCGACATCATCACAATCATCAATCAAATTACCGATGCCCGTGATCAGGAAATTTTGCGCAGAAGATACCTGCTTGGCCAGCGCTTTGAACAGATCGCAGTGGAGATGCACCTGGAATACCGGTGGGTCAGGAGGAGGCATAAGCAGGCAATGGATGTTTTGATTTTTTAACAATATTTTTCTCAGCTATTGCAAATATTACATAAAGGTAATATTATATAAGTGTGGAATACATATTGCAAGAAGGTGACTATACTGGACAGGGATGAGCTTATTAAGGAGTTGAATCGGGTACTTGCTGAATATAATCAGAAATTACCTGTATATATACATCCGAAATGCTTTGAAGAATTGATGCAGCTTTTACAAGCAAGCGGATCTGAAAAAGCTTTTATCCGAAAACTATTAGAATTTCTTAGTATTATATACTCAAATCCCACGACTTTCGCTTTTTCTTCTGGGCTTGAAAACATTAAGGGAGAACCTGGTATATATTCTATGCGCTTTAAGCTTAGAGAAAAAAATATCAGAATCTTATTTTCAATCCAGGAAAATTCTCTTCTTGCGCTTACTGCGTTCCACGAGAGATCTGGTAAAAAGATCTCATCTTATTCATCATATTTTCCAATTGCCCATATGCGTTTGAAAGATATGATCAGGTAGGAGGTTTCTTTATGCTCAACAAAGAATTTTGCATTCCTCTTGAAAACCTCGTTGAGGAATTAGCCAAACCCATGCGTACCGCCGATATCGCAGAATTAACCATTCAGTTACAAATTGGTAAAGTTATCAAAGAAGCTCGCAGAGCCAAACATTTTACTCAAACTACTTTTGCTAATGCAATGGGTGTAACGCAAGGTATGGTATCCCGGTGGGAACGTGGCGATTGCAATTTTACACTACACACTCTTATTTCTATTGGTGAAGTTCTTGGCTTGTCCATTCGTTGTCCTTTAACTCCTTCATCAAACCTAAAATGCACAAAAATTGACATTGGTTTTCGCACCTCAGGGGCGAAGCTAACACCAGATGATCTTAATGATAGTTCTATAGAGGTGGCCGCATGATAAAGCTTGACGAAATAGCCTCTGGCTTTTCTTATATTGGTAGTTCAATAAAAGAATGTATCATTCATAATTCTATTATTGGGTTAGGCTCTGACGCGCAGTATGAGCTAGCATTAGATTTCTCCACTACACTTCTACCTTTAATTAAAGAGGAATCTTTTCGCCGAGGGCGAGTTCTTCTAACCATCGAATGTAAAGTAACCACAGAAACAGACGAACATGCTAAGACTGATATCGATTTCGTTATTGAAGGGGAATTTTCCGCATCCAATGATATGCCTGATGAAGCATTCACAAAAATGCTCATGGTAAATGGTGTTTCCGCTCTTTATGGTATTGCACGCAGCAAGCTTGAAGTCATAACAGCCTTGACTTATCACCAGGGTAAAATTTCTTTTCCAATGATCAATGTCTTAGAACTTTTAAAAGAAAAACAAAATCCCGATCCCAGTAAAAATTGACCCTCGCAGACCCCCAATAAACATGCTATAATACCATCATCAAAAGCCGTAAGGAACCCAAAATGTCCTTACGGCTTTTGTATTGTCATTTTATCCTCCCCATTTCAGCCAGACGGCCATGCCCCGTCTGGCTGTTTTTATGCCGCGCAGCCGGCCGTTTTCGGCAGGGGCGCTGTGTTCCCAAGCAACGGCACAGCAAGGGTGCAAGGCCCTTGTGCGGCTCCACTCCCCGGCACCCGGCAAAGGCTCACACATTTCACTCTCTTTCCTTTTGTCCGTGCGTGCCGGGGGTTCTTCAACATTCCCCCGCCCCAACATGGCGGGGTATTTTATTGCAGAAAGGCGGTGAAACATGGCATACAAACGCAACCCGGTTGGGCGGCCCCCGAAGTACAAGAGCGTGGAAGAGATCCAAGGCAAAATTGATGCCTATTTCACCGCCTGCAAGGGGCACCCCCTGATGCACCCGGATACCGGCGAGCCGTGCTTGGACAAATACGGCCTGCCCATTATTGTGGATGCCAAACCACCGACGGTAAGCGGGCTGGCCCTGGCGCTGGGGTTTTCCTGCCGCCGGGACCTGAACGCCTACCAGGGCAAAAAGGAATTTTGCACCACGATTACGCGCGCGAAGGCGCAGTGCGAAGCATACGCCGAGGAACGCCTGTTTGACCGGGACGGCACCAACGGCGCGCAGTTCAGCCTGCGCTGCAATTTTGGCTGGAACGACAAGCCCGCCGAAGCACCGCCCCCGCTCACTGATGACGGCTTTTTGACCGCAATGCAGCAGCAGGCGCCCGCAGCCTGGAAGGATGGTGCGGATGAACCCGGTTAAGCCTGCCGCGTTCCGGTTCCGGCCGTTCAGCTGCCGCCAAAAGCAGGTACTGACCTGGTGGTGCAGCACCTCCCCCGTACAGGCGGCGGACGGGCTGATCGCGGACGGGTCCATCCGCTCCGGCAAAACCGTTTCGCTCTCCCTCAGTTTTGTGCTGTGGGGCATGGCGCGCTTTAACGGCCAGAACTTTGCCCTGTGCGGCAAGACCATTGCCAGCCTGCGGCGCAACGTGGTGGGGGTGCTCAAGCAGATGCTGACCGCCCGCGGCTACACTGCCGCCGAGCGCCGGGGCGACAATCTGTTGATTGTTACCCGCGGGGCCGTGACCAACTATTACTACCTGTTCGGCGGCAAGGACGAGGGCAGCCAGGACCTGATCCAGGGCATTACGCTGGCGGGCGCGCTGTTTGACGAAGTTGCCCTGATGCCGGAAAGCTTTGTAAACCAGGCCACCGCCCGCTGTTCTGTGGACGGTTCCAAGTTCTGGTTCAACTGCAACCCGGAGGGGCCGGAGCACTGGTTCTACAAAAGCTGGATTTTGCAGGCCCGCGCCAAGAACCTGCTGTACCTGCACTTTACGATGGATGACAACCTGAGCTTGTCCGAGCCGATCAAGGCGCGGTACCGGGCGCAGTACACCGGCGTGTTTTATGAGCGGTACATCCGCGGGCGCTGGGTGGTGGCCGAAGGTCTGGTTTACCCCTTTGTGGCGGCCAACCCGGATGCCCACCTGCTGCGCGGGCCGACCGCCGGGATGGATGGCCGCTTTTTTGTCTCGATCGACTACGGCACCCACAACCCGTGCAGCATGGGGCTGTGGTGCGTGCAGGCCAACCGGGCAGTGCGCATCAAGGAAAGTTACTACAACTCCCGCGAGGTCCAGCACCAGCGCACCGATGAAGAGCATTACACCGCGCTGGAAGAGCTGACCCGCGGTTACTATGTGCAGGAGGTGGTGGTGGACCCCTCCGCCGCGTCCTTTATTGAAACCATTCGCCGCCATGGGCGGTACATGGTGCGGGCTGCCGCCAACGATGTGCTGGACGGCATCCGGGTCACAGCCAGCCTGCTGCAAGCCGGGCGGGTGCAGATCCACGAAAGCTGCACCGATGCCCTGCGGGAGTTCAAGACCTACTGCTGGGACGACAAGGCCCAGCAGGATGCCGTCATCAAGGAGAACGACCACGCCATGGACGACATCCGTTATTTTTGTTATACCGTGCTGGCCCGCGAATACCGCTGGGCGGATTGGAGGAAGTGAAGATGTTCCAAAAGCTTTTGCGCTGGCTGCGTGCCCAGATCAGCACGCTGTTTGGCGATACCCCCGGCGCAAACGACATTATCCTGTCCGGCCAGATGGAACATGCCCTTGCCCTGTGGGCCCAGATGTACGAGACGGGCGGCCCCTGGTGCACGGCCAAAAACGACCTGCACAGCCTGCACATTGCGGCCAGCGTGGCGCGGGAATTTGCCCGGCTGGTCACGATGGAGCTGAAAGTCAGCCTGTCCGGCTCTTCGCGGGCGGACTATCTGGCAGAGCAGCTGGCCCCGTTTCTGGACAAGCTGCCCAACTACACCGAGATTGCCTGCGCGCTGGGAGGGGCAGTGTTCAAGCCCTATGTTTCCGGTGACCGGCTGTTGGTGGATGTGGTGCAGGGGGACTGCTTTTTCCCCACCACCTTTGACACCACCGGCCGCCTGACCGGGGCGATCTTCTCCGAGCAGCTCAAACGCAAAAACACGATCTACACCCGCCTGGAGCGGCACGAATACGCCGCCGGGGTGCAGACCATCCAGAACAAGGCGTTTGCCAGTTCCAGCACAGCCAGCCTGGGGCACGAGATCCCGCTGGCCGATGTTCCGGCGTGGGCCGACATTGCGCCGGAGGTGCGCATTGAGGTGGAGCGGCCGTTATTCGCCTACTTCCGCATTCCCCTTGCCAACCGCAATGACCGGCACAGCCCGCTGGGGGCCAGCGTTTACGCCCCCGCTGTGGATACCATCCACGATGCAGACGAACAGTTTGGCCGCCTGCTGTGGGAGTACGAGGGCGGCCAGCTTGCCATTGATGTGGACGCTGCGGCCCTGCGCCCCACCGGGGACGGTGGGTTCCAGATGGACCAGCGCAGCGGGCGGCTGTACCGCGGCTGCATGACCGGCAATGTGGCGGACCGCACGCTGTTCAACGTGTTTGCGCCCGCCTTGCGGGATGAAGCCTATCTGCGCGGGCTGGACGGAATCTTGAAGCGCATTGAGTTCCAGTGCGGCCTTGCCTATGGCACCCTGAGCGACCCCCAGAATGTGGACAAGACCGCCACCGAGATCATGGCAAGCAAGCAGCGCAGCTATTCCACCGTAAAAAGCATTCAGCACGCGCTGCAGGTGGCGCTGGATGACCTGCTGTACGCGATGAATGCCTATGCCGACCTGTACCAGCTGGCCCCCGCAGGCAGTTACACCGCCGTGTACAACTGGGACGACAGCATTGTAAACGACCCCAGCGAGCGCAAGCAGCTGTTCTGGCAGTATGTGCAGGCGGGCAAGTTCCCCATGCAGCGCTACCTGACCGAGTTTGAGGGCTACAGCGAGGAGGAAGCCGCCCAGATCGCGGCTGAAACCAGCGCCGAGAACACCGCCGACGAAGCCCTGACCTTTGCCCCGTGAGGTGATGCCCCATGCTGACCCCTGACCAGCTGAAAGCCCTGCCCCGCCGTTTTGTGCAGCTGTGGCAGCAGGTGGAAGATGACATTTTGCAGGACATTGCCCGGCGCATCAAAAAGATGGACGAACTGGACCCGCTGACCCCAACGGCCATATGGCAGGCATGGCGGCTGGCCGAAACCCGCGCCGTGCGCAGCAACACCGTTGCCACCCTGGCCAGGTACACCGGCAAAAGCCGGGCGGAGATCAAGCGGCTGCTGGAAACCGCCGGGGCACAGACCCTGGCTGCGGACGATGCCGTTTATACGGCTGCCGGGCTGAACCCGCCGCCGGTCAACCAGTCCCCTGCCCTGCTGAACCTGCTGAATGCCGGGTATCGCCAGACCTGCGGCACCTGGCAGAACCTGACGGCCACCACCGCCAACACGGTGACCGGCGCGTTTGAGGACCGGCTTTCCCGCGCGTGGGGGCTGATCAGCACCGGAGCCCTGGATTACAGCACCGCCATCCGCCGCACGGTGGATGACCTGGCGGACACAATGCCGTACATCACCTACCCCAGCGGCCACACTGACACGCTGGAAGTGGCCGCCCGCCGGGCCGTGCTGACCGGCGTAAACCAGACCTGTGCGAAATTGCAACTGGCCCGCATGGAAGAGATGGACTGCGAGTTTGTGGAGGTAACCGCCCACGAGGGTGCCCGCCCCACCCATGCGGTGTGGCAGGGCCGGGTTTACCATCGCGGCGGTGCTGTGGTGCAGGACGGTGAGCGGTACGAGGATTTTGAAACCGCCACCGGTTACGGCACCGGACCCGGCCTGTGCGGCTGGAACTGCCGTCACAACTTTTACCCGTTCTACCCCGGTATCTCCGTGCGCAACTACACGGACGAACGCCTGGCCGAACTGGACGCCCGCAATATCCCCTACGGCGGCGGGCTGTACACCCGGTACGAGATCACCCAGATGCAGCGGGCGCTGGAACGCAGGGTGCGCAAGTACAAGCGCCGTTACCTGGCCGAAACAGCCGCCGGGGTGGATTCCAGCCAAAGCGCCGCCAAGCTGAAAGCCGCCCGGCAGCAGCTGAGTGCGTTCCTGGCAGAAACCGGGGAGAGGCTGGACGGCGCAAGGGCGGAGGTGCCGGGCTTTGGGCAAAGGGAAGCGAAACAGGCGGATGCGGCGGCAAGTGCCTTGCAATCCGCCCAAAACAATGCTACACTGAAAGAAATCAGCCTGGGGTACAAGGAGATTACCATCCAGAGCATTCAGCACATTCAGCCATTTGCCTGTGAGACGCTGGACGCCGCGGGCAGCCGTGCCCTTGCCAACGCCCACAAAAAGCTGCTGCTGGAAGCCCGAAAGGTTCCGCTTGGGATAGAAAAGGCCCGCTGTTACGGGCTGGATATGCAGCCCGTGAGCGGATATTTTACCGGCGAGCAGGAAGGAGGCGTTCACATCCCGAATTTCAGCACGCCTCACATTGCAATACACAACCATCCAAGTGGGATGACCTTTTCGCCCGAGGATATTCTTGGCTTTGCGAGCCGGGATTCGATGCAGATGCTGACGATTGTCGGCAATGACGGCAGTGTGTATGCACTGGAAAAGACCGCCGCAACCGATTTGATCTCTCTAAAAATGGCTGCTCGCACGCTGAATCACACAGCAAACGACCCCACGATGCCCAAGACGGCTGTCTATAATCTTGTCACAGATTTTTTAATGGAGATTTCACAATATGGGGTACAATATTACACCAGAGGAAATTGAAAAAATGAAGGCATTCCTCAAAGAGCATCCAGTTGACCCGCAATATGAAGGTTTGCTGGATGGTAATATCCCGCTGGATCAGGTAGATGCACAAATCTACGCATCACTACTGAGGCAACTGGGCGAATTACCCGAATAACCCCTAACAATTCAACCACGATGCACCCGCACCGTGGTTTTTTCATGCCCATTTTTAGGAGGATACAATGAAGAAGCTGCTTGTTTTGATGCTGGCCATGCTGACCGCAGTGACCAGCCCGGAACAGTTCAAGGTGAATTACATCTGCCCGCGCCAGTACCGGCTGTGCTTTTACACGGACGTTTTGCCCAGCGTGGAAATTGTGCCGTAATGGCCGCGCCAACAAATTATTGAAACCACGATGCAAATTCTGCACCGTGGTTTTTTCATGCCTGCTTGCCCTGCATGAGGGGCAAGTGGGCACTTTTTATACCCTTTTGCCCGGCTGCGGCAGGGCTGAAACAGCCGCACAGACGGTGACGGCAACCACCTTAAAACGCCTATCTGACACCCTACACAGGAGGTAACACCCATGAAAACCGAAGATCTCAAAGCCCTTGGCCTGAATGATGAGCAGGTGCAGCGTGTGTTCGCCATGAACGGCGCGGACGTGAACCGCGAAAAGCAGGCCGCCGAGACCGCCAAAGCCGAACGGGACGCCATCCGCACCCAGCTGGACGAAGCCAACACCAAGCTGAAAGGCTACGATCCCGACTGGCAGCAGAAAGCCACCGATGCCCAGAAAGCTGCTGACGCAAAAGTGGCCGAGCTGCAGGCAGGCTATGCCGCTCAGAATGCAGCTACCGGGCTGCACTTTACCAGCGCCAGCGCAAAAAAAGCATTTATGGCCGACCTGGCCGCCAAGAAACTGCCCCTGCAGGGGGACAGCCTGCTGGGCTTTGACGACTTTGTAAAGACCTACCGCGAAAATGACCCCGGCGCATTTGCCGCCGATACCAAGCCCGTGCGCATTGTGGCAAGCGCTACCGGCACCCCGGCAGCTGCCACCGGCCGCGAAGAAGCAAACGCGGCAATCCGTGCCGCGTTTGGCAAATGAAAGGAGAATAACCCATGCCCAATGTTATTGATCGTTCCCGCGCTGAAGCCCTGATTCGTGAGCAGGTTGTCAGCACCATTTTTCAGGATGCCCCCAAGCAGAGCGTTGTGATGCAGCTGGGCCGCAAGCTGCCCAACATGACCAGCAAGCAGACCCGCATTCCGGTGCTTTCCATGCTGCCGCTGGCCTACTGGGTCAACGGCGATACCGGCTATAAGCAGACTTCCCGCCAGGCGTGGGAAAACGTCTACCTGACCGCCGGTGAGCTGGCAGTCATTGTCCCCATTCCCGAAGCCGTTCTGGCTGATGCTGAGTTTGACATTTTGGGCGAGGTAACCCCGCGTGTCAACGAAGCCATCGGGCTGCGGGTGGACCAGGCCATTCTGTTCGGCATCAACCGCCCGGCAGAGTGGCAGAACGACATTATCACCGTTGCCCGCCAGGCCGGCAACAACGTTTCCGGCGGCATCAGCTATGATTCCCTGCTGGGCGAAAACGGACTGTTTGCCAAGGTGGAGGATGCAGGCTACACCGTGGACGGCGTTGTGGCTGCCATGGGTGCCAAAGCGTCCCTGCGCGGCATCAAGGACACCAACGGCCACCCCCTGTACAAGAGCGATATGCAGGGCACCACCCCCTATGCCCTGGACGGCGCGCCGATCTACTTCCCGGAGAACGGCAGCTTTGATACCAGCGTTGCCCGCATGGTGGCCGGCAACTTTAAGCAGCTGGTGTACTCCATCCGCCAGGATGTGGACGTCAAGATCCTGGACCAGGCCGTGATCCAGGACCCCAGCACCAAGGCCATCATCTTCAACCTGGCCCAGCAGGACATGATTGCCCTGCGCGTTACCTTCCGCATGGGCTGGGCTATGCCGAACCCCGCCACCCGCATGAACGAGAACCGCGTCAACGTGCCCTTTGCCTACATTGACGCCGCGACCGCCTACACCGACCAGACTGTGACCTTTACCGTCAAGGATAATGCCGAAAGCTCCCCCAACGCCATTGCCGGTGCAGCTGTCAATGTGAACGGCTCCATCCGCCTGACCGGCACTGACGGCACCGCAGTGTTCCACCTGCGCGCCGGTGAATATCCCTACAGCGTCAAGGCAGACGGTTACCGCCCGCAGACCGGCACCGTAACGGTTGCCGCAGCCGCCGTACCGGTTGCCGTCACCCTGCCTGTATCCAAGTAAGGGGGCTGCCATGTATGCTGATTTTACCGACTATCAGGGCGCCTACTGCGGCACCCTGATCACCACCCAGGGGCAGTGGATGCCCGCCGTGCGGGAAGCCTGCGCTTATCTGGACAGCATCACATTTGGCCGCCTGAAGTGCGGGGCGCCGGTGGATGATACCGTAAAGCTGGCGGCTTGCGCGCTGGCGGATGTTGCCGCCCGCTACCAGGCCGCCAAGGCCGATGAGCGCAGCCGCCCCGGCCTGGCATCCTTTAACACAGACGGCTACAGCGAAACGCTGAATACTGCCGCCCTGACCGCACAGTACACGGCAGACATGCAGGCGGCCGCGGATATTTACCTGCCGCGCAGCCATCCGCTGCGCTATGCGGGCCGGGATGGGGGAGGTGCGGCCCTTGTACGGCTGTGACCAGACCGTGACCCTGACCCACCTGCACTATGACGGCGATGCCGACCGGGACGTGAAAGAAGAAACCACCCTGACCGGCGTGAGCTGGTACGGGCAGGCAAAGACCGCCGTGGATTCCACCGGCCTGCACGCGGCGCGGGTGTACAAATGCCGCATCCCGGAAAGCGCCGCCCCCACTGGGCTGGACATTGCCCCCGGCGACACGATCACCTGCGGCACCGTGACCGCCACCGTGCTGGACGTGCATGACAACCGCGGCCACCCCGCGCCGCACTGGTATGTGGAGGCAAGCTGATGGGACTGAAATATGATGCCCGGCTTGACCTTTCCGCCCTTTCGGAGGCCCTGGAAAAACGGGGGCTGACGCCGGGCGGGAGGGTGCAGAAGGCGGTGGACGAAGCGGTGATCCGCTATTGTGACCCCAAGGTGCCGTTCCGCACCGGCACCCTCAAGCACAGCGCCATCACGGCAAGCGCCATCGGGGACGGCATGATCGTGTACGCCACGCCCTATGCGCGCTACCTGTACTACGGCGAGGTGTACGGCCCCAACATTCCCATTTTTGAGGACGGCGAGCTGGCAGGCTTTTTCAGCCCGCCCCACAAGTACCCCACCGGCCGCCCGCTGACCTACAACGGCGCGCCGGACCGGGGCGCTTATTGGTTTGAGCGGGCCATGGCCGAGCACAAGGATGACGTCATCCGCGAAGCCGCGGCCCTGGCAGGAGGAAGACCCGGAAGATGAACGTACTGGATGCCACCCGCGCCTGGATGCGCGCACAGTGCCCCCTGATCAACAGGCAGGACCTGTTCAACGCCAACTACCTGGGCGCAGAACCGACCGAATACACCCTGCGCACGGCCAGCGAGAGCCACCGCACCGACGTGCTGGGGTATGACCTGGCCGAATACAACCTGACCTTTGTGGCGCAGCTGCCATTTGGACGGGAGCTGAAGCCCAACCTGGACGCTGCTGATTTTTTCGCCGCGCTCTCCGCCTGGATCCGCGGGCAGGAGCGCACCCACAACTACCCCGCTGTCAGCGGGTACCGCGTGACCAAAATCACGGCATCCAACGCCGGTGTGCCCACCGGGGCGGATGCCAACGCGGCCCGCTATCAATTACAAATCAAACTCTATCTTGAGGAGGAATAACCATGGCAGAAGCTGCTATCAACCTGACCGCCGGCCAAAAAGCTGACCGCAAACTGGACATGATCTTTGTGAACGTCGGCGGTTCCGGTACTGAGACCTGGGAACTGCTGGGCCGCGGCGTTGAGGACGCAAGCGTGGAATACAACCACGACACCGACACCGTGACCGACATCCTGGGCATTACGGACGTGAACGTGAGCGCCGCAAAGCCGGAGCTTGACCTGGACCCCTGCACCATCCGCGGCGGCCAGAAGCTGAGCGCCAAGCTGCTGGACATTGAGCGCCGCAACGCCGTAAGCGAGCTGAGCATGTTCGATGTGCTGCACGTCCACTGCTTCCTGGGGGCTGCTTCCGGCTCCTTCACGGCGGAAAAGCACACCGGCTGCACCATCGTGCCCCAGAGCCTGGGCGGCTCCGATTACGTCGGCATGCCGATGAACGTACACCTGTCCAACAACAAAACGCTGGGCACCTGCACCATTGCGGCCGGCGTGCCCACCTTCACGGAGGAATAAGCAATGGAGCTGAACATTGACCGCGGCTTAAAAAGCTATGACGTCAAGGATGCGGACGGCACCCTGATCGGCACCATCCGCTTCAACCCCTCTGACATCGGCCTGGCCGGCCGCATGGAGGAAGCCCGCGCCAAGATTGCCGAAATTACGGCCGCGCCCGTGACCGGTCCCGAGGATCTGGTGGAGTGGGACAGGCAGGTGCGCCACTGGTTTGATTACATCTTCGGCACGCCGGTATCGGATGTATTCTTTGCCGGGGTATCCAGCCTGGCTTTCTGCGAGGACGGCAGCCTGGTGGCCGAAGCCGTGTTGGATGCCGTCACCCCAATGCTGACCCAGGCGGTGGAAGCCGCCGCCAAGGCCAGCGCGGCCCGCATTGCCAGGCACGCGGACGCCTACCAGGGCAGCACCGCCGGGCTGGCCCCGGAGCAGCAGTGAGCGGCTGGAAGCTGCCCACCAGCGTGACGGTATGCGGGCAGGAGTTTGCCATCCGCAGCGACTACCGCGCCGTGCTGGATGCCATCTCCGCCCTGCGTGACCCGGAGCTGAGCCCGCAGGAACAGACCCTTGCCTGCCTGGAGATCCTGTACCCGGATTGGAAGCGCCTGCCGGACCTGAGTGCAGCAGCCCAGGCGGCCATGGTGTTTATCAACTGCGGCAAGCCGGTGGAAGCCGCCGTGCCAAAGCCCGCCCTTGTGGACTGGAACACCGACGCCGCCATCATGGCACCGGCAGTGGACAAAGTTCTGGGCTACAGCTGCCGCCGCTGCGCCTACCTGCACTGGTGGGAGTTCATCGGGGCATTTGGCTGCATCGGGGACGGCCAGTTTGCGCAGGTCGTCTCCATCCGCAACAAGCGCCTGCACGGCAAAAAGCTGGACAAAGCCGAGCAGGAATTTGTGCGCAACAATCCCGATCTGGTCACCCTGCCCAAACACAAGCTGACCAGCGCGGAAGAAGAATTTTTCAAAAGTCTGGGGGTGTAATGTTTGGCTGATGGGTCGATCATTCTGGATACCAGAATCAACAATAAAGGCGCCTATGCCGAGTTGAAAGAGCTGCAGGCCAAGGCCAAGAGCACCGCCCAGCAGGTTGCTGCGCTGGACAGGCAACTGGCGCAGGCAGGTGCCAAGCATACCAGCCTGGGCGATGATCTCAAGCGTGCCCGGAAGGAAGCCGCCGAAACCGCGCGCGAACTGCAAAAATTAAACACTACCATGGACTTGCAGCACCAAAAGAATGGGCTGGATTTCGCCCCTGCTGACGTTAAACGCAGTGATAAGCTGCGGGCCACGTTGGATCTGCAGCAGCAAAAAATTGGCGCGATGTCCAAGGAATATCGTGACCAGGTTCCCATGATTGAAAAGCTGCAAGAAGAGCACGATGCCCTTTCGCAGCAAATGGATACCGAAGACCTGGCGGTTGAACGTCAGTCCCAGCACATTACATCCCTGCTAAGCCGCCAACTTGCCGCAACACGCGCAGTTCAGGGCGTAAAAAACGCCGTTCGTCTTTCGGCTGCAGCGATTCAACAGCCCTTCAAAGCAATTCAGGCCAGGTTGTCCGCCATGACAAAGGGCCTGGGGCGGTTTTCCCGCCGCATTACCGGCCTTGCTTCCAGTGCTCTAATTTTTAACTTGCTCTCGTCTGGTCTGCGCCAGATGACCAACTACATGGGCACTGCCCTGCTTTCCAGCACGTCCCTGCGGCAGGCCCTTGGCAACCTGCAAGGTGCTGCGGCTACTGCTGCCGCACCGTTAATTCAAGTTCTGACCCCTGCTCTGACCGCGCTGGCCAATGCAGCGGCAACTGTATTTGCCTACCTTGCAAAGCTGGTGGCGTTCCTGACCGGCAAGACGGTATCCTCCGCCAAAGCCGCGGCTAAGGGCATGAGCGGAACATCCAAGGCAGCGAAAGATGCTGCAAAGAGCCTGGCCGGGTTTGATGAAATCGAACGGTTAGATGCCAAGACAGGGAGCAGCGGCGGCGGTTCAGGCGCCAGCAGTATCACCCCCAATTATAACTTTGACGCAAAAAGCCCGTTCCTGGATTCCGTGCTGGCTGCCATCAAGGCGGGCGAATGGAACCAGGTCGGGCAGCTTTTCGCCCAAAAGCTGAATGAAGCCATGGCGGCGATTCCCTGGCCGGATATCCAGGATAAGGCCCAGACCTGGGCCGCAAACATTGCGGATACCCTCAACGGCTTTATCGCCCGGCTGGACTGGCGGCTGGTTGGTTCTACCTTGGCACAGGGGCTTAACACGGCACTGATCTTTGCAGACACCCTGGTACAAAGTATCCACTGGGATACCTTGGGTAATGGCATCGGCAATGGGATGAACCAGTGCGTGGAAGAACTGGACTGGGAAGCCCTTGGCCGCGTGATGATTGCCAAGTGGAAGATCATCTTCGAGACACTGCACGGGTTTATCCAAACCTTTGATTTTAGTGCGCTGGGGGACGCCTTCGCCCGCGCGACCATGGCCGCCATCAATAACATTGACTGGCCCCAGGCCGCGGCAGACCTTGTATCCGGTGCGGCGGGCTTGATTGAAGCTCTGGCACACTGGATCGATGGGCTGGATTGGCAGCAGATTGGCAGCACGATTGCCGAATGCATTACCAATATCGACTACGCCGAACTTGCGCAGGCAATTCTGGATTTGCTGTCCGCCGCCGTCACTGGGCTGGCAGATGGGCTTTCAGCCCTTGCTGGGCACCTTGTCGGTGATTTTATCCAGGGTGTAAAGCAATGGTTTGATGACGTCCAAACCCAGGCAGCGGTTGCCGGATACGGTGACGACGTTGCCCAGTACCTGTTCGATGGTTTTATCAACGGCCTGGAAGCGCTCTGGAACGGTATCGGGCAGTGGATCTATGATCACATTTTCACGCCGTTCAAAAATGGTATTTGCGAAGCATTCGGCATCCACTCCCCCAGCACCGAAGCCAAATCCTGGGGGTCCTACATCTCGCAAGGACTTCTGGACGGTCTGGCCAGCAAGTGGGAGAACATCACCGGCTGGCTGCGTGACCTCAAGCAGAATTTTGTAGACGCATGGGATAACATCCGCGCTAAAACTACTGAGACATTCAATTCCCTTGGGCAGACGATTTCTGACATCTGGAACGGCATCGGCGAAACCATCAAAAACGCCGTCAATGGCATCATCGGCTTCATCAATCGGATGATCTCCGCCGTTGTCACCGGCATCAATGCGGTCATCAACGCGCTGAACGGGTTGTCGTTCGACCTGCCGG
>OGXJ01001178.1_pt1 | contig 19937 bp, 18 predicted proteins | sample 1576231 | NCBI WGS metagenome assembly OGXJ01 (sample SAMEA3541539, study PRJEB24748) | human gut metagenome | biome: human gut; feature: human-associated habitat; material: faeces | place: China | collected 2012
ACTAAACTTCTGCTAGGATGTCTGAAGAAATTTGCGCAAAACTATTGACAGTACCAATAATATAACAACACAATAAAATAACACCACATAAAACAAATGCATACAACATTGGTGACATATGTATATTAGCTTGAACTGTATTCCATAAGAAATCGTTTAAGATAGAGCGTTTCATAATATAAACATGAAGTAAATAAATACCAAATGTACATCCACCAAGTGAAGTTACAGGTTTCGCTAATTTTTCCAAAAATGTAGAATGTTCATTCAAATACTGGCACGTAACAAAAACAGCAACACAATTTATCAGTACAAAAGTGGAATGAAATGCCTGTGAATGCCCCTCATCACATACTCCCATGATTCTCGCTCTATAATATGTTAAGTAAGAAGATAACAAAATAGTAGCAATATTAATCATCCATAAAATCATAATTCTTTTTTCATTCCAAAAATCTTTTTTCCTAAAACTCAGAAAATACCCAGTAAGTGGAAAAATAACTATACTTGACATTAACCATCCGATAGAAAGATTTCCGTTTAATACATGTCTTCCTTGAAAAAGAAGATATTGAGCACTTGGAATAACCATAGCGAAAACAATATAGACAAAAAACATGTACATATATTCTTTATCAGTTAGGCTCTGAGCAAATCGCTGCAATAAAGGCAATGAGATCAAAAAAGCAATATATACATACAGATACCAATACGAAAAATTCCAATTACTATCATAAAGACGACTAAAAAAAGATAACCATTGATAGTTTCCATGTTTAACCGCAGCTAGATAATAAAAAAATGACCATATTCCTAAAACAACCGAAATATGAAATACCCGATGAACCCATATTCTTTTTATGGATTCACCCTGACGATTTAGCATAAGCGCTCCTGATATCATAAAAAACAATGGAACCGATAGTTTGCAAAATATGGATATGAAAAGATATATCCAATACTGCATGCTATGCACATCATAAAGTGAAAAAAAGAAAAAACCTGTTTTCCCAGTATGATTGAAGATTACAAAGAACACTGCTATAATCCTCATCAACTCAATATCCAACCGTTTATTTTTTTCCATAATACATCTCCTTTTTGATAATTTGTGATATCTTCGGTATAGTCCATTGTGATTAATCACTATTTTTTGTGTAGGAACTTAATCTTAACACAAAGGTATAACAATGGACTATTTTTATTCGATTTTTCAGGTGTACAAATTACCTAACGGTAAAACTCCACTGGTTTTTCTGTTTAAGGCTGAGTTTTGTCCCAGCCTCAAAAATCTTCATTTCTTGCAATTTGCGATTTCTTCCAATTCGCACTCAATACCAACAAACATCCCTGTACCAACCAAAAGCTTTTCATAACAGCAGAATTACCAAAGTTATATTCTGTCATTCCTTGTAAAACTAAAGCTAAACTGGAAACACACATCATTAAAGCATAAGGATTATTTTCTTGCATGAAGCGTTTAAAGGAATAAAATATAAAGCAGAAAATTAATGTAAGAAAACCTGCGAATCCAATAATGCCGTTTTCTGCAAGCATTTGCATAAAATTATTGTGTGCATGGCTAAGCTTAGGCTCTTTTGCCTTATGAGAAATATACTTATGCTGATAATTATCTTTATACTGTCCTAAACCAACACCGGTTATAGGATGATCTTTAAACATATTAAACGCACTGTGCCATATTAAAATACGCTCAGTATTCGACTGATACTTTGTATCGGTAATTGAATTAAGACGTTTGATAAATGGTTGATAGGAACTCATGCTTGCACCAAAAGCAATTAATACTATTAAACTGAGCACCGCTAATTTATTGCATTTTAAGATGTAATATATTAATATTAGCAAAACAACAAAAGCTACTGCCAACCAAGCTCCTCTTGTTGAGTTAAACATCAGAGCAACAGAATTCAAAATAAATAAACACCCTGCTAACCACTGCCATCTTCCAGATATATTCTTCTCCAGAAAACTTATAAAAAATATTGGCAGATATATGCAAAAATAACCGGCAAATGTCATGGGATGCCCAAAAAAACCGGCAGCACGAATATGATCCACAAGTCCTTGATATATCAAATATAATCCGCCGACTGTAATACCAATAATTGAAAAGACTAATATTTTTTTAGCAGTCTCTGCTTCTTTTATTGCCAAAGTAACAATAAAAAACGGCATCAGACGCCATAACCATAAATCGCTCCATACCTTTAAGCCTTTGCCAATATCTCCGCTAGCAAGTGCTGAAACAAACATAGTAAATATGAAAACAGCAATAGCAAGATAATATTTTTTATCTATTATATATATTGTCTTTCTATTCTTTAACAAATAAAGAAAGAAACATAACGTCGCTATACCAAGCATCACATTCCCTGCAGCAATGGAAACATAAGATATTAACGCAAAAGCTGTTATAGCGCTACCACAGTATTTATCAGATTTTGTTAACAAAAAAAAACACTCCTCTTGTGTAAAAAACGCTGTCTCATTATATAATGAAATCGCACGTTTGATAATTTGAATAAAAATAGTCCATTGCTGTTAAAGAAGGCGTTGCTCACCTAGAGGAATACTATGGTACTAAATTCAGTCATTGTACCAGCCCAACCCGCAAATTGGGACCAATTCCTCAAACTTGGATCATTGCCTTATTTTACTACCTTCTTCAAATACTCCAAAAACTTGTCCTTTAAATCTTCTCTTCTCAGCGCATACTCCACCGTCGCTTCCAGATACCCTTGCTTGTCGCCAACATCATAGCGTCTGCCAATAAAATCATACGCATACATATTTTGCTGTTTTGCAAGCACCTTCAGTGCGTCTGTCAGTTGAATTTCACCGCCGCGGCCAGGTTCAGTACGCTCCAAAATGGAAAAGATCTCCGGAGTAATAACATAACGACCAAGCACAGCTAAACGACTGGGAGCTTCTTCCACTGCAGGCTTTTCTACCATGTCATTTACTTTGAAAATACGCTCAGCAGCGGTAGCTTCACTTGCAACAATACCATACGAAGAAACCTTTTCTTGCGGTACGGTCTGGCAGCCAAGTACACTGCCGCCATATGTATTATAAACATCAATCAGCTGTTTAAGACAAGGGTTTTCGTCATTATACACAACATCATCACCCAGAAGCACCGCAAAAGGCTCATCACCCACGAAGGATTTAGCACACAAAATAGCATGTCCTAAGCCTTTAGGTTCTTTTTGGCGAATATAGTGTATATTAATATCAGCTATAGCTTTCACCTGCTCCAGCAAGTCAGCTTTACCATGTTCTTCCAGGTTTAACTCTAATTCCGGATTGCGGTCGAAATGATCTTCAATAGAACGCTTGTTGTGACCGCTAATAATAAGAATATCATTGATACCGGAAGCAAGTGCTTCTTCAATAATATATTGAATTGTCGGCTTGTCTACAATAGGAAGCATTTCCTTTGGACAAGCTTTGGTGGCAGGCAAAAAACGGGTGCCTAAGCCTGCAGCGGGGATGACTGCTTTAGTAATTGGTTTCATTTCAATTCTCTCCTAACTTTTATTTTCTATAGCCTTGAGGATTCATACTTTGCCATTTCCAAGTATCCTTACACATATCCTCTAATGTACGTACTGTTTTCCAGCCTAACACATTAGCAGCTTTATTAGCATTAGCCCAAAATTCCGGCAAATCACCTGCTCTGCGCAGACCGATTTCGTATTTGATATTTACACCGCTCGCATTCTCAAATGCTTTAATAATTTCCAATACGCTATATGGTGTACCAGTACCAAGGTTGAACACTTCCGTACCTTTATGCTGCGCAGCATATTCTACAGCTTTTAAATGCCCATTTGCCAAATCCATTACATGAATATAATCTCTGCGGCAGGTTCCGTCCGGAGTAGGATAATCTCCGCCAAAAACAGTAAGCTTATCGCGTCTGCCAACTGCCACCTGTGCTATATAAGGCATAAGATTATTGGGGATGCCTTGCGGATCTTCACCAAGCATGCCGGAATCATGTGCGCCTATAGGGTTAAAATAGCGCAAAAGCACTACGCTTAAATCCTTGTCTGCAACCGTTGCATCTTCAAGGATTTCTTCCATCATCACTTTTGTCCAGCCGTAGGGATTGCTGCAGCTGCCACGCTTCATAGTTTCTACGTAAGGAATTTTGTTTTCTTCGCCATATACAGTTGCCGAAGATGAAAATACGATACACTTCACATCTGCTTCCTGCATACATTCCAAAAGAGTAAGTGTTGTATCAATATTATTACGATAATAGCGAACAGGCTGCTGCACAGATTCACCAACAGCTTTTAAGCCGGCAAAATGAATTACACACTCCAACTTATTTTCACCAAATACTTTACGCATAGCAGCTTTGTCTTTTACATCTGCTTCATATGCAATAACTTTTTTGCCGGTAATTTGTTCAATGCGTTCAATAACAACGTGGCTGCTATTGCTATAGTCATCAACAATAACTACGTTATGCCCTGCGTTCAAAAGTTCTACAGCAGTATGCGAGCCAATGTAGCCTGCACCGCCAGCGAGTAAGATGTTCATTTCTCAGCACCAGCTTTCTCTAAAATTAATATACAATTTCACTTGCTTTCAGTAAAAGCATTATATGATTTTTTATCAAAGGCTTCATTATCTGCGAAGTACTCTGCGCAGCTTGCTTTTTTCTTCATCATTCATAGCAAACATGTAAGTTATAATTACATACAACAATGTATATACTGCTATACTTGCCGCAAAAAGCAATTTGCTATTTGCCGGCAGCAGGGAGTTCAACAGCCAGCCTATAACAGTCAGTACCGCTACAGGGATGCTTATCCTGCCTATTTCACGCCAAAATCTGGCGATATCTAATTTAGTGATTTTCAGATAATACCAGTTCATAATCAAACCATTGCCGATAAACATAGCCAAACCGGTTGCAAACGCACAGCCAATGCCGCCATATTTTATTGCCAACGGTATCGCCAGACACAAATTAAATATACCCATGACAAAGTATACCTTCGCTCTGAAATCATATTGGTTCTGCGCCTGCAAAATTGCAAGGCCGATATTCTGGATAAGATCAATAGTGAACGGAAGGATAATCAAAAGCGTAATATAATATGCTTCGTCAAAGCTATCCCCGGCCCATATATGAACAAACTGCCTGCCGAAAATGATAAAACCGCTGGCTACTAATGCCAGTAAAAAATACTGCAGACGTCCTATTCTGACAAATAAATCCGTAAGCTTGCTTACCGGCTCATTCTTAGCAATAAGCTCCGTCACATGCGGCAGATATACGCCGGAGATTGCTGTAGACAGCGCCATGTAGTTCATATAAATAAGAGAGGCAACGGAATATACCGCTACTGCGCCCGTTCCGCTGACCACGCCCAATATTACCTGATTGGTTTTAAAAAACACCTGGTCTATTATGGTTACAGCAAACACACTCAAGGCAAGCTTTTTAAAGCCATTGAACATTTCCTTATCCCAGAAGTGATAGTGAATTCTGATACGCAGCTTTGCAAAACAATAGTATATGCGTGCTATGATTAAAAATATATTCAGCACAGTTTGCACCCCTGCGACAGCCAATGCACTGGGCAGGCTTTGCAGCACCAATACAACTAATACAGGCTGCAAAACAAGCTGCACTGTTTCCAATCCCTTAAGGAAGAGAAAGCGTTCATGGGCGTTAATTACTGCTCTGAAAATCATGGTGGAAATGGTTATCACCATGTTAAACAGCAACAGGATAAACAGCTTTTGCGCCGAGGATATTTCCGCTGCGGTCATGCTTTTGGCGAACATTTCCGGAATAAAGGCATAAAAGGCACAGCCAAGGAAAAACAAAAACACCGTAATTACCGCATAAGCACGCATGGCGATTGCCAAAATGTTTTCCATATTAACCTTATCCTGCAAGGTCTTGTATTTGGTATAAAAGCGCACTACAGCAGCCGTCAGGCCAAAATCCATGACAGAAAAATATGCAATAAAAGATCCTATGAGCTGATACAAGCCATATTCACTTTTGCCAATGAAGTGCAAAAGGATGGGCACATAGGCAAAGCCTATTACAGCATGGAGAACGATATTCAGATAACTGATTAAGATTCCTAATTTACGCTGATTCATTAGATTCCTTTTCTTTTTTTGTGTTAACAAAGCACATTGCATAACCTAAGCCCAACAAAAACCAATAGCAATAGGTTATGTTCAAATTATCGCCTATGCCTGCTGCCAATATGCCGCAAAATGATACCGTAAAAGCAATATAGGGCATTTTGTCTGTACTCATTTTAAGCTTTCTGTAAAGTTTTCGCAACAAGACAACTATCGGCAACAGGAAAATTCCTAAGCCTAATATACCGCTTTCTGCAAATCTAGTTGTATATTCACCAAGTCTAGGAAAACCGGAACGCATAATACCCAGCTTTTCTCGGAAGCTTAACCACATTTTTACTTCACCATTTTGAAATGCTTTTTCCGAAAAATAATCCGGCATATAACTGCTGCGCAAACCTTTGCCTACACCTATCAATGGATGTGCTAAACCTATCTTGAAATCTGCTTCCATTACAGAATAACGCGCACGGTTACTGCGTTGATCAGGGTTTGCTAAAGAAGCAGCATTGCTTTCAACATATTGAGTCATAGATTTTTCTATAGATAGCGGTTCAGATTGCTTTGTTACCATACATTGATTGATAAATATATTTCCGGCTAAAAATGCTGCGCAGCTTACCGCTATTATTTTTCCCCAATGTTTAAGCATCTCTTTGCTTCTGTTAGAAAAGCAAATGATACATAATGTAAAAATCACCAGTTCACCAAGATGAAGTACAAAAGCAGTTCTTGCTTTGGTAAGAAACAAAAAGAAAGTAAGTATGAATGTTACCGCCATATAAAGCTTTGATTTTTGGTTATAAATTTCATACCAAAACCAAGGCAAGGCAAAAGCCATATATATACCATAATATGACGGTTCTGCAAAAATAGACCGCAATTGAGCATTCCACAGCAGTGGAGGCCACCATTTACCATCATCTTTTATAGAATGTATATAAGGATTAATAGTGCTTAATATTTTACCAGCTGCATTACTATTAGCAAGCCAACCAAGTTCAATTACGCTATAAGCAATAATAATTACTGCAGAACACAAAACAGCTTTACCGATAACATTCAATGCACATTTTTTTTCATTACGGATTAAACAATAAATAATATACGCACCACCAAAGCACCAAAATGCTTCCATCAGTACACTCTTAAGCTGGCGAGTAATAATCCACGCCTGCATTAATAATTTGCTATCTACATCAACACCATGTGCATGGCAAAAAGCTAATACCTTCGGTAACTTTTCAATTTGGTTTACCGGTCCATTGAGAACTAAATCGTAGTAGGGATAATTGAATAGGCCTACTATGGTAGAAAGAAGCATGATTGAGATAAAGACAAGAATGTACTTTAGAAATTCCTTAATGTCTGCGAAAACATTTTTATACTTATATTGGCAATAGAATGTATAAGCAAAGGCTGCAATAAGCGGATAAACAACCAGCTTGCTGCCTACCGGTCCGCCTAGAAAATTTAGCTGTATGGGTTTAGGGATGTTGTTGAAGATGAGGGAAAGTATCAGCATCCCCAAAATAACGTTACAAGTTTTTTTGTTCATATGTATTAAACCGCTCCTTTTTCAGAATTTTTATTAACCATTCGCAAATATCACGTATACACATCCATATATTGTTTAATATAACTAGGTGGCTTATTGCTACAGGCATGTAAGCTTTAGTTTTGCACACTCAAGTACGTAGATGGGGTGTTTTGTGTTTCAGCTTTTTAATTTAGATTTAATGAAGTAATACATAATTAAAGGAAAGTAAATTCTATGTTGTGCAGCATATAAAACTATATATTGTTTTCTCTTGTAAGTCCGTATAGGAACGCTGATTTCACGAGAAATCGTCTTCATAATTATCATAATATTTTTAAATTTGTTGCTTATCTTTGACATAAATAAAGCGTTTAAAAGTGATCCAATTGTTCCAACCAACATCTGATTATATATTTTTTCCCAATTTAAATACATATGTTTTTGCAACATATTTTTTTTAGCATTCAATCCAACAACTTCACCATATAGCCTTTGAATTGTGAATTTATTAACTGCACCAAACCCTATTCTTTGATAATATAAATAGGAAAACTTGTTTATTAGTTTGTATTTATTTATGTATGAATAATACTCTAAGTTAAACAATACATCTTCGCCATACCCTATGTTTTCATTAAATTTAATATTATATTGATTCAATATATATTTTTGATATACTTTTCCCCAAGGAGATTGCAAGGCCATATTATATTCTCCTTGAAACAACTCACCATAATTTTTAATTAAGTCAGCACCTATTTGTTCTGTTTTTACAGACGAAAATAACTTTTTGTTTTCAAAAACCCAAACAGGTATATCAATAACGATATCTACATCATCATCTTTTAAAGGCGTAATAAGGTTTGTAATATAATCAGTAGAAACAGTATCATCTGCATCTACAAATAAAATATACTCACCTTTCGCAACATCAATTCCTACATTTCTAGCACTACTTACACCCTTATTTTCCTGATTTATAATTTTTATTCTCGCATCATTATATGCAGCATTTTCTAATTTCTCTAAACTTCCATCTCTACTGCCATCGTTAACAAAAATCATTTCATAATTCGTATATGTTTGATTTTGTAGCGAATGAATACAAGCATCAATATATTTTTCGCAATTATACACTGGTATTATTATGCTGACTAATTTTTCCAAAATACTTCCCCCTTTTCTACTTCGCATTTTTAGTAGATTGCATAATGAAGTTGCACACATAAGAAAATAAACATCCATATCTGCTTATCATGTATTAGAATTAAGTTTGTACACATAAAACAAAAAAGGATAGCCTCTATGGATCAACTTAGTTCTGCCACACATCGTCTAAAGGATAAACACTTTTCTGTCAACAAAATTACCGCAGAATTTAGTTGTCCAACGAACAGTATTTGCAATGAAATCAAACGTAGCACAGTTTTTCTTTATAATGTTAATGTTCAACTTATTACCAGACAAAGCATTTAAGAAGACAATAGAGGCAATTCCCGTCATCGCTATGAGTACTTAAACAAGCTTAACTATATATGATACACTAAGATGATCTCGAAAAAGCGTCAAACTTTCTTAATATCAGCAAGGGAATTTCCTTAAAAAACTGAACACATTGCGACAACATAGTAAATAATTTATCTTTTTATAATCAGCTACTAGGAATAAGTGATTATAGACTATATACTATTTTCAGAATTAAAACTGGTGCAACAAACTTCCCCATAAGATGTTGTTCCTGATAAGCTATTTAAAGATTAAACAAATGAAATTCAGACAATTCACTATTTTTATAAGGCTGTACAACTATTATAATTAAATACAATTCTCTTATTTCTGTATTATATAACAGTCATCTATTTAATTTCATCTTTATCTTATCCTCTGCTACACAAATCTGCTTGTTATATCTTTTCAGCAAAGGTTTTTCAATTAAATATTGTCTGAGTAAATCTATAGTAATTCCTAAAGCAAAAACAGTTATCAAACAATATGTTATAGGTAAAAACACCCATCCTGTACCGAAATAAGGTGTTATATTGAACCATTTTAAGAAAAACAACTGCCACAATTCCCCCATATGTAGCATATAACATCCAAACATAGTAGATGCAATAGTATTTATCATTTTATTATAGCTAACCTTTAAATTCTTAAAATATATAAACAAAAAATTACTGCCATAAGTAAAGGAAACATCTTATCCATTCCCCAAATATATCTAAATAAATATCCTTCTGGACGAAATTCCTTAAACATAATTACAGATACCCACGCACTGCAAATCCACAACAAGGCCACCACAAGATTATTTCTATTACGCTTAAAATAATTATAGTCATACTTTCCGATATAAGCTCCTATAAAGTAAACAGCTAAAAATAAAAGTAAATTTCCAGAACTTGCTAACCAATCAACATTAAATATCGCTGGTATAAATGTTAACCAAAATATAGTCATTAGACATAGTATAAAATGTTCTTTTTGATTTAAATGCGCAATGAGTTTATTAATAAATGGAGAAAAGCATATTAATACAAAATAAGATGATACAAACCAATATTTACAGTAAATTATTGGCAAAAATGTAGATAATATATATTTAAATGAAAATTGGTTCCAGCCATAATAATGAGCAAGAATCCCACTTGACACTGTATAAAAAAATACTGCCAACCACAATTTTATAATACTGTTAAAATGTAAATCCTTTTTATACATAAAACATCCTGTTATAAGGATAAATGCACAATTACCAACTGCCCCCCCTATTCTAGTGAACATTAGTACGAACCAATCTACTGAGTATGGCATTGTACCATTTATTTGAATAGCTGCATGATCAGAACAATGAAACAAAATAATCATCACCATTGCTACTATTCTAAATAACTCTATATTTGAATATCGTTGCCCATCATTTATTTTTATCAAAATAATCACCATTCCAGCTCTTCAATAGTAATCGGATAAGTTCCCACTTTTTCCACAACAAAGCCAGCAGCTTTATTAGCTAACAACACACTATCTTTTAAATTCATTCCAGAGGCAACACTAGCTAAAAATGTAGCTGCAACAGTATCACCAGCCCCTGAAACATCAAACACTTCTTGTGCGACAGCAGGATTAGAAAAGGCACCTTTATCATTAACGACAGTAATACCTTTTTCACTACGAGTTACAACAACATTTTTAATATCATATCTTTTCTTTAATTTTCTAGCCATAGCAATAACAAAATCATCTTCATTTGGACATTTCATATCTAATACTTCACACATCTCCTTCAAATTAGGAGTAATATAAGTACATCCACTATATTTATCCCAATTATTACCTTTCGGATCTACTAATATAGGTATATCATAAGATATAGCTGTGCCAATAACCCATTTACAAAACTCTTGTGAACAAACGCCTTTAGCATAATCAGAAATAATTACACCATCTAATTTTTTCCTAACTAACAAAGAAAACCACTGTTTCATTGCTGCGATTTCAAAGTTAGTTAAATCTCTTATTTCTTCAAAGTCCATACGTAATAGCTGTTGCACACCACCAATTACTCTTGCTTTAGTAATAGTTTTTCTAGTGCTGCTACTTATTAAGCCACTATAATTTATTTTTTTCTTATCAAGCATATTAATAACTAATTTTCTATTAGTATCATCCCCACTAACACCACCAATATAAACAGTACAGCCTAGTCCAGACAAGTTCGCTGCAACATTACTAGCACCACCTAAAACAGTTTTGGTACTTACAACCTTTGCTACAGGTACAGGTGCTTCAGGTGAAATCCTGTTGACCTCACAGTAAAAATAACGATCAATCATAATATCACCGATAACAGCTATATGTAATTTAGAAAATTTTTCTTCTAACTGTTTCATCTATTCAATCCTCATATAAATTAAACATACTTTTGATTTTTTTCATTACCATTTCTGGTGCGATATTATTCAAACACTTATGATCTTTACACAAAAAAGCTCTTTCTGTTCCAAAACACGGGTAGCACTCTGGTTTTAAACAAATAATATCTCCATTTGGTCCCCCTGGATTCCATTGCTTATAATCTGACCCACCAAAAATAGTTAGTACTTTTTTACCCAATGCATTAGCACAATGCATCATTCCACCTTCTGAACCTATAACAAGATCACACTGATTTAATAACTGCAAACTTTCTTTAATATTAGTTTTACCAATCATGTTCAATACATTATCATATTTACATTTCAAGCCCATAATTCTAATATCTTCTAATTCTTTGGACCCGCCCATTAAAATGACACAAAAATTATTTTCAGTTAGTAATCTAGCTAAATTTATCCAGTTGTTATAACCCCATGATTTAACATCATATATATATTCCCTACCGTTTTTATACCACCCTACAGCACCTGTACCAACTACAATACCAATAACATATTTAGTATTTTTTTCCTTTTTATCTTTTAATGTTAATAGTTTTTGATTACTCAATATCACATTTTTAGTTGTCATTACCTCTAGAAAAGCCTTATTTTTTTGTAGAAAATGAGTCCTTTTATCTAGTTTAATATATACATCAGCATATTTTTTTATATTACTGATTATTGTTTTACATTGTATAAATCTCATTATTTTATAAATCCATAAGTTGTTTTTCCCAACGCTATTATCGATTCTCAGCATTCCAATATCATATCTTTTAAACATCAATTTCAAAAGCAAAAAAACATCATGAATTATTTCATTTTTAGAATAGTAGTAAGCTTCATCAATAAAGCTCTGCAATTCAAGTAATTCAAAAGCAATACTAAAGCGATTTTTATTGCTAGACATAATTAAATCTATTTTTGCATCACAATCATTGTTTTTAATTGCCTTAGCTAATGATAGATACTGAATTATATCACCAATACCAGGTCCACAATTGATTAAATATCTCATACTTCCTCCAAAGAACTTATAATTTCATTGCTCTTAAAACATCCATAACATTTATACACTTCAAGCATTCTCTATCTTTACACTCAACATAATTTTTTGTTCCATAGCAATACTTACATGGAAGATCCGCTTCAACAAAACTTGCCTGATCAGAATATGCTCCATGCGTTTTAGGATTAGTTGGGCCAAAAATAGAAACTGTTTTAACTCCCAATGCGTCTGCTATATGCATCATGCCAGTATCTACACCAACAGCTACGTCACACAACGTAACTAAAGCCATAGATTCCTGTAAATTTGTCTTATTCACCATGTTAATAAGATTTTTATTTTCTAAAATCTCATTTGGAATATTCTCTAATAAATTTTCTTCTAATTTCCCGCCAATTAAAACTACAGTATATGTTTTTGCTAAAAGTTCTCTAGTAAGTGAAAGCATATTGCTAATTCCCCAACCTCTCGTAAAGACTTTTCCTGTTCTTAGCCAGCGATTTCTATAGCTAAAATCAGCATCACCAATACAAAGACCTATTAATTTCATTGATGAATTTAACTGCATATCTTTCCTCAATTGCGTTTTAATAGAAGTCTCAGCATATAATTTAGGAGCAATATGATCTTGTGAAGAAATATCCAAAGATTTTATAGCCATCAAATTAGCTTCAACAAAATGGTATTTATCATGCAATAAATCAAAGCATAAGTTTTTCTCGTGTTGCAATCCTACTACTTTTTTAGGGTTAATAAGCTTCATAAAAAGCTTGGCTTTATTGATAGGCGTATTAGCACTGCTAATAGCTAAATCAAAATTTTGATTATGTAAAAATATCAACTTCTTTAATGTAGAAAGCACATCACTACTATACATATTTAAAATAAAAACATGCTCAATTTTAATTTTAGAAGCTTCTATGATCGCTTTATTTATACCAAATTTAAGCAATACCGTGATTTCTGCTTCTGGATATTTCTCTCGAACCTTAACAATCATAGGTAACAAACAAACTGTATCACCCAATCCATGTAAAGCTTCTATTAAAATCTTCATCAACTTACACTTTCTTCTTCACTCAGCAAATTTTCCACAATTTCACAAATAATATGAATTAACATAATATGACATTCTTGTACTCTGGCAGTATTGTTAGATTGAACAATAATTGGATAATCAACAATCCTTCCTAAAGCACCACCATCTTTACCCAAGAAAGCAACTGATTTTGCACCTACTGTCTTTGCAACATCTACAGCTTTTATGATATTTTTTGAGTTTCCACTAGTACTAATACCAACAAAAATATCCTTATCAGTAAGATGTGCTTTAGCTTGTCTAGCAAAAACTTCTTCATAACCATAATCATTAGCTATCGCAGTTAAAGTTGCCACATCAGCGTTTAATACAACAGCAGGCCATGGATTGCGCTCTTTTTGAAAACGACCTACTATTTCACCAGCAAAATGTAAGGCATCAGAAGCACTACCACCATTGCCACAAATTATAATCTTACCGCCATTACCTAATGATGTTTTTATAATGTCTGCTACTTGAGTAACAGTTGTAATTAACTGCTCATTTTCAAGTAAAGATTTTTTTAAATTAATGCTATCATCAATTCTTTGTCGAATAATATTCATTCTGTTCACACCTATCCTTAATATACTCTATAATATTTTCTAATTAAACCTTCTAACTCTCTAATATATCTATCTACAATCTCAGAATCATATTCATTATCATCACCAGTAAAATAATTATCATATCTAGATAAGAACTCTGTTATATCTGGTATTTCCTTTCTAGACCATCTTGAATGCCTATATTTAGGAGCAAAAATTAAAATAGCTGCTTGCAAAGGATTTACTTCAAAATAATCTGCATCAGCTAATCCCATAATTCCAAATCTATCACAACCATATACATTTCTAACTAATATTTCTAAATCACAAGCTTCATCATGAGTAAATTCTAATCATTTCAATAAACCTCCAAATAAAACTTCTCCACTTTCTTCGCCTCTACCGTAATATCAAAACCAGCTTTAGAAATATCAGTCAACTTATTTTCGCGAACAGCACCTTCAACGCTTAAAATATCATCAGACCATTCTTTTGCTGATTTATTCAACGAAATAAAGTGACATAAATCAGTAACCTCAACTTCTCTTGTTATTACGTCTGAAAGGAAGTATTGCAACCCATTTGCCTGGGCCTCAACACCGACGAGGCATAGCCCCTCATAGTGGCTGGGTAAAAGGAATACATCCATTGCATTATATAAATCAGCGACATCACTACGAGCACCAGTAAAAATAACTCTATTAGCTATACCTAACAACTTTACTTTTCTTTCTATTTTGCTTTTCAAAACCCCTTCACCTATTAAAAGTAGTTTAGCATTAGCTTTTTCTCTAGCAATTTCAGCAAATATATCCACAAGAAATTCATGATTCTTCTGTGTCATAAACCTCCCCACATGTCCAACAACAAAGCTATTGGTTAAATCTAATTCTTGACGTAAACTATCTCGTTTTTCTTGATTAAAAGCAAATTTCTGCAAATCTATAGCATTATTAATAACTTCAACTTTGCCACTTTCAACAGCACCTTTACCATACATCCACTCACCAGCTAACTTACTACATGCCCAATATTGATTTGCAAACAATTTAGCAAATGGGCGCAAAAGCCTTTTAATAAATGTACGTAATGGTTCAGCCTTTGTATCTGTTGTGTGATTATGTAAAATTCTAACTGGCACACCAGCTAAATAAGCTACTAATAATGGAAATACGCTCAATGCATTCATGTTAGAATGAACTATTCTGTAATCACCTTGCTTGATGATTTTGTAAACATCTTTCATAAAGCCAATAGGATTGCTATACGGTGTAACCTCATACACCTTTGCCCCCATAGCTTTCACTATAGCAATATAATTAGGATTGCTACCTTTATGCACAACAAAATCAAATTGTACTCTCGATTTATCAATATGCTTATAGTAGTTCATAATGACAGCTTCAACGCCACCACTTTCTACTATACCCATAATTTGAAGAACTCTTATGGGCTCTTTCTTCATCAATACGCACCCTTTCTCATCGCCACAACAGCAAAAGTCTTAAACAGCATCACAATATCAATCCACACGCTCCAATTGCGCACATACCAGCTGTCAAGCAGCACGCGCTCGCGATATTCGATATCACTGCGTCCGCTCACCTGCCACATGCCGGTAATACCTGGCTTCACCATCAGGTAATCGCCCACATATTCGCCGTAACGCTCCAGCTCCTCATAAATAATAGGCCTTGGTCCGACAAGGCTCATTTCACCCTTCAGCACGTTAAAAATCTGCGGCAGCTCATCAAGGCTGGTCTTACGCAGGAAAGCACCGCTTTTTGTAATACGCGGGTCATTTTTAAGCTTAAAATCACGTTCCCATTCTTCACGCGCCGCAGGATCATTAGCCAAAAGCTCTGCCAGCTTTTCTTTGGCATCCACACACATACTGCGGAATTTGTAGCAAGGAAACGGCTTGCCGTCCTTACCGATACGGATATGCTTAAAAATTATGGGGCCGGGGCTGTCCTTATAAATCCAAACAGCGATAAACAGCAAAATCGGTGAAATCGCAATTGTACCGATAATTGTCAGCGTATAGTCAAATACAGTTTTCAGCATTCTGTTAAACGGTCTTGCCAAATTATTCTTCAAGCGCAGCACAACCAGCTTCTCATTAAACAGGCTCTCAATTTCCAAACCGCCCGTCGGTATACCAACAAAGTTCGGAACTACACCGATGTTTTCCACTAAAGGCTGAATTCGGTAAATCAGCAAACCCAAAGCCTCATCCCGCAAACCCGGCGCAGCAATAAACACGCGCTTCACACCGGTTTGGGCAATAACCTTTTCGGCATCAGCAAAGCCTCCCAATACCGGATATCGGTCCAAAATACCATGCTGTACCTTGTTATCCTCTAACAGGCCGACAATCTTATAACCCATGCCAACGTCACTGCTAATTGCCTGCGCAAGCAGCTCTGCCGTTTTGCCGGCGCCTATAATCAGCACCGGAATCTGCAACAGCTGTTTTTTTATCAGGTACTTCTTAGTTGCATAACGCAGGATAGCAATAAACAGGAAAACCAAAACGGCAAAAAGCAATACAAAAAGCCTGCTGGTCCTTTCCGCAATTTGCGCTACATAAAGCACAAATACCAATGCTGCCGTACCATACAGGCAGGAATGAAAAATCTGCTCAACCTCTTTGTAAAAAGGCATCCGTCGGCTGTAAAGCTGACGCATATTAAAAAATACCATATAAAGAACTGGGAATACTACCCAGAAATTCAACCAGGAAATATGCAAACTTGTTGCGTTAAAGAAAAAATTGCGCAAAAAAACTGCGCTCTGCTCCGCTGCCACAATCGCCAGATAATCCAGCAATACAAACAAAAAAATTAAAACGATTTTTTGGTTATTCTTATACACATCCATACTCCCCTATTTGCAATATCGATAAATCTGCTATTCCTTGCGCAAATAAATTTGATTGTTATTTAAGGCATGCTATCCGCACACTTATTTAACAACCATTTATCCAATATTTATTATACACTCACGCACCTATATAGTCAATCAACTACAAGGTTAAACCTTTATACTCTTTCATTTATAACATTATTATGCATCGTAACAACTGGCTTCTTGTTTTTATTATTCAGCAACACCTGTTATATTAAAATTCACCGCCCATCGGCAATGTCTTCCAGCAAAAAAGCTCCGACGATTGCCGGAGCTTTTTTTGCGCAACTGATCAGGAATAATCCCGTTTATTAATCGTCAGTCCTGAGGATAAAACCCAGAAGGAGCATAACTGAGATTAATCATAATATTTTTCACTTGTGTATAGTGGTTCAAAATCATCTTGTGAGTTTCACGGCCGATGCCGGAGGTTTTGTAACCGCCGAAGGGAGAATGCTCCGGAATCTGGTTATAGGTGTTCACCCACATACGACCGGTTTCCACGTTGCGTGCTACACGGATAGCCTTGTTAATATCCTTAGTCCAAACAGCGCCGCCAAGACCATATTCACTGTCATTGGCCATAGCCACAACCTCGTCCTCATCGTGGAATTTGATAACTACGGCAACAGGTCCGAAGATTTCCTCCTGCGCCACACGCATATCATTGGTTACGCCGGTAATCAAAGTAGGTTTCATGAAGGCACCCTTAGCCAGCTCGCCCTCGGTAAAGCGTTCACCGCCGCAGGCAATAGTAGCGCCCTCCTGCTTAGCAATTTCCACATAGCTCAGGATTTTCTTGATCTGGGTTTCGTTGATTTGAGAACCCATCTGAGTATCATCATTCCACGGCAGGCCCACCTTAACCTTGTTGAAGGCTTTGACTAAAGCCGGTACGAATTTATCGTAAATAGTATCCTGCACGAAGATACGGCTGCCGGCGCAGCATACCTGACCTTGGTTAAAGAGAATACCTAATTGAGCGCCGTCGATAGCCTGCTCAAAATCGCAGTCATCGAAATAAATGTTGGCACTCTTACCACCCAGTTCCAATGTTGCCGGGATAATGCGTTCTGCCGCAGCCAGGCCTACATTGCGGCCAACCTCGGTGCTGCCGGTGAAGGCCAGCTTGGCAAAGTTCTTGTGCTCCAGCATATATTGACCGGTTTTGCTGCCGGCACCGGTAATAACATTGAAAACGCCTGCAGGCAGTACACCATCAATTAAGCGTGCAAATTCCAGAATGGAAAGGCTTGCTTCCTTAGAAGGCTTCAGCACTGTGCAGTCGCCTGCTGCCAGCACCGGCGCCAGCTTCCACGCTGCCATGAGGAACGGGAAGTTCCAAGGGATAATCTGGCCTACTACACCGATAGGCTCACGCAGGATGATAGACAGGAACTGTTCATTAAGCACGGAAGCCTGACCTTCCTCCGCTAAGATACAGCCGGCAAAATAACGGAAATGGTCTGCCGCCATCGGAATATCCACATTCATAGTTTCACGAATCGGCTTGCCGTTATCCATGCTTTCTACCATTGCCAGATGCTCCTTGTTTGCATCAATAATATCGGCAATTTTATTCAGCAGAGCGGCACGCTGTGCCGGGGTAGTCTTTTTCCAGGTTTTGAAGGCTTCCCATGCTGCTGCGGAGGCTGCCTCTACATCCTCACGGCTGCCTTGCGCGCAGACTGCCAAATGGCTGCCGTCGGCAGGGCTTTCTGCATTATAGGTGGCGCCGTCGGATGCGTTGCGCCACTGTCCGTTAATATATAAACCATATTGTGCTTGTAATTTTACTTTTTCCATAATAATGATAATCCTCCTCATTTGGCTCTTGCCCTTCACGCCGTTGTGACGGGACTTGTTTTTGCGATGTCACTATTGTATAATCAAAATGGTTCTATTAAAAGAATCAAAAAGCAAAAATATTTTAGAACCAAGGAGAAACAGCACCTATGTTAACATATGACTTAGATAAACGCGGCAGCACACCGCTCTATGATTACTTGTACCAATGCATCCGTCAGGATATCATCAGCGGCAGGCTGCAGGCAGGAGAACGCCTGCCCTCCAAGCGCACGCTGGCACAGCATCTGAGCGTTGGCATCATCACCGTGGCCAACGCCTACGCCCAGCTGGCGGTAGAAGGCTACATCACCTCGCACGAAAAGAAAGGCTACTTCGTAGAGGATGTCAGCAGCTACCGCGTGCGCCGCAAGGCTGCAGCAGCGATGCTGCCGGAGGCAGCGGAGCGCGAATACTTTGCCGACTTCAAGGCCAACCGCATCAGCCTGCAAAACTTTCCGCTGGCAACTTGGACACGATTGATGCGCGAAACGCTGTCCGTACACAACGAAGAGCTGCTCAAAACAGTTCCCTATAAGGGCGTTTACGAGCTGCGCAAGGCTATTGCCGCCTACTTGGCACACAACCGCGCCATGGAGGTTGACCCATCACAGATAATCATCGGCGCCGGCACGGAATATCTTTACGGCCGCCTGCTGCAAATGTTCGGCCACGCCTGCACCTTTGCGATTGAAGAGCCGGGTTATAAAAAATTTGCCTCCATCTCCGCCAGCTTCGGCAACCCTTGGAAGTACATCCCTATTGACGACAACGGCCTGATGATTGACAAGCTGGAGGAAAGCGGTGCCGACGTAGTGCACCTTTCCCCCGCCAACCACTTCCCCACCGGCATCGTCATGCCCGTAACACGCAGGCTGGAGCTGTTTGAATGGGGTAACCGTATCCGCAAGCGCTATATAATTGAAGATGATTACGA
>OGXJ01001190.1_pt1 | contig 19839 bp, 22 predicted proteins | sample 1576231 | NCBI WGS metagenome assembly OGXJ01 (sample SAMEA3541539, study PRJEB24748) | human gut metagenome | biome: human gut; feature: human-associated habitat; material: faeces | place: China | collected 2012
GAATACCTGCCTGTCACGCAGGGGGTCGCGGGTTCGAGTCCCGTCCGTTCCGCCAATATTCAGAAAGCCCGAATCAGTAATGATTCGGGCTTTCGTCGTTTTGGTGAAGTGAGAATTTTTCACTCCGGAAGTTAAACGATATAATTTAAAAAATGGCCAGACATTATAAATTCTGGCCACTTCTGTTACTCCAGCGCATCCCATTTCTCCAGCAGTTCTACTGGAATTTCATTTATTACCTCCGAGAAGCGTTTTCCGACCAGGCGTTCTGCCTGGCGCAGCAAAGGAATGGTCGGGCTGCTCGGTTCGCTGTGCTCAAACCAGCGACGGATGACACGCAGGCGTTCCAGTGCGTCGTTCCGGTCGCGGATCTGCCGGGGGGCTGCGCCGGTCATCGGTGATATTTCCTCCGCGATATGCACCGGTAGCGCAATCTGCTCTGCCTGCATCTGTTCAGTATGAACGATGGTGGCGTTTTCCGGCTGCTCAGCCTGTGGTTGTGGCAGGATCTCCGGCGTGGTGCTCTGCACTGCTCCCGGTAACAGGGCCAGCAGTTGCGTCAGACGGGAGAAGTCCGGTGCCTGGTCATTCAGCGTTTCACGCGCATGGCGTTGCAGCCGCTCAGTGGTCTCTGCTGCCTGGCGAAAGGCATCCAGCGGCAGTGTGCCGCGCGCTTCCAGGTCTGCCAGTTGCTGGCGTACCGATTCTGGTGCCAGCGCATCCGCCGGGCGTAATGCAGATAGCGAACGCTCCACATCCCGTACCTGAAGGCGCATGGCAGCATTATTTGACAGTGTAATACTACGAATATCCGCCATTACGCCTTCGTGGTCCAGCAACGCCGCCAGCGCGTTACTGCGTGCCACCGCAGCATCTTCGGCGGTGATATCTTCAGTCGCGAGCAGTTGAGGATGGATGGCGTCCGGGTACGTGGCGCACAACGTTTCCAGCAGAGTGAGCGCCTCCGCCAGCCCCCTGGCACCGGCCTGCTGGATACGGCAGCGCAGCAGGACAACCAGAATGCGGATATCTTTGCTGCGCATCAGCAGACGATGGGCGTCCCGCTCAAGCTCCGCCCAGTTAATGGTTTCCGGCGTACTGACAAAATCGCCATATTGCGCTTCTTCACGCGGTGCGGCGCGGGTGAACAGCAGCAGGTATTCCGGATCGTACTCCAGATCCGGGCCGCAGGGGCATTCCGTCGAAATTGGGTCAGACAGGAATATTTCCATTTTATTATCCTCAGTGCGCCAGGTAGTGTTCTGGTTCGAAAATCATGCCCGTCACCGGGTTGTCGTGCATGGCTTTACCCGCCCATGCGGTCCAACCCAGTTGGTACGGACCACCGGTAACAGCCGGAGGGGCGGCGTGGGGCTTTAGCTGTAGCTCAATTTCCCAGCAGTATTCAAAACCACTAAAGGCGCGGACCAGTTCGGTCAGGACAGGCAGGTTATTGCCGCCAGGCAGAAAACGTCGGTAATCCTCCAGCGTCAGCGGGCCGATAACCAGCCGGAACTTATACTGCATGTCCGGCACGGCCTGGCCGATGAGTGCACCATTGCCAATAACGGAAGAGGGGGCAGGCATCCCCAGCCGGGTTATCTCATCGTCCGCCACGGCTATCCAGTGCAGCACATACTCTTGTATCCGGAAAGGTACACCGAAATAGTGCGCCAGCGTGGTGGCCAGACCGTCCGGATTGCGGGACTCACGCACCAGATGGGCCGATGCCGCCAGACGAGCGTGATCCGGCAACGGGCTGTCAGCGCTCTCCCGCAAATCCTGCCCGCTGAGGCTGGCGACATAAAAGGCAAAGCGGTCATGTTGCGGTTTATCCAGACCGCCCCCAGCGGACTGGGCGCTGCGCCATGCCTGGTAAAACTGCGTCAGCCAGCGGTGATGAAAAAGATCAGAAAAACGGGTTAGCGTCGGGTCTCTTCGGCTTTCAGTCCGGTTGCGCGCCAGTTCGGTGTAGTGCAGCGGCAGTGGACCGTTCGGCCCCCACAGCCCGAGGCTGTACAGACTGATGTGCAGGCGCCCTTCCTGCCAGCCCACACTGGCGATTTCTCGTGGCGCAAAGGTCAGCGCGGGCGTTTGTCCGAGGCGAAATTTTTCCATCCGTGGTTGCCAGGTGTTGCCCGCCGGAACGGTACACAACTGCACATCAACGCGGCGCATCAGGTTCAGAAAACCGTAACGCCAGGGGGTTTCCTGCGCCTGAGTGAAATCGTTGCTCATACGCTTCCCCGCTGTCCCGCCCTGACAGGCCAGGTCATAATTTTGCCGCGCTGCATGCTGTGCAGCGTCATCTGCGAGAAGGTATTAATGGAAACATGGCGGGCGATATAGTGTTCCAGCACCAGGCCGAACAGATACGGACTGACGCCGGAAAAACCTTCTTCATCCACCGTCAGTTCACAACTGACGCCACGCCCATAGACCAGTAGTCCGGAACCGGGCAGACGGCGGGTGACCGGGGTCGTTTTACAACCAATCAGGCTGCGCACCTGGCGCGATTGCGGACTGTCATGAGCAGGAATAAACAGGTTCAGCAGATCTCGCAACGCCTGGCCGCCGGTACGGTGATCCAGATCGGCCAGCGGCAGATAATTAAAAGATAACTGGCGGATCAACCGCCATGCCATCTCACGTTCAGCCAGCGGGGGCTGCGGCGAGCGTGGCGGGCGGATAAGCCCTACGCCCGCCACCGGGATGGCTGCATCCACGGTTAGATCGTCCCGGCCATTGCGGGCAATAAGGCAGGGCAGATCGCGGTTAGTGACCATGGCCGTGATGGTGATGTGGCGCAGATTTTCCGGGTACGGCGCTTCATACTGGTCAACCAGCGACAGGAACACTTCCGAGCCCGTATAGGGGGTACGGGTGCCGTAACGGCGGGCGTTTTCCGACAACCGGCGGGGCTCCCGGCGCAGGGAAAAATAACGTCCGTGATTGCCTTCATCATTATTGCGGGTGTGGTAGAGCGGGCGAAAGGCCATCTTCCGTGTGGTGTCGGTTTCCAGCCCTTCCACTTCCTGGACCGAGAACACCTCATAATCCAGCGGATGGGTTCTGTCCACCACCAGATGCTGTTCCGTCGTGCTGTGCGTGACATCGATCCGGGCGGTGACGCGGGGAAACAGGTTGATAACTGGGGTACAGAACAGGCTGAACTGTGCCGCATTTGTCTGGTGGATCAGCCAGTCCGGCGGCAGGCGGTTCAGCAGGATAACAATCTCCGCCACGCCACCGTCAATTTTCTGTAATCCGGCAGACAGGCCTGTCGGGGTGAAAAAATAGAAGCGTTCCGGACAGGCAAAATATTCATGCAGCAGGTTATGACCGTGAAACACGTTCCACGCCAGCGGCAGCAGCCCCTGATCCGGCTCCAGGCCTTCGTACATAACGGGCTGTTGCAGATTCACATCCAGCGCGCCGTCAAAATGCCCCGGAATGCCAGCCAGGGTCGCGATGGCGCTGGTATGTAGAAGTTCTAACAGGTGTGAGGCCGTACGCTCCTCGCCGCAGAGATAAAACGGCAGCCTGTCCAGTCCGGCAAGCTGACTGAACGTTAGTTCACCAAAGGTGCGCAGGGTAATACGCAGCGCCCCGGCGACGTGAATGTTGGCCGGCAGGTAGCGGTGCAGGGCAGGCATATCCGGTGGCGCGGCGGTCAGTCGCGCCTCTTCGATGGCGAGCGGCCACAGCGTTACATCCTGGCTGCTGCGAAACTGGCAGGCAGTGCTTTCGCCTTCCGGAATGGCGGAGAAAAAGGCCGTGTCGCGCGGGACGGTAAATCCTTTTGCCAGATCGCCTTCTTCCGTATCGGGATGCAACTGCGCCACGCTCATTGAGGGCGTGGGTGTGACGTAATTGGGGCTGACCACTTCCAGCAGGCGCTGGGTGAAACGGGGGAATTCAGCGTCAATTTTTAGCTGCGTGCGGGCGGTCAGGAAGCTGAAGGCCTCGACCATACGCTCTACATACGGATCGGCAATATCCGTTCCCTGCATGCCCAGCCGGGCGGCGACTTTGGGATGACGGGCGGCAAATTCGGCTCCCGTTTCCCGCAGATAGCTCAGTTCGCGGTTGTAGTATTCCAGTAGCCGTGGATCCATCGGTCTCTCTCTGAATTAAAAAAACGTAATGCGGCTCTGCTCCATATCCAGCGCGCTACGTACCCGGAATGCAGTCGGATACGGCTGCGTGAGGATCTCGCCGCGAATTTCAAACTGTAATGTGTTATGGCCACTCTGGCGGCGCTCATCCTGAAGTGGGATGATTTGCAGGGTGGACGCTTTCAGCCGGGGTTCAAACCGGGTGATGGTTCGCAAAATGGCTCTGCGGATATCGTCCCACTTGTGCTCATACAGAAAGCTGCCCGCCAGTGGCGGCAGGCCGTAGTTCAGTACGGATGCCGCCGCGTGTGGGTAACGTGCGGCATCAATATCATCTTCATGGCTGACGGTGTTGAGCAGAAACGACAAATCCCGACGGATGATCTCCTTAAGCTGAACCGGGCTGACGCTGATATCGTGGTCGCGCTTCTGGTTCGGGGTGTCATCGCACAGGCGGTCAAACAGCGTGGGCAGCAGGTGGCTGGCCGGACGCTGACGAGAGGCGCTCACGCGTCGCTTCCTTCAGTGGTATTAAAGGTACAGGTGGACAATTCCAGCAGGCTGATATCGCCCTGGCTGGTGAGCCACACCCTCTGACCCAGCGCCTGTACCAGCGTCTCTCCCGGCCCATCCCGCCAGACCGTTTCCCGGCACAGACGCAGGGTGTTGGCAGCCTTTTCAGAGCCGCTGTAGCGGGGAAACAGCCAGGCACTGTGTGTATCGCCATTGTTCAGGGTGACGTTGACGGGTTTCCAGAGCAAATCGGTCAGATGCGCAGGTAGCGGCGATTTCAGCGAGCGAATTTGTGAAAAAGGCAGCCAGATATACACCCCGCCCGCGATCAGTTCGAGTACCGGACCGGTACGGGAATCACTGTCGCTAATCCAGTCAAATGCGCCGCCGTTCCACTGCCCGGCCGTGTCTGTTATGGCCTCAAGCGCGCGGCTGCGGTGAGCATCAGCTTCCTGCGTTTCACCGCGGGTGTTACAGGCGAGGGCGGCCAGTAGATCCTCTATCCAGGCCGGAGGTGGGAGAATAAAATCAGGCCGCTGTTCGCCCTGAAAGCAGGCGTGGCGGTATATCTCACAGCGGATCAGCTCGCCAAATACCTGCGCTTCGCGGGTATAATTTGCGTCCATCTGGGCGCATAGCTGGATCTGTTGCAGTGCCCGCGACCAGTCGCCTGTCACGCACAATAACTGAAACAGGCTGTGGCGGCGGGAGGCCTGCGCCGGGTGCATCCTGACCTGCTGCTCTGCCATCTGAATGCCCTCCGCCACGGAATAATCCCGCAGCAGCGCCGACAAGGTATTTGGTAGCTCGTTATTGTTTGTCATGAGATATCTCTCCGTGTTGTGCCGGGGTTATCCGGTAATGGCTGTCAATGCCAATGATGCGATGCTCTTTGCGTGTCAGATCGGGCAGTACGGTGTTAAGCGCTGTTTCCGGGGCGTATTCCGGGGAAAGTAAATGCAGGATATCAGGGGGAGTCTTTTCGACAGGCCAGGCTGTTTCACCTTCGCCGGTGGCATCCAGTACATCGAGAATAACGTCAATGCTTAACCCGCCAGTGACCATATCCTGCAATGTCTCGGCTTCAGTGACCAGATCACGCAATGAATCCAGATCCTGCGAGGAGGGCTCTTCGTTAAAGGGAAAAGGATCAGCATGGCGATGAAGATCTTGTTCGGGAGATAACAACGCCTCGCGGTATTCCTGATAAAGTCGGGTCAGGGCATTTTCTTTTTCCGCACCTTCTCCGGTGGAGGAGGCTCCATGAACAGGAATGATATCGAATGGATTTTGTGATGTCAGATGCTGCTGCCTGAACCAATCCAGATCCAGATATTCGGTTATTGTTTCCGACGTGATGGCAGTCTGCGATATCGTTTTTACTGCGCTCAGGTCCGGAGATGATGGATTGCCATGCACAAGGCACCATGAGGATAACCCCCATTCTATCAGGTCGCCTTCATTCAGCCGCATACGGTGATGAGGTTCTACAATCTGGTCGTTTACTGTACAGCAATATTCGGTAGACTGATTAATAATCCACCATGCTTCTTCGTGGCGGGTCAGACTGAGGGCAACCTTTACATCATCATTCACCTTAAAAACAGGAATCCAGGGAGAGGTAACGGTGAAGATAATTTGTGTTCCTTCAGTCGCGTAAATTGTGTTATCGGCGATCCCGTGCGCCTGTATTTTTTGGAGTCCCCACGTAATATTTGGTTTCATTGTGTATCACTGTGTAGAGTATTTCTTTCAAAAGAATAAGTTTTCTGAATTTTTAGATAAGCAATGCTGATCAATTTACTTTATCAATATAAGTTTTCGCAGGAATATATAGTGACGATTTTCAATTTAATATATTCATGATGTGTATGAAATTGGCTTACTCTATTGAATATCACCATGAAAAAGATACTACCTGCTATATTACATTGTGTTCTGTGATATGCATCATTGTTTCATTCTGCCTTTTTGATAATTCTATTAATTAGAAGTTTTAATCGGTACAGTTATGTTTATGTATCATTTATATGTTATTACATCATCAGGTGTAACAGATGGACACTCCTGTTTCGCGCAGTGCACTATATGGAAAGCTAACCAAATCTTTGTTTAGATCTTTGGAATCTGCGACATCGTTCTGTAAATTACGCGCTAATCCTTATGTCGAACTGACGCATTGGTTGCATCAGCTAATACAACAACCAGAGAATGACATTCACAATGTGCTTCGACATTATCAAATAACATCTGCTGATGTTGAGAAGGCGTTAATTCAGCAATTGAATATATTGCCTGCCGGAGCGAGTGTAATTAACGATTTTTCCCATCATATCGATCTTTCTGTTGAAAAAGCCTGGATGTTGGCAAGTATCCGCTTTGGCGATCAAAAAATTCGTAGTGGATGGTTATTACTTGCCTGGTTAACCACCCCAGAATTGTATCGGGTGTTAAAAAATATTTGTGCGCCATTGGCAGGGCTACCGGTAGATGAACTATTAGATATTCTTCCGTCTTTAATCACTTCATCTCCTGAATTAACAGAAATGCCTTATGACGGCTCGGATTTAAATTCTGCAGTACCGGGGGAAGCTAGCCCGGTCTTTGCCGGTGAATCAACCGGAAGCAAATCCGCGCTGGAGAAATACTGCCAGGACATGACTGCGCTGGCCCGTGAAGGCAATATCGATCCGGTCACCGGTCGCGAACACGAGATCCGTACTATGACGGATATTCTGCTGCGCCGTCGCCAGAACAACCCGCTGCTGACCGGCGAGGCGGGGGTCGGGAAAACGGCAGTGGTGGAAGGATTCGCGCTGGCGATTGCCGGGGGGGGAAGTACCGCCTTCACTGCGTAACGTGCGGTTGCTGTCACTGGATGTTGGCGCGCTGCTGGCTGGGGCGTCCATGAAGGGTGAATTTGAATCCCGCCTGAAAGCGTTGCTGGAAGAGGCCGCGCACTCGCCGCAGCCGGCTTTTTGTTGATGAAGTTCACACGCTGGTGGGCGCTGGTGGTACATCCGGTACGGGGGATGCTGCCAACCTGCTGAAACCGGCGCTGGCGCGTGGCACCCTGCGCACCATCGGCGCAACCACCTGGAGCGAGTACAAACGCCATATCGAAAAGGATCCGGCGCTGACTCGGCGTTTTCAGGTATTGCAGGTTGCTGAGCCGGAAGAGGTTGCGGCTGTTGAGATGGTACGCGGGTTAGTCACCACGCTTGAAAAACACCATGACGTGCTGATCCTTGATGAGGCCGTGCGCGCCGCCGTACAGCTTTCTCACCGTTACATTCCGGCCCGGCAACTACCGGATAAGGCCATCAGCCTGCTGGATACGGCGGCGGCCCGTGTAGCGCTGTCGCTGCATACCCCGCCTGCGAGAGTCCAGTATCTGCGCCAGCAGCTCAACGCTGCCGAACTGGAGCTGGAGTTGTTATTAAAGCAGGAAAAAATGGGTATCCGCTCGGAGCGGGGCGATGTACTGGCGGCGCGGATTATATTGCTGAATGCCGATCTTTCTGACACCGAAGCGCGGTGGCAGCAGGAACTGGAACTGGTTCACCGATTACAGGAACAGCGTGCCGCAGAGCCCGGCGAGCGTGACGAAATCACGCTGCAACAGGCAGAAACGGCATTAAGAGACTGGCAGGGCGAAAACCCCGTCGTGTTCCCGGAAGTCAGCGCGGCAGTGGTGGCCGCAATTGTCTCCGACTGGACCGGTATTCCCGCCGGACGCATGGTGAAAGATGAAGCCAGTCAGATCCTGGAACTGCCCGCCCGTCTGGCGCAGCGTGTTACCGGGCAGAGGGACGCGCTGGCGCAGATTGGCGAGCGTATCCAGACCGCGCGGACTGGTTTAGGTGACCCGCGTAAGCCTGTGGGCGTCTTTTTGCTGGCCGGGCCGTCCGGTGTTGGCAAGACTGAGACCGCTCTGGCGCTGGCAGAGGCTATCTATGGCGGTGAGCAGAACCTGATCACCATCAACATGAGCGAGTTTCAGGAGTCCCACACCGTTTCCACGCTGAAAGGCGCACCGCCCGGCTACGTGGGTTATGGCGAAGGCGGCGTGTTGACAGAAGCGGTACGCCGCCATCCCTGGAGCGTGGTATTGCTGGATGAAATTGAAAAAGCCCATCACGACGTCCACGAGCTGTTCTTCCAGGTGTTTGATAAGGGGGCGATGGAAGATGGCGAAGGTGTCCACATCGATTTCAAAAATACCACGCTGTTGTTGACTACTAACGCGGGAGCGGAACTTATCAGCCAGCTCTGTGAGGACCCGGCGCTGATGCCCGATTCGGCAGGACTAAAAGAGGCGTTAATGCCGGAGTTACGTAAACACTTCCCGGCGGCTTTCCTGGGGCGTGTGACGGTTATTCCTTATTTACCGCTGGATGAGACGGCCCGTGGTGTTATTGCCCACCTGCATCTTGGCAGATTGATGGATCGGATGGCGGAGCAGCATGGCGTTTCACTGGTGTATGGCGATGAACTGATTACGCATATTGTGTCGCGCTGCCCGATGCACGAAACCGGCGCTCGTTTGCTCATCGGCTATATCGAACAACATATCCTCCCACAACTGTCCCGTTACTGGTTGCAGGCGATGACAGAGAAAACGGCCATCACGCAAATCCGCATTCGTGTTGATGAGGATGAACAGATTATTTTTGAAACGGATTAATGGAGCATCCTTATGGAAAAAGAATTAAGTGGCGCGCTGTGGGTCAGTCGCTTTCCTGGAAGTTCTTCCACCAATGAATTGCAGGGGACTTTTCGTGTATCGGTAGATAATTTTTTGCGCGCGCTTGGTAATGCGCGTGCAAGGGTCAGTATCTCTGCAACATATCGCCCTCCCGCCAGAGCATATCTCATGCACTGGTCAATTGATGGACATTAAGTATGACATTTCGTTATCCGGTGTTGTGGACATTCCTGTTAATGATGTTCGCTTTCTGTGCTCAAGGGGAACCGTCTTTACCACAGGATGTGCAGCATTTTCTGAGTAATGCGGAAATGTGCCAGCATCTTGCTGGTGAATGGGACAGTTCTTTACCAGAGAAGGATAAAAGAGACATCGAAAAGGGGGTTGATACCTGGTGTCCTCCGGCGAAGAAATCACTCCCTGTGCTGCGGGAAAAGTACAAAGAAAACAAAGAGATTATAAAAATACTCTCTGCGTATGATTTTTAAACTGTACCGTCGGGCCACTCCCCTGGTGTCGTCGGCTGACTGATAAGGAAATGAAGGATTATGGCTATCAACAATAGCGCGCAGAAGTTTATTGCCCGCAACCGTGCGCCCCGCGTGCAGATTGAGTATGACGTTGAGATTTACGGCTCCGAGAAAAAAATCGAACTGCCGTTTGTCATGGCGGTGCTGGCCGATCTGGCCGGTAAACCTCGCGAAGAGCTGCCACCGGTCACCGATCGTAAATTCCTTGATATTGATATCGATAACTTCAACGAGCGGATGAAAGCCATTGCGCCGCGCGTGGCGTTTGCTGTCCCCAATACGCTGACGGGCGAAGGGCAATTAATGGTCGATATCACGCTGGAGAATATGGACGATTTTTCGCCTGCGCAGATTGCCCGTAAGGTGGATGCCCTGAACCAGCTGCTGGAAGCGCGTACTCAGCTTGCCAACCTACAAACGTATATGGATGGTAAAGCGGGAGCAGAAAATCTTATCAACAGACTATTACAAGACCCTACGTTACTGAAAGCTCTGGCCAGTGCGCCAAAACCTGTCGCTCAACAGGAAAGTGTCTTATCAGGTGAAACGGGAACAGCAGACTAACTGCGATTTTATTAAGGAACTTTCATGGTAAACGATACTCTTCTGGCGACTGGCGATCTCTCTGCTGCGCAAACCACTGCCTATCAGGACACTGAATTTGATTCGCTCCTGGATAAAGCCTTCCGTCCCAAGACACCTCAGGCAGCAAAGGCTGTTGAGGCAGCAGTTCAGACGCTGGCCCAACAGGCTCTGACAAATACGGTCACTGTTAGTGATGATGCTTATAAAAGTATTGCTGCGATTATTGAGCAGATTGATTTCAAATTAACTGAGCAGATCAAACTAATCCTGAGTCATCCGGATTTTCAGAAACTGGAGTCCTCCTGGCGTGGGATGGAACATTTGGTTTACAACACTGAAACTGATGAAAAATTAAAAATCCGCTTTATGAACCTTTCGAAGGATGAATTGCGGAAAAATATGAAGCGTTACAAAGGGATCGCCTGGGATCAAAGCCCCATGTTCAAAAAGCTGTATGAAGCTGAATATGGACAGTTAGGCGGAGAACCTTACGGTTGTATCATTGCGGATTATTATTTTGATCACACGCCACCGGATGTGGATCTGCTCGGCTCCATTGCCAAAGTAGCAGCCTCTGCCCATGCGCCATTTATTGCCGGGGCCTCTCCGTCAGTGTTGCAGATGGACTCCTGGCAGGAACTGGCTAACCCGCGTGATCTGACCAAAATTGTGACCCAAAACCTCGAATACGCACCGTGGAACTCGCTGCGAAAAAGTGAGGATTCTCGCTACATTGGCCTGACGATGCCACGTTTTCTCTCCCGTTTGCCTTATGGTGCGAAAACAAACCCTGTCGATGAGTTTGATTTTGAAGAAGATGCGGATGGCGCAGATCACAGCAAATATGTCTGGAGCAATGCCGCCTATGCGATGGGTGTAAATATCAACCGTTCTTTCAAACATTATGGTTGGTGTACGTTGATCCGTGGTGTGGAATCTGGTGGCGCGGTGGAAAATCTGCCCTGTCATACCTTCCCGACCGATGACGGCGGCGTGGATATGAAATGCCCGACAGAAATTGCCATCTCTGACCGTCGTGAAGCTGAACTGGCCAAAAACGGTTTTATCCCACTTATCCACCGCAAAAACTCTGATTACGCCGCCTTTATTGGTGCGCAGTCTCTACAAAAACCGCAGGAGTATTACGATCCGGACGCTACGGCCAACGCCAATCTTTCAGCTCGTTTGCCATATCTTTTCGCCTGTTCACGGTTTGCGCACTTCCTCAAATGTATCGTGCGAGACAAGATCGGCTCGTTCAAAGAGCGTGAAGATATGCAGCGCTGGCTCAATGAGTGGATCATGAACTACGTCGATGCCGATCCGGTGAACTCCTCACAGGAAACCAAAGCTCGTCGCCCACTGGCAGCTGCTGAAGTAGTGGTGGAAGAGGTGGAAGGTAATCCGGGTTATTACGATGCTAAATTCTTCCTGCGCCCGCATTTTCAGCTTGAAGGGTTAACAGGATCACTGCGTCTGGTCACAAAACTGCCGTCGGTAAAACAGGGTAATGCCTGATACATCTAAGGATTCTGCGTAACATCAGAGGGCAATAACATGTCGCGAGTTTATGAATCAGTGGATTTATTACAGGGGCAGCCATTAGTGGGGGATGGTGAGTGTGTAACTCTGGTTAAAAGGTATGCACATCTTGGCTCCACGGCAACATGGCGTGCGGGTAAGAAAGTGTGGGGGGACACCACCATTCCAAAAGGTACCGCTATTGCCACTTTTTTTAATGGGCGATGGCCTGGCAGGAGTTCAGGTAATCATGCTGCATTCTATCTGGGGCAGGATAAACGAGGGATCTGGGTTATGGATCAGTGGAGAACTCAGATCAGAATCGAAAAACATCAACTCAGACCGAAAGGCGGAGCAAACTCTGACGGTTCGTATCCCAGCGCCAGCAGTAATGCTGAAGCATTTTATGTAATTGAATAATGGAAGGTACGATGATGCGCTTTCCTGTATTGCTTCTTTCTGGTGTTGCCTTGTTTTATGCACAAAATGTGTCGGCATGGGAAGTTACTTGTCCTGTTTTTGTTGAAACGGAGCCTTACACCGCGGTTCTGAAATCATTTGTCCAGCCGCAATGGAGAGTTTCCCCACGGCAGGAGCCTCGTCAGTGGTTAACACATATTAGTATCACACAGGATAAACCGGAAAATTTTGGCGATCAGAAGCCAGAGATGAAAAAAATAAAACAGGAAACATGGTTGATATGGAATACAGAAGGCGCGACAGCGAAAGAGAGCGACAGATACTGGTTTTCCTGTATTTATAGCTACGGACTGGTCTGGTTATCTCAGCCAGTGTCTGTAAATACTCATTCCTGTAAGACACTTTATTTCGATGAACCACCAAGGGAGAAAACCGTATCTTTAATATGTGAATGAAAGTCCAGTAGAATATGTTGTCAGTTAACTATATATAATTGATAAACATTTATTTCGTGAATGATTTTCTGTCTGGTACTTAAGTTCTGAAAAATATAGAGCCTTCTGTTCTTCTTAAATTAAGGAGAGGAGGTTCTGTACGGCCATGGTTTACCTGAATTCAGATGCGAAGATAAACCAGAGATTATTTTAAGTAATTCTTAATAAGGAAATGAAAATGGCTTATGACATTTTTCTGAAAATTGACGGCATTGACGGCGAGTCAATGGATGACAAACATAAAAATGAAATTGAGGTGCTGAGCTGGCGCTGGAATATTCACCAGGAGTCCACCATGCACGCGGGCAGTGGCCTGGGATCCGGTAAAGTCTCCGTGACCAACCTGGACTTTGACCACTATATCGATTGTGCCAGTCCTAACCTGTTCAAATACTGCGCCTCCGGCAAACACATTCCGAAAGCTGTGCTGACCATGCGTAAAGCAGGCGGCAATCCGCTGGAATATCTCAAATATACCTTCACTGACCTTATTGTGGCTGTTGTATCTCCCAGTGGCAGCAAGGAAGGGGAGATTGCCTCCCGTGAAATGGTCGAACTCTCTTTCAGCACCGTGAAGCAGGAATACGTGGTGCAGAACCAGCAAGGTGGCAGCGGCGGCACCATCACCGCAGGCTACGACTTCAAGGCCAATAAAGAAATTTAAGCAGTACTTTTCCGGCCCGGCAAATAGCCAGGCCGGTTTTTATTATTTGAGTTTAAAGGAAATTACAGTGAATAAATGGCGTAACCCCGGTGGGTGGTTATGTGCGGTAGCTTTGTCTTTTGTCTGCCTGCTTTCCGGGTGCAGCATTGACAGCGACGACGTGCCGGACCTGATGTCACAAAGACTCGATCTGGTGATTAAGGCTTCCGATAAGGTGAATCCTGACAATCAGAAAAAAGCCGCGCCCATAGAGATACGCGTTTATGAACTGAAAAATGATGCAGCTTTCACGGCGGCGGACTGGTGGTCCCTTCAGAACAATGACAAGGCTGTTCTTGCTGATGATTTACTCCACCGCGACAGCTTTATCCTGCGTCCGGGCGAGGAGAAAAAATTGCGCCGCGCCCTCAATAAGGAAACTACCACGCTGGGGATCCTCGCCGGATACCGCAATCTGGGAAAATCGGTCTGGCGGGCTACATATAAAATTCCTGAGCCACCGGAAAAAAGTTGGTACAGCCGCTTTATGCCGAAGAAAAAAGTCGAACTGGATGCTGGCATAGAGCAAAGCGCCATAGTGATTAAAGAACGGGATGAGTAAATTATGAGTTGGAATAACCGGGTGGTCTGGAGTGAAGGACAATTTTTGCTGCCACAGATGTTTCAGCAGCAGGAACGCTATCTGGAACATGTCATTCATTATCGCAGTTTGCCTCTTTCACCTTTTTTCTGGGGGTTCAATGAGTATGGAATTGGTAGTGAGGCGCTGAACATCGGAAAGCTGGTACTTACAAAGGCTTCCGGGGTATTTGCTGACGGTACTCCTTTTAATGCGCCGGGCCACACACCACTTCCGCCGCCTCTGACCATCCTTCCAGAACATCTTAACCAGTTGATTTATCTGGCTGTGCCAATACGTACGCCGAACAGTGAAGAAACAAGCTTCGACAATAACCCTGAATCACTGGCACGCTTTTCGGTGCATGAAAATGAAATCCGTGATGCCAATTCGCTAGGGCGCGGCGCGCAACTGCTGCAACTTAGCCACCTACGCTTGCGACTATTACCGGAAAAGGCGGTGACAGACGCGTGGATCGGCCTGCCGCTGACGCGCATCACGGCGCTGCATCCCGATGGTCGGGTCGATATAGACAAAGAATTGATCCCTCCAGTGGCGAACTACCAGGCCAGTACGCTGATATGTACCTGGCTATCGTGGATTAACGATCTGATAAAAATGCGTGCAAATTCACTGGCGGAACGATTGACGGGGAGCGACAAACACGGTCATGAAGCGGCGGAAGTGTCGGATTATCTGCTTCTACAAGTTCTTAATCGTTTCGGCCCCTTACTGATCCATATGTCGAAAACGCCGCTGTCGCCTGAAGTACTCTATCGTAACCTCTGCGCACTGGCCGGAGAACTATCTACCTACGTGCGTCCGCAAACACGCCGTCCGGAAGAATATAAAGAATATAAGCATCTGACGCCCTATGCCGGGCTGAAATCGGTGGTGGACGAGGTTCAGTATCTGCTGAATGCTGTGCTAATACGTGGGGCGCAGCGAATCCCTCTGGAAGAGGGAATTTACGGTATTCTCAATGCGGTGGTTGAACCTACCGAACTGTCAGATTTCAGCTCGTTAGTATTGGCGGTGAAGGCACAGATGCCCGCCGACACCTTACTACAACATTTTTCGGCTCAGACCAAAATAGGGCCGTCAGAACGCCTGCCGGAACTGATTCGCTCGCACCTTCCTGGTCTTGTTCTACAGGTGCTGCCAGTGCCACCGCGTCAGATCCCGTTCCAGTCCGGTTACATCTATTACGACATCCGCCGCGACGGCGTGTTGTGGGAACATATCGCCCGCTATGGTGGCATGGCAATGCATACCGCCGGAGAGTTTCCAGGGCTGGAGCTGGAGCTGTGGGGAGTTCGAGATAAATGACCGACGATATTCTGACGCAACCTGCGGTGAATACTCTGCCATTACAGCCTTCAATTAAGGGAACAAGGTCGCCTGATAATGAAGGTTACGATACGCTCGTCCAGGACAGCCTTCGCAGGGAAGATATAAAGGTGGTGGTTGAAGACGGGCCAGATTTGAAGCTCCGTTTGGCTGAGATCACTGGTGCTGTGAATCCTCTCCTGGCGGCGGCCAGCCCTCTGTTATGCGCGCTGGCGCAAATGCCCCGTGAACTATCCCCTGGTTTTGTCGAACATTATCGCGCCCTACTGGAGCGTGAAGTTCGTCGATATCAGACGTTATGCGATCAGGCAAACCTTCGCCGCGAACATGTGCTGGCTGTGCGTTATTGCCTATGCACTTCGCTGGACGAAGCCGCCAACAACACCACCTGGGGGCGGCGCGGTGTCTGGGCTGGAAAAAGCCTGCTGGTCACTTTTCATGGCGAAAGTGAAGGCGGCATCAAGCTGTTTCAGATAATTGGGCGTCTGGCCGCAAGCTTCCAGGAGCACAACGATGTACTGGAGATCATCTACCACATTCTGGGGCTGGGTTTTGAAGGCCGCTACAGTGTACGGCCTGACGGGCGTAAGCAACTGGACGATATCCGTCAGCAACTGCTGACTCAACTGGTCCAGCGTCGCGATCCAATCACGCCGACGCTCTCACCGGGATTTGCCGGTGCCGTCAGTGGGCGAATGCGGCGGATGCGCCGGGTGCCGGTCTGGCTGAGCGCCGGAATCGCCCTGCTGGTGATGCTGACGCTGTTTGGCCTTTACAGCCACCGGATGAACCTCGCCACCGAAACCGTACAACAGCGTATCGACGCCATTGGTAAAAATCTACCGCCGCCACCCGTTCCAGTGCATAAACTGCGGCTGAAAATCCTGCTGGCGAACGAAATTGCCCGTGGCCTGCTGACGGTGGAGGAAGATGACCATCACAGCCGTGTAATCTTTCGTGGCGATACGATGTTTATACCGGGGCAGAAAACCGTGAATGATGCGCTCCGCCCGGTGATTGATAAGGCCGCGCGAGAGATTGCGCGTGTGGGCGGCGCGGTGACGGTGACCGGGCACACCGACAGTCAGCCGATCCACTCCGCTGAATTCCCCTCCAACCAGGTGTTGTCGGAAAAACGGGCGACGGAAGTGGCTTCACTGCTGACGTCCGGTGGTGTTCCGGCCAGCCGGATTCGAGTCGTCGGGAAAGGAGATACCGTACCGGTGGCCGATAACAGCACTAAAACCGGACGGGCGCAGAACCGTCGGGTGGAAATTCTGGTGGTGGAGTGAGAAAAATGAATAATCTGGACTGCAATGCATCGAATCATTCACCGGTATGGGGCGTGACCGAATTTCTTTTCTGGAAATTAGCGCCAAAAAAATGGGGCGGAGGTGTACCTTATGGGCGTTATTTCAAAGATGGCTGGGTAAAACATAACCATCTTCTGATAACGTCGGCTGCCAATACATATAATTTGCCAGCGCCTTTACTGGTTGGTGTGTGTTGGATAGAAGTCGGGGGGGATCCCAGTATTGTAGATATGCTGGCATTTGATGCTCGGACTATTGACTGGAGTGGGCCTGACTGGATTGATGAACATATCACAATAACTTCGAGACCAGAAAAAACATCTTTTGGTGCAGTGAGTATGCAATTGCGAACCGCAGCCAGAACGCTTGGGCTTGATGAGTCAAAAATGGATACCTCTCAATTGCGTGAACTGGCAAATTGCCTCCAGAATGATATTTTTAATATTCAGCTTGTGGCCAGACATCTTTCTCAATTAGCTGAAAGAGATGGATTCCAGTCCTCATTACCACACCTGACGGAAGAGCAGATAAGAATTATTGGTGCCCGTTATAACCGGGGTATGTCGCTTACCCTGGAGAAAATAAAGGAAGATACCAGTTATGGCAATTTTATTGTCAACAACTGGTTGCATTTCTCTAATTTACTCATCGCCCATTAGGAGTCTTCGTGAGAAGAATAATTCAGATATCAGGATGGTTGTTATTCATTATGGGTCTGATCATCATTATGCTTTTTTCCGGGAATGAGTATCAATGGATGCAGGATATGGATCCTTCAATGACAGCGTTGCCTCAGGGAAATGGGAACAGAGAAATAATCAAAATGTTGATATATTTTATTTTGATAATTGTTCAGATTGCTCTTTATTTTTTTTCAGTAGCCCGTACTGGAAGGTTTTTTTCAGCTTGCGGCATTTTGCTATTACTGATTATCGCATGGAGTTCTGAACAATAATGCAAAAATTTCTCAGTATGCTGTTTTCCCGCCGCGCGCTGGCCATTGTTGGCGTGGTGATGCTGGCGTTGCTGATCTGGTTTATTGGGCCGCTGGTGGCGTTTGACACCATGCATCCGCTCGCGTCCGTGGGAAGTCGGGTAGTCACCATCGTTCTGTTACTGATGTTCCTCGCACTGTGGCTGGTTAACTGGTCGATGAGCATCATTGGCGTGACGGTTCTGTGCCTGGTCATCGGTTTTGTTTCACCCCTGCTGGCCTTCGGTGACGTTCGCCCATTTGCGCCGCTGTGGCTGCGTCTGACGCTTATCGGCCTGATCCTGCTGTCTTATGCGCTGTATGGTCTGTACCGGCTGTGGCGAGCGCTGCGTCTGGATGAACAACTGCTGCGTCGTTTCCTGCATCCGCGTGGGGAAGACGTACCTGTGGCAGGGGAAATTAAAGCCGACTTACGCACCGTCAGCCATATTGTCACTCGCGCTATTCGGCAACTGAAACAGTTGCGCGTAGACCTGCCGGGCTGGCGTAAGGTACTGGAAGGAAAGCGTTTTCTGTACGAACTGCCTTGGTTTATGGTTATCGGCAGCCCCGGCGATGGTAAAACCACCGCGCTACTTAACACCGGGCTACAGTTTCCGCTGGCGGAGCAGATGGAGCAGACCGCGCATATCCTCACCGTACCGGGTGGCGGCACGCTGCACTGCGACTGGTGGTTTACCAACGAGGCTGTGCTTATCGATACCGCCGGGCGCTATGCCCGCCACGATGACGGCGGCGAAATCAGCGCGACGCAGCGTAACGCCGGGGAGTGGCAGGGGTTTCTGGGGCTGCTGCGTAAACACCGACCAGGCGCGCCGCTCAACGGCGTGATCCTGACGCTGAACGTGGCGGATCTGACCGCGCAGTCCCCGGCGGAACGGCTGGCTGCCTGTGCAGCTCTGCGTGCGCGGCTGGCGGAACTGCGGGAGACGCTGGGTATTCGTTTTCCGGTCTATCTGGTCGTCACCAAAATGGATCTGCTGCCGGGTTTTACGGAGTATTTCCACGGGCTGACCAGCCACCTTCGCGCCCAGGTCTGGGGCTTCACCCTGCCTTACAGCCGCAGGCGTCACGACAGCGATCCGCAGTCGCTTCACGCACTTTGCGGGCGGGAGCTGGCAAACCTGACACTGCGGCTGGATCAGGGGCTGGATACCCGGTTGCAGGAAGAGTACGACCTTAAAAGCCGCCAGCGGCTCTACCGCTTCCCGCGTGAATTTGCCGCGCTGGGCGCACCGCTGCTGGAGGCCATTGAGCAGATTTTCCTCGATTCAAAATTTGACGCCACCCAGCTTAACAACACCCTGCGCGGCGTATTTTTCACCAGTGCCGCACAGGCGCAGGCAGACGCGGTGGCCGATCAGACGGGCATCTGGCAGCGTTTTGTCCGGGCGATAAAAGGGAAGACGGATTCCCCATCCCATACCCTGCCGGACGGCAACCGCAGCTATTTCCTGCACGATCTTCGCGGAGCCTTCCGCTGTTTTTGTATATGATGGATTTGATGATGTATGCAGTGAAACATCTGGAAGCAAGACAACATTTACATTTAATCCAAACTGGAGATCCGTCACAATCTATTTTACAAGTCAAACAGGAAAACAATATTCTTATAAAGTGGATAGCATCAAAACAGAATTTAATATGCTGGCGAATGTCAAAGGATTTGCAGACGAACGCAATGGTGTAGCAGTGAGCAAAGACAGTGCGAGAAAGGCGAACATCATTAATTTCAAGATCATTGAAACTGGCGAAGATTATGATGTATTAGCGGATGCCCAGAGATATCAGCTGACATTTTATAAAGCGTTGAATAACAAAGTGACATTCAATGTAGAAAAATAAAAAGATAAGAAAAATACTTGACAATAAAAATGAAAGCATGATATAATATTAAAAGTTGTGAAGAACAACAGAAACAACAAAGAAGAGTATCCACTCTCACCTTAGCACATATGATAGATTAGGAAGTGACTTGGGTTAATATTTAAGAATATGATATTTCGTGAT
>OGXJ01001191.1_pt1 | contig 19836 bp, 11 predicted proteins | sample 1576231 | NCBI WGS metagenome assembly OGXJ01 (sample SAMEA3541539, study PRJEB24748) | human gut metagenome | biome: human gut; feature: human-associated habitat; material: faeces | place: China | collected 2012
CCCGTCAGTCAAAATGTGCGAAAACAAAAAGCTGTTGAAGATCATCAAAAAGTCACTTTCCATAAATCCGTCTGACAGATACAGCTCGGCTGAGGAAATGTTCAAAGCACTTGACAAAGTCAGGAGGCATTTGAAAAAATGAAAAAATGTCCTAATTGCGGAAGAATTCTTCATGACGATTCCATTTTTTGCTTTGGCTGCATGAGCGAAATAAACAAGAGGCAAGAAATAGTTCTCGCTACCCCAAAAAAAGTGTTTTTAAAAGCAAAAATAACCACACCAATAATCGCTGTGGCATTAGTATCCGCAACTGTTTTCGGGGTGTATACTTATAATAACAATAGTGATAAGACCACGGCTGTGAAAAAAAGCACACCTCGATCTACTGCCACTGTCACCACAAATACACCTGTGACAACTACTCTGCCTCCCGTCACCACTGTCATGACTACTACCACAAAAAAGTGTGAGCCTGACAAGTCCGCCCTTGCGTCAGATATTGCAGAAGGGGCGGCATTAGCAGAGTCAAAAGCCGCCGCAGTCACCACCACTACCACAACAGAAAAAGTGACCGAGCCTGTGACAGAGCCTGAGATACAGCAGGATATACCACGGGAAAACACAGAAGATACTCAGCAGGACGAGCCTGTCGAGCCTGAATATTACTCCCCTGATGGTGCAAGTCAGATGACCCTTGACCTGCTCGATTATGTAAATCCTCTCCGTGAGAAATATGGTCTGAAACCACTCCGTGCAAGCGGACAGCTTGATGAATGTCTGCAAAAGAGCCTGTATCAAATGGACGACTACTGCCAAGGCATTGGCAACGTATACGAACATCTCTCTGAGGTTGGTCTGCCTAACAACAGCAAAATACGACAATTCACAGCAAACAACAGCTGTGTTTCAGACTATGACGAGGCATACACAGAGCTTTTTACTTGGTTAAAAAATAATGCAAGCTTCGGTCTCTCTTACGGTGACAATCTGATCAACGGCTTGGAAGATTACACATATCTTGGTGTTTGCTTTTTCCATGATGATATAGTTCAGGAAAGAAAAGACCATATGTGGAATGACCCGGATAATGATGAATACGAATCTATGCCGCTATATCAATGCTATGTTTATGTTATGAAATAAGACGACAATATCCGACTTGAAAACTGCGTCAAAGTATGGTATAATACTTACACAAAAGTGTGAAATAATCTGCAAAAAAGAGGATAGCTATGGACGAACATGTAAATAACAGCAACACGACTGAAAACACAGACAAACAGCCATATAACAACTATGACTACTCTGATGAAGAATACGAAAGAATGCGCATTGAAATGGAAAAACGCCGTGCCGAAAGGCGTGCAAGAGAACACAGGCGTGTTATGAAAAACCGTATCATTGCCATAGCAATTCTTTTGGTGATAATTTTTGTGATAGTGAAAGCCTGCGGTGGAAAGTCAGACAACAAGCCTGCTGCTGATTCATCATCACAGACCGAAAGCACAAAGCAGGCGGAAGCAAAGACCACCACCAAAAAGAAAACCTCCGACAACAGCAAAGCAGAAGAAACAAAGCATAAGATAGAGCAGTCAAACGGCATGACCTTTGTTGATGGCATTCTTATCGTAAACAAGACCTACTCCCTGCCATCAGATTATGCACCGGGCGTAAGCACAATTGCACAGAACGCCTTTGACGAAATGGCAGCTGCAGCGGCTCAGGACGGCATAACACTCTTTGTGAATTCAAGCTATCGCTCATATCAGGATCAGGAATCTCTTTATAACTCCTATGCCGCAGAGCGTGGCACAGAAGCCGCAGACGAGGTATCTTCCCGTCCGGGACATTCAGAACATCAGACGGGTCTGACCTTTGATGTTAACACCACCGAGGACAGCTTTGCAGGCACTCCTGAGGCAAACTGGCTGGCTGAACACTGTGCAGAGTACGGCTTTATTATCCGCTACCCTGAGGGAAAAGAGGACAAAACAGGATATGTGTACGAGCCGTGGCATATCCGCTATCTCGGCAAGGAAAAAGCCCAGGCGGTAACAAAAAGCGGACTTTGCCTTGAAGAATATCTTGGTGTCACCTCTGATTACAAATATGCCGAAGATCAAAACTGTTCAAGCCTGAACACTTCCGACACCCAGTCAAATCAGCCTGACGGCTACACAGACGGCTATTATCAGGACAACACAAATTATGATTATCAATACTGATACAAACACAAAGCGGACAGCCACAGGAAAGTGGTTGTCCGCTATTATTTACTTTGTCATACGGGACGTCGAGAACGCCGTCCCCTACAGCCAAATATCCGTTACTTATTTTCTGAGCTATCTGTGCTATCGGAGCTTTCCAAATTGCTGTCATCATAGTGGACAGGCTCAGTTGTAAGACCCTTATCTCCTGCCTCTACAGCTTTCTCAGTCATATCGTCAACTATGCGTTTGAAAACTTTGAACGCCTTATCATAATTCTCCTGCATAGTTTCCTTAGAGTCGCCCAAAGTCTTAACCGGCGTTCTCATTGAAAGGTGGATATCATTCGGCATATTCTCGAAGTTAAGCTCCTTTGCCATGACCTCCATATTCCAGCTCATACCCATATCATCAACATACTTGTTGTTCGGAAATTCCTTTGGCAACTCAGGAGTCATTATTGACTTGAACTCCTCGTCAGTGTTTGAGTCTGTTATAACAAGTATAGACTCGCCACCCTGAAGCTGTGCCAAGAACTTAGTGCTGTTCACGTTCTGCTGCTGATAATCGTCGCTGTGAGAATTTAGCGGAATCATAATGACCTCAACATGGACATAACCATTGCCGTCAAGATCGTCCGTGTATTTTTCAAAGAACTCCTCCAGTTCCTCCTGACGTGTTTCCAAGCCGTTGTTTGCGATCATAAGCACTGTCAGGTCAGCCTTTTCACGCCTTGCAGCGTCAATAAAAATAAATGCCGCCACCGCTATGATAAATATTGCAAAGATTATCCATACCTTGTTGTGATAAAAGAAATTCTGCACCTTTTCAAAGCCATGAAGCTCTCTTATCTGGTCATGCACTTCCTTTATGGAAGACTCGCTTTCGTCGATAACTCCGCTTTTGAGCTTCATAAGCTCGATACGCTCCTGAGCAAGCCTGCGTTCACGTTCCTTTTCTTCCTGACGTTCACGCTCACGTCTTTCAGCTTCCGCCTGCTCTAAAACCTGCCTTTCACGCTCCTCAGCCTCACGCCTTTGCTGAGCCAGCGTGCGCTCATACTCTGTGTCATCAGCGTCCTCCAACAGACCCTGACCCTCCAGACTTTTGTCGAGCTTTGATATATTAATGTCCTTTTCGTCTTTTTTTGACATATCACTGCCGTCCTTTGCGAGATATTTTATATCATATTAGTATAAACCAATAATATTAACTCCGTATTAACAAAAAAGAGATAGCATTTTCATGAAAAATGTCTATATACAATTAAAGATAAATTGTGTATAATATACATAAATCAAATAAATTAAGTTGTGATAATAACAATTTAGTGGAAAGAGGAGAGATAGCAATGCTTGAAAAGATCATACAGAAAAACACAGAAAAATCAGAGATATCCGAACAGCTAAAAGGGCTGAGAGAACAGCTCACCCTGCTTGAAAACAAAATAAAGACCGCAGGAGTGCCTGTTATAATCACATTTGACGGCTGGTCTGCCGCAGGCAAAGGCTCAATGATAGCAAAGCTCATACGCTCTCTTGACCCACGTTTTTACAAGGTGGTTTCCTATCGTGCACCGAATGAGCAGGAAAAGCGTATGCCATGGCTGTGGCGTTACTGGCAGACGCTGCCGAAAAAAGGTGAGTTTCTTATCCTCGACCGAAGCTGGTATCGTGACACTGTGAACGCCTGTATGTACGGTGAGATAGACAAGGAAACAAGGGACACACGTCTTGAAGATATCTGCACCTTTGAAAGACAGCTTACAGATGACGGATATGTTATCGTGAAAATTTTCCTGCACATTACCGAAGACGAGCAGAAAAAACGTATCGAAAAGCTGGAGAACTCCTCTGTTACAAGCTGGCGTGTGGAAAGCCACGATATAAAGAACATGGAAAAATACGATAAGTTTTTCCGCAGATATGACAAAATGCTTGAAAGCACAAACACGGCATTTGCTCCGTGGACTTGCGTTGGGGCAAATGAACGTGCCTCTGCTGAGCTTGAAGTGCTGACAGCGGTCACAAAGGCAGTAAGCACCGCAGTTTCCGCCAAGGAGAAGGGCGAACATTATATTCCCGAACCACAGTTCGACACCTGCGGATACAATTATCCTGAATATAAAACTATTGAAATGCCTGCTCTTGCAGAAGTGGATATGAACAAATCCCTTGACGAAGCGGAATATGAGAAAAAGCTGAAAAAATATCAGGACAAGCTTTTCAAGCTGCAAAATCTCTGCTATCAGAAGAAGATACCTGTTATAATATGCTATGAAGGCTGGGACGCAGCAGGAAAAGGCGGAAATATCAAGCGTATTGCGGCTGCCCTTGATCCAAGGGGCTATGAAGTTCATCCTATCGCTGCACCAGAACCGTCAGAGCTTGCAAGGCACTATCTATGGCGTTTCTGGACACGTCTTGAAAAGAATGGTCACTTTACTATCTTTGACCGCACATGGTATGGCAGAGTAATGGTCGAGCCTATCGAAAAGCTCACCCCCGAAGAACGTGTGAACATGGCTTATCGTGAGATAAACGAGTTTGAAAGCCAGCTTCATGATTGGGGCGCAGAGATAATAAAATTCTGGGTGAATGTTGATAAAGACGAACAGCTCCGCCGTTTTAACGAGCGTGAGAACACACCTGAAAAGCGTTGGAAGATAACCGATGAGGATTGGCGCAACCGTGAAAAGTGGGACACCTATGAGAAATATGTTGACCGCATGATAACACTTACCTCCACAGATATAGCACCATGGACGATACTTGAGGGCAACGATAAAAAATACGCCCGCATAAAAGCACTGAAAACTATTGTGAAACGCCTTGAAAAGCGTTTGGAAAAAGAAGATAAATAAAAAAAGCGGCGAAGCGTAATGCTCCGCCGTCTTTTATTTGCCGTCAGATCAGCATCCGCAGCCGCCGCAACCATTGTCGCAGCCACAACCACCGCAGCCGTTTCCGCAACCGCCACAGCCATTTCCGCAGCCACAGCAGAATATGAGAATAAGGATAATGATCCACCAACAACCGCCAAATCCACAACTGTTCATAAATGAAATCTCCTTTTTTTATTAAGATTTATAAAGCTGAAGCTTTGCTCCGATGCTTTATATTACAGTTTATGACGCAGAGAAAAATGTGTTACAAAAAAATCTGCAAGGAGAATTTGTCCTGTGCATAAGAATATAAAAGCGATAAAAACGCGAGAATAACAAGACGCAAAACTGTCAAGAATGTAGCTAAGACAAAGCTTTGTCTTAAACATTTTAAGGGGTGAATTTTATGAACGAACAGTTTTTTGATAGCGACAGCTTTACACCAAGGGCAAGAGAGCTTGTGAAAAATGCCGTCACTCTGGCAGGAAGCTGGGGGCATACTTATATCGGCACTGAGCATATCCTGCTCTCTGCCGCCTATGAGGAGGACTCCACCGCCTGTGCAGTGCTTCTGCGCCACGAGGTCACGGCTCAAAGGATAGAGGAGCAGATAGAATACATCATAGGCAGAGGCACGCCATGCCGTCTTACGAAAAATGACATCACTCCTAACGCTGCCGCTGTTTTAAAAGGCGCAAAAAGGCTGTGCGAGAGCATGGGTGGCGGTATCGCAGGAACGGAATACATTCTTGCTATGATACTCCGCCGCAGTGATTGCTGTGCCTTTGAGATATTGCAGCAGTTAGGGGTGAACTGCAACAAGATGTACAACGATTGCTCATTGTCAGGCAACGAGCCTAATATTTTTTCAGACAGAAATTATCCCAAGCTAAAGACCCTTGAACGCTACGGCAGAGAGCTTACACGCAAAAGCGAGTGCGAAAAATTTGACCCCTGCATAGGCAGAGAAGCTGAAACAGAACGTATCATGGAGATACTCTGCCGCCGCACAAAGAACAATCCCTGCCTTGTGGGTGAGGCAGGTGTGGGAAAGACCGCTGTTGTAGAGGGGCTTGCGAGAAAGATCATGCTTGGAGAAGTGCCGTCTGCGTTGTCCTCAAAACGGATCTTCTCCCTTGATATAACTGCCCTCCTTGCAGGAGCAAAATATCGTGGGGACTTTGAGGAGCGATTGAAAAGCTGTATGGACGAAGCCGCAAAGGCTGGAAATGTGATACTTTTCATTGATGAGCTTCACAACATAATGGGTGCAGGAGCGGCAGAGGGTGCAATAGACGCTGCAAATATCCTGAAACCACAGCTTGCAAGGGGCGGTCTACAGCTCATAGGCGCAACGACTTTTGAGGAATACCGCAAAAATATTGAAAAAGACTCTGCTATGGAGCGACGCTTTCAGAAAGTGAGCATAGATGAGCCTGATCAAAGCCAGACCTGCCGTATCCTCAGCGGTCTTATAGACAAATACGAACAGCACCACAGCGTTGACATCTCCCCTGACCTTATACCATATGCAGTTAAGCTTGCCGCAAGGTATGTCACCGACAGATTTTTTCCTGACAAAGCAATTGATATCCTTGACGAAGCCTGTGCCTGTGCGGTCATAGAGCAAAGTGAAAATAATTCTGGTGAGAAAATATCAGACGCTTTCAACGATTATGTGAAAGGCAAGCTCACCCGTGACGAATATCTCACCGCCATAACAGAGTGCCGCCCAAAGCGCATACCACTTGAAAAAAGGCACATTGACAGCGTTATTTCATCGCTTACAGGTATAAACTGCGCTGATATCGGACAGGACGAAGCCGCAAGGCTCACAGGGCTTGAAGATAAGCTAAGCGAAAGCATTGTGGGACAGCAGACGGCTATAAAGTCGCTCTGCTCTGCCGTCCGCCGCTGTCGTGCAGGACTAAAGGGCAGCGACCGCCCCATGGGAAGCTTTATTTTCTTAGGGTCAACGGGAGTGGGCAAGAGCCAGCTTGCAAAAGATCTTGCCAAAACGCTTTTTGGCAGAGATAACGCCATTGTAAAGCTTGATATGTCAGAATACATGGAACGCCACAGCGTTTCAAAGCTCATAGGCTCGCCCCCCGGATATGTAGGCTTTGACGAGGGTGGCAGGCTCACCGAACAAATTCGCCGCAAGCCCTACTGTGTGCTTCTTCTTGACGAAATAGAAAAGGCTCACCCTGACATCTACAATCTGCTTTTGCAGATACTAGAGGACGGCTGTCTTACCGACTCCGCTGGCAGGACAGTTTCTTTCTCCAATGTCCTTATAATAATGACCTCGAATATCGGCGTGAAAAAGCTTGCCGAAACCAAGACCATGGGCTTTTCAAACAGCAAGTCAAATGGCGAAGCCAAGAAAAAAGCCATGCTCTCAGAGCTTAAAAGCTTTATGTCTCCCGAGCTTTTAGGAAGGATAGATGAGGTGATTGTTTTTAACGACCTTACCCTTTCCGATATGGAAAACATTACACGCCTTGAAATATCCGCTCTTGAAAAAAGGCTCTCCGAACTTGGCTGTACACTCACCTGTCAGCCAGAGGTATACCCTTTTATCGCAAAGCAGGCACTTTCAAAAAGCGGCTCTGCACGAGAGATACGCCACATAATTACCGCCATCATAGAAAATCGCATAAGCGATATGCTTATCTCCTCCGCCTGCCGTGACTTTTCTGTTTGCGTATCTGAAAACACCTTAACTGTCGCACAGCACCGCAGACAACTGTGTTCATAGAAATTTTACAAAGTATAGTTGAGGGATATTTTACAAAAGCCCGCCCATATGTTATAATATTTTTATATTGTTGCCCAAGCGGCAAAAGGAGGATAAAAATGTCTGACAGAAAATACAAGCTATATTCCGACTCCACCTGCGATCTGTCGGAGGATATATTAAAAAATATGGACGTGACGCTTCTGGACTTATCTTTTGAAGTAAACGGTGTTGTAAAGAGCAAGAATGACATGACGCTGCCTGAATTTTATTCCCAAATGCGAAACGGAGCAGTAACGAAAACATCGCAAATAGGGATCTCCGACTATGAACAGGCTTTTGAAAAGGAACTTGCCGCAGGCTATGACGTGCTTTATCTTGGATTTTCGTCAGGTCTTAGCGGCAGCTTCAACACTTCCTGCATTGCAAGAGATAGCGTAATGGAAAAATACCCAGAAGGCAAGATAATCTGCATAGACTCCCTCTGTGCTTCAACAGGCGAGGGCCTTTTGCTCATAAAGGCTGACGAAAAGAAAAAGCAGGGTCTTTCCATTGACGAGCTTGCCCAGTGGATCACTGACAACAGGCTTCACCTATGCCACGTTTTCACAGTTGATGACCTTAAATATCTCCACCGAGGTGGCAGAGTATCAAAGACTGCCGCCATAGCAGGCTCTATTCTTGGCATTAAACCGCTTCTCCACGTTGACAACGAGGGACATCTTATCCCAGTTGGAAAGATACGAGGCAGAAAGCAATCCATTGAAAAGCTTGTGGATATGATGTGCGAACGCATGGGAAATTGGGATAATTCCACAGTAGCCGTCTGCCATGGCGACTGCCTTTCAGACGCAGAATATGCAGCCGACCTTATGCGAAAAAAGCTTGGCAAAAAGACCACTGTGCATATCTGCTACACAGGTGCTGTTATAGGCTCACACTCAGGACCCGGAACTCTCGCTCTGTTCTTTATGGGCGACCAGCGATAAAAATACAATACAAAAGCGGACGAAGCCCGAAAACTTCGTCCGCTATTTTTATATGTGATATCAAAGGCCCTTTGCCTTTTTCAAAGTTATACCATTATCTCCAAGCGGGATAGCGTGGTCAAGTCCAACGAACTTGCCTCCCTCCTGCCAAAGAACTTCCTTGACAAAATCATACTTTTCTTCATCCCATGTAACAAAATCGTCCTTTACAAGTCCGCCCGTGTCACCTGAGTTTGCATTGAAGCACCAGAAAGTGTGATTTACATGATTGTCCTTTATGAGCTTTCTCATGTAGGTCATCCAAGTTAGATTAGGCTCTGTCATAAAGCCGCCCCACTCGCCTATAAGAAGAGGTGCGATATCCTGCTCCTGAATGTAGAACCAGTTGTCTTTCCAGCAATCTTTCATAAGGCTCTTGTATGTGTAATCCCCCTCGAACCAAGGCTGCTGATAAACTGTCGGACCATAGTCGTGCGGCGAGTAAACAAGCTTATCCTGATATTTGCCAAGGTCGATAGGATAGTCCTTTACGCCCCTGAGATTTCCGCCCCACCAGTTGAAATAGTAATCATCACTGTTGGTGGAGGAATAATCCCCGTTTTTCTTGATGTTTTTAGGGTATATTTCGATACCCTCGACCATTATAAGCACATTAGGATTTTTCGCAAGCACCTTGCTCGCTGCCGTTTCAGCCACATACTTCCAGTTGTTTGCGTCCTTTGAATCATTCCATATTGCCGCAGCATCACCCTCGTTAGGCTTGCCGTGAGGCTCGTTTTTCAGGTCAAATGCAATGATAGTGTCATTGTCCTTATATCTGTCAGCAAGCCACTCCAAAGCATGATAATAGTCCTTTACAGTGACCTTGTCAGTATACCACAGATTTACAGTATGACCGCTGGCATTGGTTTCAGCTGAATGGATATCAGGCATTACTTTAAGACCGTTTTCCTCCGCAAGCTTGAGAAAATAATCAAATATCTCAAGGCTGTTCATAGAGTTCAGCTCTTCATTGTATGCGTTATTGTAGTTCGCCTTTGGATATTCGCCCTCCGACCACTGGTTGATAAGCTCCGCTGACATAGGCACTCTTATAAGATTGAAGCCATGGTCTGCAATAGCCTCCACCGATGACACAAGCTCGCTGTTCCAAAGTCCGTCAAAAGTGTTAGTGCCTGTGTTGTAGCCAAACCAGTTCACGCCCGTGAGCCAAACCTCTTTGCCGTCCTTATCAAGTATCTTGCTTCCGTCTGTGTGAAGCCAATCGTCACCCTGTTTAGCCTTTGAGGTACGCTTTAGAAGCTTTTTAACGTCCTTTTCCGTGACCTTTTTGTCATTATTCTGATTATTGTTGTTATTGTTATTATTCTGTGATACCTTGCCCTTTTTAACAGTACACTCCACACCGTTTAGCTTTGCAGACTTAACATTGAGCTTTGTTCCAGTTCCGATATTACAGCCGATAGAGGTCGAACCGCCCTTTGCGATCTCGCCGTTGTAATCAACATTCGTGACCGTGAGTTTGTTGCCCTTGACCTTAAAGTTGCCGTTCCAGCCGTCACAGCTTTTGAGCTGGTCTATTTCAAGCTCCAGCGTCCACTCCTTGAGGGCTTCATCGGAGTTGTTCTCAATGCCTATCTCCATGCCTGTCATGACCTTGTCGCCGTCCTGCCAACTATTGTCCCCTGAATAGGAGATGATAAAGCCCTTTTCCTTTTTATCGTCCTTGCTTTCCTGAGAGCTTTCCTCCTCATCAGCATCAGACTCGTCCTCGCTTTCATCAGCCACAGAGTCTTCCTCACTGGTGTCATCGGTTTCTGAAGCCACCGCAGAACTGCTCTCCGCCTTTGAAGCCGAGCTGTCCACGTCTTTTTTACCTGACGTTGCCACCAGTATCAGTGCAATAACAAGCCCCACTATAACAGCGCCCATGCCTGCAAAAGCGATAATAAGCTTTTTGTTTATGCCCTTTTTGCCCACATTTTCCTGCTGACTGTTTACATCTTTTTTCTCATCACTCATAAGCTTTCCCCTTTATTTTTGATTTTTACATATTTATAAGACCGCCGAGTATTACGCCCGACGGTCGAACTTTCTTTTTTTGGCGACTTATTTTACTGACTGGAGTTTCTCGCTAAGGAACTTCTCCTCAAACTTGTCTGACGGCATAGGTCTGCCGAAATAATAGCCTTGTATAACGTCAGTTTCCAGATCTCTCAGGATATCGAACTGCACCTGTTCCTCAACGCCCTCTGCGCAAACTGCTATATGCAGGTCGTGAGAAAGATTAACTATCATTTTAACAAACACCGCAGTGTCAGGATTTTTTGCGATATCATCAATAAACGACTTGTCTATTTTAATGGTATTCAGCGGCATCTCCTTGATGCAGTTAAGCGAAGAATATCCCGTTCCGAAATCGTCCAGTGCGATCTTCACGCCCTTGTCTGTTATATGCCTCAAAAGCTCCTTCATCTTTTCCATATCATGGATAGCAAGACTTTCCGTGACCTCAAAGCATATCTTCTCAGGGGGTGCGCCTGTTTCGTCAAAAAGTGCGTCTATCTTGTCAAGAAAATCAGGCTCAATTATCTGACCTACAGACAGATTGATGTTCATTCTCAAATCAAGCCCTGCGTCAGCCCACTTTTTGCACTGTCTGCCTGCGATCCTTATCATGTTCTCGCCCAAGAGATTGATATAGCCAAGTCTTTCCGCCATAGGGATAAATTCGGCAGGGGAAACCTGACCAAACTCAGGTGGATTCCACCTCATAAGCGCTTCACAGCCCACAAGCTTCTTTTTGGAGCTGCTGAATATAGGCTGATAGTACGCCGTGAAATGTGCAAAGCCGTTTGTGATATCCTTGTGCATGAGCCTTTCAAGTTCGATCTGCCTTGAAAGTATCCTGCCGATAGTTTCGTTATAATTTATAGTGCAATTCTTGCCCTGCTTTTTCGCATATGAAATGGCAAGGTCGATCCTTTTAAGTACCGTATTTACAGTATCATCGGGCTTTGGAAACTTTGCCACGCCCATTGAACAAGTGCAATAGCAACTGCTGTTAGCTATCTGCCACTCTGTGTTGAACTTATCATGTATGATCTTGCATATTTCGTCGATCTCAGCCTGATCCTGATCTCTCAGAAGCACAACGAACTCATCGCTGCCAAATCTAAAAACGCTCAGCTTTTTATTCTTCCAGGCAAAATCCTCAAAGAATTTACCTATCTCTTTAAGAAGTCGGTCACCATTATTGTGACCATAGCTGTCATTTATGTTTTTGAAATTATCAAGGTCAATGAGCATAACAGTACTGATCTCATCGCTTTCAATAATGCCCTGTATACTCTTATCAAGACTTAATCTGTTAGGAAGACCTGTGAGATTATCGTAAAAGACCTGCTTTTCGATGACCCTCTCATAATTTATCTTTTCTGAGATATCATTAAGTGTGCAAAGTCTGATAGTCCTGCCGTCATGCCATTTTATGAGTTTTTCCGACACATTGAACCATTTGTTCATGATCTCGGAATAATAATCTCCTCCAAAAAGCATTCCTTCCTTATGAGCAGGAAGCTCACACCAAGTCTTGCTGAAAACGTCACTTTCCTTTTTGCCGACCAGTTTCCCCAAATACTGTTCAAAGCTCTTGCTGGCAAAAACTATCTCACCACTGTCCTGTGCCACTGCAAGCACATAGGAATTCATATTATCCATAACGTCAGTAAGCGTGCGAGTAGTGCTTTCAGCATGTTCAGCCGCTCTCCTAGTATGGAGCATACCAGAAAGTATGTATGTCAGACGTGAGGCTAGCTGTATCTCCTCAGGTGACCATACTCTCTCAGGATCAGAGGACAAAAGATTGAAATATGCAACATACTTATTTGCGTCCTTGACAGCACAAGTGAGTGAACAAGGATACACCGCTCCACGCAGAGTTATTTCCTCATTATCTCCATTCGGGTGAGCCTTATCCGCAACGTGGATACCAGTTTGCATAAGTGCTTTTTTCATTGCATTGTATCTATTTCTATTAAATTCTTTATCAAAAGCAAATACAGTATATTTATGTGTATCAGCGATCAATTCATAACTCAAAGGTTCTGAGTTTTCATAGCCTGAAACAGTTACCGTAGCCGCATTGACATAAAGCGCAGAGCAAATACTTTCGAGAAAATTCTTGCACACATTATCAAATCTGTCATCGCTTTCAAGTATTTTCAAAAAGCTCTCGAACTTTTCGTTATAGGTCTTATCTGGTATGTCCATACAAACAGCCCTCCTCTGCTTATATAAATACGTCTAGCGTTATTATAACATATTCTCCGTAAAATCACAAGGGGAATTATAGAAATTTATTTATAATATACAAAACAAATGGCTAAATTTATATATTATTAAAAAGCAAGCCCCGTAGTTAAGCTTAAAAAGTTTAACTGACGGAGCAAATGTGACCGAACCGATAAGCCGAGTTTTGTCGAGTGCGATAATCTATCTGGACTGTACGTCGCCGCACAGCTCTAGCCACCTATAGCCCCAAGTCTGACGAGCAGCCATTGACTTGCAAGCTACCATTGGTGTTGCATCGGATAAGGTTTACATAGCAATGACGTCTCCGCCATTCTGGTGGGCTTTTACCCCGCCTTTCCACCCTTACCAACAAAAGTTGGCGGTATATTTCTGTTGCACTGGCTCTAAGGTCACCCTCGGCTGACGTTATCAGCTATCCTGCTCTATGATGCTCGGACTTTCCTCATAAACCTAGAACGTTTACGCTATCGCATAGCTCGCTCACACTATGATTATATCACATGAATGACGAAATGTCAAATATGCCTTTAACACAAGCAGCCCACAGAGCTGTTGTCTGTGGGCTGCAAAACGCCAGAGCCGACATCGGCAGTCTGATACTCTGCACTATTTCTTTGTTGTAACTGTCTTTACAGCAGACCATGCACCGTAATACTTTATGCCATTCACTGTGGTATAGGTTCTTACTCTTACATAGTATTTTTTATTTCCACTAAGCTTTGAAATTGTTACTTTATCTGTCTTATTGCTTGTTATTACCGTTTTCTTTGCTCTGCTGAATGAAGAATTTGTAGCATACTGTATCTCATATCCTGTCGCATGACCTTTTGCGGCATAGTCGATATAAAAGCCCTTGCTCTTAGCTGTAAGCTTCTGTATCTCCTGCTTTGCAGGGTTTATCACGAAGGTCCTTGTTATAGTTCCTGCATATAAGCCCTTTCCAGTTATGACAACAGTTGCTTTTCCCACGTTCTTATTATTTCTGTATGAAACAACATAATCAATGCCGTTTCTAAGTGCTGTACTGCCAAGCTTGACAGTCACGGACGGCGTTTTAACCTTGCCGTCAAAAGTATAGGTCGCAATCGAAAGTGATACAGTTGCAGAAGAAATGCTCTTTGGAGAAAGTGCAGGGATATCAGCTGACTCGACAACTGCACCGCATACCGTGCAGCTTCTGTGTTTTCTTCCTTTTACGCCCACAGCCGCAGCCTTGTCTGTTATCCAGTCGCCTGCAACGTGACCCTTGGCCTTTATTTCTGTCTGTGCCTTTATGACCTTTCCGCATACTGAACAGTGTGAACCCTCTGTTTTGCCAGCGGTGGTGCAAGTTGCCGCAACAGCTTTGTCTGTAACGATAGTATGACCCTTTGCCCCAACGTAACCTTCATTGAAGCTGTCATGGCACTCCATACACTCAACATGCGTGTAGCCGTCTGTTTCACAGCCTGCCGCCACAACTGTTCTCTTGTAAACGTGTCCCTTAGCCTTTATGACCTCTGTATATGTATCCCCACAACGTGTGCAGGTAAATGTTTTTTCTCCGTCTGTTTCGCAGGTTGGCTTTACTGTCTGTGACGTATAGTCATGACCAAGCTGTGAAGTGAAATTATCCTTGTATATATCGCCGCAGTTTTCGCAAGTATGGAGCGTATATCCGCTCTTGTCGCAAGAAGCCGAAACTATCTTATCGTTGTACTTATGACCTGTTGCATTGATCACCTTGCTGTAGCTGTCTCCGCATACAGAACAGGTAAACTTTGTATAGCCGTCATTATCGCAGGTCGGCTTTACTACCTCTGAAATGCCATATGTATGACCCAAAGCTTCCAGCTTTTCAGTATACACATCTCCGCAATCTGCACAAGTGAACGTCTTTACTCCGTCTGTATCGCAAGTTGCTTTCTTTGTCACTTCTGCTGAATAGTTATGACCTTTTGCCTTTATCACTTCTGTGTATTTATCACCGCAATTTGCGCAGGTATATGTGATAACTCCGTCGTCTGTACAGTTTGCTTTCTTTGTTACCTCAGAAGCATAAACGTGACCCTTTGCTTTGATAACCTCGCTATAGCTGTCGCCGCAAGTATCGCAAGTGTAAACATTCACTCCGTCAGTTTCGCATGAAGCCTGTTTAACTGTTGTCTTTGTATATTTATGTCCTGTGGGTGCTATGAAATTATCCTTGTAACTGTCACCACAGTTTGCGCAAGTATGGAGCGTATAGCCACCCTTATCGCAAGAAGCCTCTGTTACTACGTCATTATACTTATGACCCGTTGCTGGTATCTTCTCTGTATAGCTTTCATTACATTTTGTACAAATGTAGGTAAGAACTCCGTCCTCTGTACAACTTGCCTTTGTCGTAATCTTTGAATCATAATTATGTCCAAGTGCCTTTGTTACGTCAGAGCGAACTACTCTGCCGCAATCCTTGCACTTATGCTCTGTATAGCCGTCTGCTGTACAAGTTGGCTCGACTACTGTTACAATGTCATTGTGACCTGTTGCTGGGATTGCTTCTGTATATGTATCCCCACAGCGTGTGCAGGTAAATGTTTTTTCTCCGTCTGTTTCGCAGGTCACCTGCTTTGTTATCTGTGAAATGTGATCATGACCCAACGCAGGGGTATAATCATCTTTATAGCTGTCAGCGCAGACCCTGCATATATGCTCTGTGTATCCACGCTCTGTGCAGGTAGGTTTTACTACAGTGTCTTCATAATCATGCTCTGTCTTCGCAATATCTTCGGTATAAATATCACCGCAGATATCGCATTTATAAGTCCTCTCACCCTTTTCCGAACAAGTCGGCTGTTTTGTTATCTCGGAATAATACTCATGTGTGTGCTTTACTGTCACTGTGAACTCTGCCGTAAAGCCATTGTAAACTACAGTTACAGTTTTTTCGCCCTCTGTTTTGCTGTCAAAGCCCTGGAAAGTATAATCTGAAACAGCAGTCCTTGTGCCGTCATTGTAAACAGCCTTTACCACCATGCCCGTGCTGTCAAGTTCCTGTTTAAGGTCATAGTTCAGCTTGTTAGGCTTTGAAACTATCTCTATTCCTGTAACGTAGTGCGGTACTATAACGTTAGGCTCGTCAGCCGTGCCGCAGTAGCCTACATTTGCGCCGTCTGTAGCAGTGATATAGTAGAATATCTCCTCGTCTGTGACCTCATAAGCCGCAATAGTTGCCTTGTAAACTGAACCTGTGGTATTTCTCATATCAACAGACTTCCAACTGTCGGCAGACTTATTTTTGTAGTAAAGCGTTGCTCCCGCAACCTTTACATTATCCGTAATATCAGCCGTTATAGCTATAGCCTTGTCAGACGTTAAAGTTTTCACAGGAGTGTGTACAATAACAGGAGGCTCACCCTCTAACGGACAACAGCTTACAACGTTTGAAGCCTTTGACTCGTTAAGGTCAGTGTCCACCACTGTGAAATAATAGTAATAATCTGTGCCTACCTTAACATTTTCATCAACAAACGAAAGCTCGTCCGCATTAAGAACAGACTTGTTCACTCTTGTGAACTTCTGCTCCTCAGGTTTTTTGTTAGCATCATAGCTTGTTGCTCTGTAAATATTGTAGCCTGCAAGGGTGTCATAATCGTCCTGCATCCAGCTAAGAGCGTTCTTGCCAAGCTGACCCTCGCCTGTGAGTGACATAGACTGTGCCGAGCTGTTTGTTATCTCAAACTTAAATCTGCCCCAATCGTTTCCTGTTACAAGCCACTTATCGTCAGCCGCCGCAGCTCCCTTTACACGGATATACATTGTGCCAAGGTCGATATAAGGGTCTATCTTGAACTCGCTTACCCATTCACGGGCGTTCGCCCAATCGCCCGATACTGCGAAATCAGTATAAGGCTCGCTTCCGCCGTATGTCACCATAGGCTGAATATCAGAAGCCATATCACGATTGAACTTAACGTGCATTTTAACTGTCTGTGCGCCGCTGACCTTGTCTATCCTATTGCCGTCCTTATCAGTGAGGTAGGCTTCTGTGACGAATGGGTAGATATCCGACATATCGTCATCAAGTGTAAGATAAGGCTCTTGGATAAGGTCATTTCTCGAAACGTCCCAATCTGCGTCAAGACACTGCACCTTTACAAGGTCAGGATTGGTTGTGCCCCAATAGTTGCCGGAGATGTCGTAGGTAGTACGGCCGTTATGATCATCTGATGCATTAAAGGAACTAATCGCTCTTATATTATCATAGGCACTAAGATAAAATGAATTAAGAATGGCATTATTTGAAAACATAGGATTATAATCGTATGGTTGGTAGTGATATAAACCGATTATTATTGATGGTTTAATTACATCTTCCATACTGTGATAATTAAGTTCTACATTATTCTTAAAACAATCATAAGGATATACGGCCTGATTGTTGCAATTATCAAAAAGAGTAGTTGTAATGTCATTAGCATATATACCAACATCGTGAAACATTGTACTCATATTAGAGAAATGAGAATTCGTAATGCTTTTGGCAAAAAGTGTTCCATAATTTAATGAATAATTATACGTAAAATTACAATGATCTATTACTGTGGCATTAAAAGTTTTAAACACGTTGCCCTCATAATTTATATAATTTGCATTGCATACATTGACGTATTTCAATGAAACATACGATTTCTCAAAGTCATCATCAATTATTCCATTATCTGGGTAACAGAACGATGTACCACTACCAGAAATAACAACAGCCTTATCTTCAAATCCCTTACCAGAATACATCTCAATAGGCTGCTCCCCAGTACCTTCTGCAATAAACCTGCCCTCTACCTGCAAATAAACTTTCGAATTTGCACCATACTTATTATTAGGGTCAGCAGACCAAAACTGTATCCTTGTGCCAGGTTCAACTGTTACTGTTACGCCCTCGGGAATAAGCACATTGTTTTCAAGTATCCAAAGCTTATCGTTTGTAAGGGTCATATCTTCATTGATTATTCCGCTGAGTGCAATGCCATTTTGAACAGTTAAAGTATAGCTTGCAGATGAGCTATACAAATTGCCGTCACGTTCATCAAGACCGTTCTTAGCAGTTATAGAAATATTAAAAGTTATTTGAATATCATTAGGAGTACCCTCTTTTATCTTAAAGCGGATAGGGTTTGATATGCCTGTGAGTTTTTCATCTGTATATGTAAAGCCATTATTTACAGAAGCAAACGTACCCACATCTGACAGTTTGACTTCATCATTTATGAACTCAACATATTTATTAGCAACACCGCCAACAGAGTCAGCGTCAACTTTTACAGTAATGTCAGTTGCCGCACCCCACCTATTCCATACAGCTATACCCATATCAATGGTCTCGCCGGGCTGTGCAATGCCGTCGCCGTTATTTACCGATGAAACATCTTGATAATCAAGAGTGTAGACCTCATCAAGGCTCAGATCAGGCTGTGCTTGCTTTGAAAGGCTGTCACGAATATTAAGCAAAGGATAGCTGTGATGATCGCCATTTTTACCTACAAAATCCACTCTGCTTGAAGTTGCGCTGCAAAGCTGACCCATTATATATCTTGAACTATACTTTGATTTATCTGTGTATTTGCTTCTTAAAATAGCCGCTGCCGCCGCAACATTTGGTGTTGCCATTGACGTACCGCTCCAACAAGCATATCTGTTTCCTGGCAATGTGCTATAAATATTAACACCAGGGGCTGCCATTTCATAAGGGGAAGAGGCTTTATGAGTGAGAGTTGGTTAAGAAAGTTTTTGAAAATAATTGGAGGCATTGCTATAGCGCTTCTAGTTATACCAGGTTTTGTTGCGTTTGCGACTACGTTAGATTTTATAAATATTAATACAGAAAATCAATGGATCGGTTTTTGGGGAAGTTATTTTGGTGGAATTTTAGGTTCAGTTGCAACAATTGCAGGGGTGAGATTGACAATGAAAGAGGAGCAAAGAAAGCGAAAGGAAGAAGAGGCAGCAAGAAACAATGAAGAAAATGAAAGAAGAAGATTAGATATTTTACCTTATATGACAAGCAGGTTTTCTATTGTAAAGTCAGAAGAAGAGTTTGATGACACAGTATCGTCAATTACTAATTTTGCAGTAAGCCCACCAGTTACCAATAATTATTCGAGAGTGAGATTTGGAAAAGAGATAGTTGATAAATTAAAATCGCCAGGAAGATATTATTTGTTGAGGTACAGAATTAAAAATGTGGGAGTTGGGAGTGCGGTTAAAGTTGATTTAATAATTGATAATTTAAAGTCAATTATTAATGGGTGTTTGGGAAAAAATGAAGAAATAGTTTTAGTGCTCCTGTTTCTTGTAGAAGATTTGAAAGATAAAGAATTAAATATAAATATAAAATATGCAGATGTTGTAGGGTTAGGCAAGTATGAACAGAACGAAAAATTGTTATTCAAAGAAAAAAACAATAATATCGTTTTATCCAAAATTGAACCAATGAGTGAGCCAATGAAGATGGAATGTTGAAAAGAGAGCGATAAAAGCTCTCTTTTTTTTGATCTCTCAAAAATCCAAACGTGCAGAGAACCCCTCTCACCCTACCATGATAAAATAATGGCAGAATGCCAGAAATAAGGGAAGTGATAGGCATTGAAGGCTTGTGAAGTAAAATAGAGGGAGGTGGTACCGTTGGAGAAAAAGGTGCTGCTGCAGTATTGCGAAGTCATGGAAGAGATAAAAGATATTAGA
>OGXJ01001204.1_pt1 | contig 19723 bp, 7 predicted proteins | sample 1576231 | NCBI WGS metagenome assembly OGXJ01 (sample SAMEA3541539, study PRJEB24748) | human gut metagenome | biome: human gut; feature: human-associated habitat; material: faeces | place: China | collected 2012
CGGCCTTGCCGTAAGAGTCTTGCGGGGCGTTTACACCGAATAAGCCGGGCACGGTGGAACGGGATACCAGAATGTTGGAACGCCATTCCTTGAAGAAGTCCACGGAACCGTAGATTTTCTTGTTCCACAAGTCGAAGTCAACGCCGAAGTTTGCCATATCTGAGATTTCCCATTTGATATTCTTGTTGCCGGCTGTCGATTCATATACACCCTCCGTGTAAGATTGGGAAGTACCGAAATTATAACCGCTTCCTTCGGTGAATGTACCTTGGTACGGGTAGCGGCTGACACCTGTCACAGCTTGTCCCGCCCGTCCGTAGGAAGCACGGAGTTTCAGGAGATTCACGAACGAGTTCTTCAGCCATGATTCTTCGGAAAGTACCCATCCCACGGAACCGCCGGGGAATGTTCCGAAGCGTTCGCTGTCGGCATAATTATCACTGCCCATGCGGGAGATATTACCGGAAAGGATATACCGGTTGTTATATACGTATGTAGCCTGTGCATTGTAAGAGAGGTAGCGGTTGGATGATTCCTGTCCGCGTACGACATTCTGATAAGTACGGATAAAAGCCTGAGCATTGACGGCATGTTTGCCGAATGTATGTTCGTATGCCAGTCCGCCGTTCATATTGAGATTATAGTAATAGTCGCGTGGAGAAGTGGTGGCATTGGGCAATGCTTTGTATGTTCTCATGCGTTGGTATGTATATTCCGACGGGTCGTTGACATCAGCCATATAGTTATAGTAGTAGACATTGACATCGGCTTGCTGCACCTTCTGGAATGTTTCGTAAGAGTCGAAACTAAACGTCATCTTGGCTTTCAGTCCGGGAACGAGGGCATCCAGGTTTCCGGTAGCCGTTACGGTTGTATAGAGGTTACGGCGGCGGTTCTGTTCCACGCCACGTCCGGCGATTTGTGCGGCACCGTTTTTACTGTCGCTGCTGGTCGGCATAAAGAATTCACCGTTCGGGCAGAATACGGGATACACCGGAAGGTTTTCGCCGGCTCCCCAGGTAAAGAGGTTCCATACGTCAATGCCCGGTTGGGAGATATTGTCGATACGTCCGCCCAAGTCCATCGATACATTCAGGAACTTGTTTACATCGATGTCGATGTTCGAACGCAGGTTGTAACGGTTCAATACTTCCTGTGTGCTGTAGCCTTCGTTCCATTCCGTCCATTTGGTGTCGAACAAACCTTCCTGGCGGAGATAAGAGAAGGAGACATAGTAGCGTGCACGTGCATTACCGCCGCTGACAGACAGGTTGGTGCGGTATTGCGGAGCTGCATCCCGCAGCATGGTATCGTGCCAGTTCGTATTGAAGTATTTGTATTTTGCCATTCCTTCCAGTTGCTCACCGTTGCAGACACGACGGTAGTAGTCCAGGTCTTCATCGGAATATTCGGGACTTAATCCGTCCAGGTATCGTGCTTGATTACGGCTCAGCGCATAGTTATAAGAATTCTGGCTTTCGGGAATTCCGGCAATGGTCTGGAAGCCGACTTCTTGTGTGAAGTTGATTTTAGTCTTACCGGCTTCTCCGCGTTTGGTCGTTACGAGTACTGTGCCGTTGGCTCCACGCATTCCATAGATAGCGGTGGCGGCGGCATCCTTCAATATCGTAATCGATTCAATAGGGTAGGCATCGAGGAATGAGAGGTCACGTTCCACATTGTCGACGATGATCAACGGACTGCGTGCACTGGCATTCATGGTACGGATGCCACGGATATACATAGACGTTTCACTCCATCCCGGTTCGGATTGCGCCTCATACGTCTCTACACCGGTGACAGTGGAGGTAAATGCATTCTGAAGAACGGTTACCGGATGTTTTTCCAGTTCTTCTCCGGTGACGATGGAGGTGGACTCTGTCACAAACTTCTTGGGTTTGCGATTGAAAGGAAGCGGAGTCGTATGAGCATATTCATCCAGGTCGGCATCCATGACAATCTTGAAGTTCTCTTCAAAGTCGGCAATAGCAGTTGTCGGCAGATAACCTACGCTGCTTACATAAAGTTCGTCGGCAGGTTTTACATTCTTCAAAGTGAAGAAACCGTCCTTGTCCGAGAGTGCGATGCGGCTTGCTTCCGCTACGTTGACCACCGCACCTGCGATGGGTTCACCCTCTGCATTTACGATTCGTCCTTTCAGTACTTTAGCATCTTGCGCCCATCCGTTGCCCAGCATGAAAACTGCGGCTACGGTGAGCAGGATTCTTTTGAATCCTGTCTGTATGTTATTTAATTTCATCGGTTGCATATTCATTCAGTTAATTGTTCCAACCCGGGTTGTTTTCGATATTCGTTTTCCATACTTCTCCTTCCGGTATCGGGTAGAGATACATTTTCTCTGTAAATACCCGGTTCTGGGCAACTTTACGTGTATAGACAAACTTTCCGTTTTCCTTGGTAATCTCCATTCCGTAGATAGGACGTGCCAATGCCTTTTCTGCTACATTCCAGCGACGTACGTCCCAGGCGCGATGATCTTCAAAAGCGAGTTCGACGGTACGTTCCTTGCGGATGAAGTTGCGGCGGTCGGCTATGGTCTGAAGATCGCTGCGGTCTGTGAGTTTGGCAGTCATCCCTACACGGTCGCGGAGAGGCTGGATGGCGTTCAGTACGTCCGCACGTGAACCGCCGGCTTCATTCAAGGCTTCTGCGTAGTTCAATAAGATTTCCGCATAGCGGATGATAATCCAGTTACGGTAGTTGCTGCCGGTATGGTTGTTGTTCAGGATCACTTCCGGAATATACTTGCGGGTATAGTATCCGGTCGGTGTTGCATTGGCATTTCCTTGCGGGTTATCCCGTTGTCCTTTGAGTACATTAATGATACCATTACCCCAGTTCACACCGTTGTAGAGCACGGTAGCCGCCAGACGCGGGTCACGGTTGCTGTATGGATCATTGCTCTTGTATCCGCTGGCATTGTTGATGACCGGAGTGGCTGTTTCGTTATAAACAGGGGCGCCGGTTTCATCATAACTGCTGAAAGGAGACTGTCCGTTCGCCATATCGTACATATCCACTAAATTCTGTGACGGGCACAAACCTCCGTTGCCGCCTTCGCCTACAGGCGTATCGTTATAGATCGCTCCCCATCCTACAGCCACATCATTACGCCAGAAGATCGTTTCATTATTTTTCTCGTCATGTGCGTTCTTCAGGATGGCGTTGGTATAGCAGGTCTTCGGATCGGTATCGGTCGTGTAGAGTCCGTAGAGCGTTCCGTAATCCGTCATGAAGCTTTGCGCTGCATCGGCGGCTTGCTGCCAGCTGATACCCGATTCACTTCTGAAACGGTCGCTTGCCATGTAGAGCATGACACGTGAATACAGTGCACGTGCCATTGGCTGGCTGATACGTCCGGGGTTGCCCGATTCGGCAGAAGTAGCTTTATCCATCAATCCTTCTTCGCAATCTTTCAGTTCTTTCAGAATGAAGTCAACTACATATTCTTTCAGGGAAGGACGGGTGGTATAGTTGCTCAGCAAGTCTCCGTCCGGATCGAGTACATCTGTAACCAGGGGGACGGGACCGTAGCGGAGAAACATTTCCCAGTAGAAATAAGCACGGAGGAAATGAGCTTCCGCCTTGTATTGTTTCACATAGGTAGCGTGTGCTTCTTCCGAGTTGTCCGTAGCTTTGGGTACGTCGTCGATATTCTTTAATAGCATATTGCATTTGCGGATACCGCGGTAATAGTGTTCCCATGTATCGGTGAGTTCAGTGGCGGCACCGCTGGCATAATAGTTACCGATGTTGAAACTTGTACGTGTGCCGCCGCTGGCATAGCTGGTTTCGGCTAAGTCGGTAGCTGCATCCATCCATGAGTTGTTGATGCGGCAGGCACCGTGGCGCAGGAAGTTGTAAGTATCGAAATGGAACTCGCGGGTAGTAGTCCATTGGCTGAATACTTCTTCCTCTGTCAGTTCGTTGCTGGGTTGTTTGTCCAGAAAACCACCGAATATATCTTCACAGGAAGTCAGGGCGATTCCGGCGGTTGCCAACCAAAAGGCGGTATATATGATTGTCTTTTTCATGTCTTATATCTGTTAGAATTTAATGTTTACACCAAAGTTCACAGTCTTCATAATCGGGTAACGGTTGGAACCTTCACTTTCCGGATCGCAAAGACCATCCAGGTTATCCCACGTGATGAGATTGTTTGCATTCACGTAGACGCGGCATTCGTTCATGGCTACTTTTCTGATCCATCGAGCCGGAAGCGAGTAGCTTAGTTCGATATTCTTCAGACGAAGGAAGTTACCGTTTTTCAGGAAGAACGAGTTTTTACGCTGGTTATGGTCGCCGTAGCTGTCATAATGGAGCAGCGGATAGCTGGCATGGGTAAGGTTGTATGCTTCCGACTGGTTGGGATTCCAGCGGTTCAGATGATGTTCTTTTACCTTACCGCCATTCACGAAAGCGTACATTGCTTCCGCATCATAATATCTGGAAACATGATCTACTCCCTGAAACATGATGCTGAATCCGATGCCTTTGTATTCGCATCCCAGAGACAGGGCATAAGTATTTTCGGGAACATCGCTATAACCGATAAATGTTTCGTCACGGCTGTCGATAAATCCGTCTCCGTTCATATCACGGTATTTCAGGTCGCCTACCTGTACATTGCCGAAAGTAGAAACCGGAAAATCGGGATTGTTCAAGTCGGCTTGGGTTACAAAACCATCGCACACCAGACCGAAGTATTGGTTGATCGGATGACCTTCCTGTTTGCGATAAGCTGTCTTTGTGGCCGGTTCGTCCATGTTCCGGATTTCATTGCGGGCGTGTGAAAAAGTCAGACTTGCATTGTAGGTAAAGTCCTTTCCGATATGATTCGCGTGTTTCAGTTCGATTTCGAAACCCTTGTTGTTGGTTTCTCCCAGATTGCCGGCAGCCATATTGACGCCTACCCATTGCGGACGGGTGAGGTAAGGAGTCAGGATATCGTTTCTCTTTTCATAGAATACGTCGATATTACCGTTCAGCAGTCCGTTCCATAAACCAAATTCCAGTCCCATATTGTATTTGTGAGCACGCTCCCAAGTCACTGCATAGTTAGGGTACTGGCTTTCATAGATACCGGTATATCCGGTTGTTCCGAAATGATAGTCGTTGGCTACCTGTGTCCACACTGCCTGATACAGGAAACGTTGTTTTACACCATTCACTTTGTATACATCGTTACCTACTTCACCGTAGGATGCACGGATCTTCAGATTGTTCAGCCAGTCCTCCGTTCCTTTCATGAAAGCTTCGTTGCTGATTCTCCATCCTACGGAGAAAGAAGGGAAGAAACCGAAGCGTCTGCCTCGCATGAAGTTTTCCGAACCGTTATAGCCGAAGTTGACTTCTGCCAGATAACGATCGTCGTAGCCGTATGTGGCACGCCCTACCAGTCCTTGGTAACGTTCGGCAAGGTCTGCCTGATAACGGTAGTCATTCTGGTTGTACAGTGCCATAGCGGTAATGTCATGTTTGCCGAATTTACGTGCCCAGTTCAACTGGAATTCCATGTAAAGTTTATAAGTAGTAGTCTGGTCATTGCCCAGATAAGCAAGTTCCGTGTCCGTATTGAACTGGGTATAGGCGTCTATCGAATTGTAATTAGTACGGTCATTCAGCTCATAAGTGGCAAAGTCGGCATTGAAAGCACGCCTATAGTAAGCGTCGTAGTCGAAAGATACCATTCCTTTTGCTGCTAGCCCTTTGGTGAGCCAGTCCATCTTATAATCCACAATGAAATTTGTTTCATTGATCGTATTGGTGGAGCGGTAGAAACCGGCTTTGGCGAAACGTGCCACGATATTATTCTGGTATTGTGAGCTGCCGCTGTACAATGTCTTCTGGTCTTCACCTTCACCTACGGTGTAGGATACCGGAAACAACCATCCCGGTGTATGATTCATTTCATAAAATGCCTGACTGTAAGTTCCGTCTCTCGATTCATTCGAGTTCGGGCCTCTGCGTTCTTCGAAACGTGTTCCGAAGTTGACGGAAAGAGTCAGGTCTTTGGTCATCAGGAAGTCGAGGTTGGCACGGAAAGCGAAACGCTTGAAGCTGGAGTTCGACTTGTTTCCGTATTCGTCCTGACTGAATTCCTTGAACAATCCCTGCTGGTTGTAATATTCGGCGGAAGTAAAGTAACGCATACGTTTGGTACCGCCCTGTATATTGACATTGTAGCGTTGTGCCGGTGCACTGTTGCGCAAAACGGTGTCATACCAGTCTACATTCGGGTAGAGGAGGGCATCGATTCCGCTGAGTTGTCCGGCTGAGGCTCTTTTATACATTTCGATGTCGGATGCCGAATATTGAGAAGGCAGTCCGTCGTTAGCCAGCGCTTCTTCCAGCAATACAACCGAATTGTAAGAATCCAGATAAGTATCCTGGCGGGTAGGGGACTGTATTTGCCAGTTGGCGGTCAGGCTGACGGTCGGTTTCTGTTCCTTACCACGCTTCGTTGTAATCAGCATCACACCGTTTGCACCACGTACACCATATACGGCAGTAGCGGAAGCATCTTTCAGCGTGGAGATCGATTCGATATCATCCGGGGCAATCTGTGAGAACTCGCGTTCTACGCCGTCTACCAGAATCAATGGTTGGTTGTCTCCTGCGAAAGAAGCACGGCCACGGATATAAATCTTCATATCGTCAGACCCCGGCGCACCGGAAGTCTGAGAAGTGATTACACCCGAAATCTTACCGGCAATCGCCTGTGAAATATTGGCTGCCGGAGATTTCAACAGTTCTTTGGAAGAAACCTGCGAGATGGCACCTACCACACTCTCTTTCTTCTGCGCACCGTAACCGACTACTACAACTTCATCCAGCACTTCCGTATCTTCCTCCATGGTAATATTCAGTTTCGTCTTGTTGGCTACAGGAATTTCCTGTGTCTTATAACCGATATAACTGATTTGTAACACGGCTTTCGGTCCGACCGTCAGTTTGAAGTTACCGTCAAAGTCGGTAATGGTTCCGTTTGTAGTTCCTTTTTCAAGTATGCTTGCCCCAATGGCGGCTTCGCCTTTGGTATCAACTACCCGTCCGGAGATCTGCTTGTTCTGCGCATACACCCATTGGCTGAATGTGGCGAGGCAGAGTATCAGTATAAAATTCTTCATGTATACTAAACTTTAAGGTTTAATTCTTTTTCTTTTTCATAATAGCCTGTATCTCATCGACTGTCAGTGCTTTGTTGTAGATAGCGATGTCGTCGAACATAAATCCGGGATCAGGGTCACCCCATGTCCATGCCTGATTTCCACCCAATGAGATGTATTTCAAGTCTGCACCGTTGGTGAATATTCCGGAGATGGTATTGCCGTCACCGCTGCCTGACACTGTCCATGAGTTGGCGACTTCTCCGTCAAGGTAGATTTTACAGGTGGTAGTCGTGAGAACGGCTGTGTAAAGATGCCATTCATGATCTTTCAGCCAGTCTTCCTCACAAACGATTCCATCTGCTGCATATTCCGAGCAATAAACAGTGTTGACACCTTTCTCGTTCTGTGCGGCGGTGAAGTCTGTCCATCCGTTACAGTTTATCTGGGCGAGACCGCGTGATTGCAGGACAAACAACGGCCATAAGTTTTCTGACCCTGCTGACGGCTCATTTCCGTATGCCGTGAATAGAGGAGAATAGCGATAATCGTCCGATGCTCCTGCATTCTTGGCATTCACCCACACGCTGATACTCACTTCCTGAGATTCTACGGAGTGAGAAAGAGCATCCTGAGGTAACATCAGATAATTAGTGCCTTTAGAACCGGCTACATTCTGGAATATCTGTCCGAACCCTTTGTTTTCCACTGAAACTATTTTGCCCGAACCTACGATTTTTGCATCTCCGGCTCCTTCTTCAAAGGTATTGATGTAGACAGGAGTTGGCAGAGCCAATGTCTTGTCTTCCATAATTTGTTTGATCTGTTCCGGAGATAATTCTTTGTTATAGACTGCGAAGTCGTCAAACATGAATCCCGGATCGGGATCGCCCCAGTCGAACGCCTGATTTCCGCCTAAAGTGATGTATTTGTAGTTGGCACCATAAATGAATGCACCTTCAATTGTATTATTATCTCCGGTACCTGCCACCTGCCATTCGTTCTTCAGTTCGCCATCCATATATACTTTGGCGGAAGTAGCGGTGAGAGTTACTGTATAGTAATGCCACCCGTGATCGGCTAACCAGTCAGTGGCGTCATGATATAGAGCATTGGTACCATTTACATTCTGTGCATCATCAAAGTTGCACCATCCGGCATTATTCAGTTGTAATGTTCCTCTTACATACAATGCAAACATAGGCCAGTTATCCGTATTGGCAGTACCTGCTATGCCCGGTGCCTGCCCGTGAGCACTGAATAATGGTGACCACATATAAGTGGATGAGATTCCGGCATCCTTCGCATTCACCCACATACCGATAGACATTTCTTTCGTTTCGGCAGAATGTGACATTACATCTTCCGGAAGCAACAAGTAATTCTGACGCATTCCTCCGGGGATATTCTTGAATACAGTTCCGAAGGCGCTATTATCATCCGTAACAAAGCTGCCGCCGCCGACAATCTGTAGTCCAGTAGTCGTTTCGAAAGTAGCTTTATAAACAGGATCGGGCACGTGTATTCCGCCACCGATATTCGGTCCCTGAGCATCGCTGTCCGAGAAGGTATTTGTCCAGATCTTCAGATCATCATAATAGGCTTCGGCTGTTTCCGTATCCGAACCATAGCCTAAATATATATAGGTCGCAGATGACAATAAATCGATCATATTGGAATAATCGAAGTCACCTACGCTCACAGCCCTTGTCTTTCCGGAACTGATGCTGGCATGGTTGTTGGTATCGTATTTCTTGGTGCCATCGATATAAATGGCGTATCCTTTCTCTGTGAAAGTCAAGGCAACATAATGCCATGTCCCGTAAGGCATTGCGTTCGTTACACTGACTTCCGGATCATTTACGTCCAGATAGCCTCCTGTGCCGGTATAGCTCAAAAAAGCATTTGCAGTGAAATACAGTTTGTCCGTTCCGTCACTGAATGAGATCAGTGCGCCTGTATGGTCTGTTTTAGTAGATTTTACGAAGAAACTAAATGAGACTCCTGTCTGGATATCTGCACCGATAAGAGGGTTGGGAATGCGGAGGTATCCGCCGTTGGCGTGCATAACTCCACTTTCTCTTGCATCATCTTGTACGATTTCCGGAATCTCCTGATCTGCACTGTATGCAAAACCTTCCCCCGATACAGGTGTTTCGCCTTCGGTGGCAGTAGAGTTGAAATCTTCGTCAAATGTAAATTCAGCTATTAATTTAGCGGAGGTATCCGGCTTTGCCGGAAGTTTTTGATTTCTTGCCGGTGGGTCGGCTTCTCCCCAATCCTGACAAGAACTCATACTGAGAACGGTAAGAATTGCCATAAGTAGTAACGGCCATTTCCTTGTCTTCATAGATATTGATATTAATGGTTCAACAATAATTCTACTCGTTGTAGTGTCGCAAAAATACAACCGATGAGTATATTAAAGGTGGACAAATGAATTTTCGAGGTGGATAAACGGTTATATAAGTGTCTTTTTTACACTTTGAGTATAATATTGGACGGATGTCTCTTAAAATGAGTTCATTTTAAGACGAAGGGCTGCTATCATTGTTTCATAATAGCAACCCTTATATCAGTTATTCTTCGTTATTCAGCAGTGCGCTTGGTGTCACATTGAAATGTTTCGTGAAGCATCTTGTAAAATATTTGGGATCATTGAATCCTACTTCGTAGGCAACTTCCGCTATATTCATATTCTTCGTTTCCCGATTCTTCAGAATCAATTCCCGAGCGATGTTCAGTCTGTAATTCCGGATGAACTGTCCGGCGGACTGACCGATTAAGTTTTGCAGTTTTTTGTTCAGCAGGCTTTTGCTTACCCCGACGGCTTCACAAAAATCGCTGACTTCAAAATAGGAGTTCTTGTAGTTCTCTTTGATAACCTCCATTACTTGATTGAGGAACTTCTTATCACCGGATTCTTCTTCCATATTAAGTACGTCCACGTCCATATCAAGCGTAAATTTACGTTGATATCGTTTCCGGTTCTCCAGAATATTTTGAATACGGGTCAATAATAATGTCTCATCAAAAGGTTTCAGCAGATATTCATCCACTCCCATACGATAGCTTTCCAGTCGGGCTTCTTGTGAGGTTTTGGCAGTCAGCATCAGGAAAGGAATATGCGAAATGGCAAATGTCTCCTTTACCCTTCGGGACAGCTCGATTCCGTCCATGACGGGCATCATCAAATCACTGATAATAAAGTCTATTGGATTACTATTAAGTATATGTAATGCTTCTTCGCCATTGGCAGCTTCCAGTACATGATACTGTTCACGAAGAATAGACCGGATATATCCCCGCATATCAGCATTATCCTCCACAACCAGCATACTTAAAGCCTCTTTCTCTTTTGGAGCGCCGGAATCCTGAACAGGGATTGCGGACGAATCGTTGTGATCAATAATGATTGTCTTTTCGTCTGTCCCTTCTTCCCGCTGCAAGGGGAGGAGGATGCGGAAAGAGCATCCTGCATGACGGTTATTGAATGCTTTGATCTCTCCGCCGTGCATTTGTACAATTCGCTTGCAGAGGTATAACCCGATGCCTGTGCCTGCTTGTCCGTATACTGGGTATTTCACTTGATTCTGCGACTGGTAGAAGCGGTTGAAAATCCGGTTGAGGTCTTCTTCAGGGATGCCCGAACCACTGTCCTTGACGCAAATATACAATGTCTCCTTTTCACCGTCCTTGGCGGAAAGAGCAGATAGGTAGAGAGACACAGTTCCCCCGTTAGGAGTAAACTTGATAGCGTTACTCAACAGATTGGTGACCACCTTACGCATTGCTTCCTCATCGTACAAAATCTCCGGCATCTCCATCCGGTAATAGCGTTTGAGCACAATGTTCCGCTCTTGGGCGAATACTTCAAACGGAGTGATCAGTGAATCGATAAATTTCAGAAAATTTCCCCGAGTCTTCACAATCTCCAGTTTGCCGGACTCTACCTTCCGGAAATCCATCAACTGATTGACGAGAGACAATAGATATTTGGAATTGCGTTCCACAAAGTTCAATTGCTCAATGACTTGCGGATTATAGCTTAATTTCAATGCACGTTCGATAGGACCGATAATGAGGGTAATCGGTGTGCGGAATTCGTGAGTAATATTCGTAAAGAATGAAATCTTGTCAAGCGTCAATTCCTGCACTTTACGGGACATACGAATCAGTTGTGCCTTCTGCCTCGTGATTTTCTCATTCTGCTGAATCAGCATCTGGTTTTGGCGTGACAGTTCATCCGTTTGATTTTCTAACAGATGCTTTTGCTGTTCCAGTTCATGGGTACGTTCTTCTACCGTGCGGTGCAGATATTCTTTCTGTCGTTTCAGATTACGGATGCGCCATTGATAGAATTGCCATACACTGACAGACAACAATACGATGATGAATAGAATAAACCATACGGTCTTATAGAAATAAGGTACAATCGTAATATTCAGTTCCGTTATGTTTTCTCCCTCGTTTTCGCCGTCAGGAGTGTATCTGACTTGTAGAGTATATGAACCGGGAGGCAAATTCGTATAACTGGCAAAACGTCGGTTGCCCGGAACCTGTACCCATTTATCGTCAAAACCGACCAGCCGATAACTGTATATGGCTGTATTGTTTGACTCAAAGTTAAGCGCTGCAAATTCGAGTGAGAAAGATTTCTCTTTTTCATGCAGTTTCAGTTCTGTCGTTATGGCAATATCTTCCGACAGGTATTCGCTGCCCGGCAATATTTCTTCATTACCTATCCGCAGACGGGTGAAACGTACTTTGGCAGCCGGAAGAGACATCGCCGGACGATTACTTTCGATTGCAACCAATCCGCCTACACTGCCGAAATAGAGTAAGTCATGAGAAGAACCGCATGAGGCGTTCCAATAAAACTGTGTGTCAATCAGACCATCCTGTATGGTATAGTTAATGAAACGATTCTCTGCCTGATGATAACAGGAGAGTCCATTATTGGTACTGATCCATAAGTTACCGTTGTTATCTTCCAGTATTCCCCGAATACTATTGTTCGGTAGTCCTTGCGCTGTGCTATAAGAGATAAACTGTTCTTTTCCTTGAGCATCGATTTTTCGTTGATAAATGCCATATCCGTTACTGCCCAGCCATAAAGTACCGTCCTTACCTTGATAAAAGCAGGTTATTTTCTCAATCAGGCGGGAGGACGGATCGTCCAGTTTGTAGTTCAGGTGCCTGTACTGGAATTCTCCTTTAGAGGAACGGGAATGCAGATCGATGATATAAACCCCTTCCAGACAACCGACCCAAAGTTTACCCTCCTTATCAATAATGGAACCGATACAGCCATGAATATTTTCAGCAGCCTTATCCGGTAACGGAGCAGTTATTTCCTTTTTTACCGGATCATAAAAATAGAGTCCTTGATTGGCGCCTATCCATATACCTTCATTAATAGGGTCATAATTCAATACTCCGATAAAGTTAATCGGAAAGCCTCCGCCGGTCTGTGAGGAAATTACCTCCAGTATCTGTCGGGGAGCTTTCAGATCAAGCAGATTGAGACCTCCTCCCCATGTACCTATCCATAAGTGATTGTCGGTATCGGCAGTCAGGGCACTGACGGAGTTGTGACTCAGCCCTCCGTGTTCACGTGTATAATGGGTGAAATCTTCGCTGTTCCGTTCTTTTCTGTTCAGTCCGCCTTCTACTGTCCCTACCCATAAGGTTCCGTATACATCTTCATAAATTGCATTGACAGGATTATAGGATAAACTTGACGGATTTTCCTTGTCATGCCGGTAGCTCCGTATCGATAGTTGCCGTGGATTCAACAGATTGATACCTCCGGTTTCCGTACCGAACCAGATATGTTCTCCATCAGTCAATATGCAATTAATAAAGTTACTGTTCAGCAGATTGGTACCGCCATTTGGAAGGTCACAGGCTATACGTTCAAAATTATCCGTCATCGGGTTATAGATATTAATACCACGTAGTGTCGCGACGATTAATTGTTTGTCATCGGTGATAGCTAAATTTGTCAGATAATTTTGCGACAGGGAATAGGGATTGCCGGAATCATGCTCATATCGTTTTATCACATTTCCAGTTTTATTATAGCGGAATAGTCCGCGGTCACTGGAGATCCAGACTTCATTCTCTTTGCTGAGGAAATCCGAAATATAAGTTCCCGCTTCGAACTTCAGGCAGTCGGCTATGGGAGTGGTTACCAGTCTCTTTTGCGGACTTAATGCCACTTTTCGTATTTCTCCATTGTTTCCCATCCATATTTTCCCATCCTCGTCAATGTCTTTCAGAGCAATGTCCGGACCATTCAGATAGACAGGGCTGAGTGTAGACAGGATTTGCACTTCCCCTTTGTCATTGAATTCGATACGGTGAAGGGCGTTGTCGCAATGAAGCCAGATACAGCCTTGCGTATCTTTCATGATACGGGTAGCCGGTAGTTCCAGTATCTTTGGAAATATCCCTTTCGGGTCATGGGGGATAATCGGTTTTAAAGTAGATAAGTCAATAATATCCGTTCCCCCTTCGGAGACGATCCAAAGGCGTTGGAAGGCGTCTTCACAGACATTGCGTATAAAGTTGCTTTTTAGTTTGCATTGGTGATTATTGGGAGTGTAGTTTACAAACTCATAGCCATCATAACGGGAAAGCCCGCCTCCGGCAGTCGAAATCCACATAAACCCCCGGCTGTCTTTGTACAAATCGTCGATAAAATTATGTGGAAGCCCCTCGTTCATGGTCACATACGTAATATTATAGCGGTCGGCAAACCGTTCCTGTGCCCGAACCTGTCCGGCCAGTGAACAGATACTATATATTATAAGGTATATAAGTAGGTGTTTTTTCATATATGTACGTATTAATAAGGGCAAAGTTAGAAGAATCTCTTCAATCACAAAAATGGGAAGAGCTTCTTTTCAGCAGATTATCGGATTGTCCACCAATCGTGTTCGTATGTCCACCTTTCATAGGGGAAACGGGGCGTATTTTTGTAGCATAATTGATGAACGAATACACAGATATTATGAAAAACTTGTTTTTGCCAGTTCTTTTAGTAGCAGGCAGCTTCTTTGTAAGTTGCACTTCTTCCGTGTTTACTCCGACTCCTTCTGCTAATCCTTGGGATGATAATTATTTATCAGTAGCCAAAATGGAAGATTACCGTCAATGGGGAACATACAATGTACACGATCCGTCCTGCCGGAAGCTGGGCGACTATTATTATATGTATTCTACAGATGCGATTTTCGGTGAGAACCGGAAAGAAGCGAGAGAGAAAGGCGTGCCGTTGGGATTTATCCAGATGCGCCGTTCTAAGGATTTGGTACATTGGGAATTTCTGGGATGGGCATTTCCTGAAATACCGGAAGAATCGGTTCAATGGGTACAGTTTCATGCAGGAGGGCAGGGGGCGACCAATATCTGGGCACCGTATATCATCCCTTATAAAGATAAATACCGCCTCTACTATTGCGTATCCGCATTCGGACGTAAAACATCCTATATAGGACTTGCCGAATCAACTTCTCCCGAAGGGCCATGGACACAGAAAGGCTGTATCGTTAAAACAGATGATTCTACTGCCATGAATGCTATCGATCCGAGCGTCATAGCAGATGAAAATACCGGTAAATGGTGGATGCATTACGGCTCCTTCTTCGGTGGTCTGTATTGCGTCGAACTGAATCCTGAAACCGGATTAGCCTTAAACGAAGGCGATTTGGGGCACCTTGTAGCACGGCGTGCCAACTATCGGAAGGACAATCTCGAAGCACCGGAAATAATCTATCATCCGGAGCTGAAACAATATTATCTTTTCACTTCCTATGATCCGCTGATGACGACTTATAATGTACGTGTCAGCCGTTCGGATGCTGCCGAAGGTCCGTTTACGGACTACTTTGGCAAGGCTGTGAAAGATACGACCAACAACTTCCCGATACTGACTGCACCATATCGTTTTGAGAACCATACCGGATGGGCGGGTACAGCGCATTGTGCCGTCTTTTCTGACGGTGAAGGAAACTATTTTATGGCACATCAGGGACGTCTGTCACCGCAAAATCAGTTAATGGTGTTACATATACGGCAGTTGTTCTTCACTCCCGAAGGCTGGCCGGTCGCTTCTCCCGAGAGATATGCAGGGACTGCTTCGCGTCAATTCAGCAAAGAAGATCTGGTCGGTGAATGGGAAATCATACGAGTGCAGGAACCGGCATACGAACGTCAGCTGGAAGCCGGACAGATCTTATGGGGAGAGGGAGAACTGAAAGAGAAGGAATGGAACTTGTCCACCCGAATGACTTTGGTAAAAGACGGCACGTGCAAAGGGCAGATGACCGATAACGAATGGAATATAGTTCAAATGAATGGAAAATGGTCCTTTTTGACCGAAAAACATCTATTAATGGTAGATTTGAACTCGGAGAAGATTGAGAATCTGGTTATCTTTGCAGGACACGATTGGGAGAACGAAACCGAAACAATTCTCTTTACCGGACTCGATAGCCGGGGACGTTCTGTCTGGGGAAAAAGAATCAAATAACTATATATAATTTTTATTGAAAACCATGAGAAGATACACAGAATTACTGGCTGCATTAGCCTTATCTACCGGCATGGCGCTTCATGCGCAAACCAATGAAATGGTGATCCAGACTAAGAAGTTGGGTGCTGAAATCCAGCCGACAATGTACGGACTCTTTTTTGAAGACATCAATTATGCTGCCGATGGCGGACTTTATGCCGAACTGGTAAAGAACCGTTCATTCGAATTCCCTCAGCGTCTGATGGGATGGAAGACTTATGGAAAGGTGACTTTGCAGGATGACGGTCCTTTTGAACGCAATCCGCATTATGTGCGTCTTGATAATTCGGGACATGCCCACAAGCATACCGGACTGGATAATGAAGGCTTCTTCGGCATCGGGGTTAAGCAAGGTGAAGAATACCGCTTCTCTGTGTGGGCACGTCTGCCGCACGGAGGTACAGGTGAAAAGATACGTGTGGAACTTGTAGATACCAAATCTATGGGCGAACATCAGGCTTTTGCCTCTCAGACACTGACCATTGATTCCAAAGACTGGAAGAAGTATCAGGTAATCTTAAAAGCGGGTGTTACCAATCCCAAAGCAACGCTTCGTATTTTCCTTGCTTCCCAGGGTACGGTAGACTTGGAGCATATTTCCCTTTTCCCTGTCGATACTTGGAAGGGACATGAGAACGGTCTTCGCAAAGACCTTGCGCAGGCTTTGGCGGATATTCATCCGGGAGTCTTCCGTTTCCCCGGTGGTTGCATCGTTGAAGGTACGGATCTCGAAACCCGTTATGACTGGAAGAAATCCGTGGGGCCGGTAGAAAACCGTCCATTGAACGAAAATCGTTGGCAATATACCTTTACCCATCGTTTCTATCCGGATTATTATCAAAGCTACGGACTGGGATTCTATGAATATTTTCTTCTTTCTGAAGAAATGGGAGCGGCACCGCTTCCGATCCTGAACTGCGGACTTGCCTGTCAGTATCAGAACAATGAAGAAAAAGCTCACGTAGCAGTTTGCGACCTGGACAGCTATATTCAGGATGCACTCGATCTGATCGAATTTGCCAATGGAGACGTGAACACGACTTGGGGGAAAGTACGTGCCGATATGGGACATCCGGCACCTTTTAATTTGAAATATCTGGGCATCGGTAATGAACAGTGGGGAAAAGAGTATCCCGAACGTCTCGAACCGTTTATCAAGGCTCTTCGCAAGGCGCATCCGGAAATCATGATTGTAGGCAGTTCCGGCCCGAATTCCGAAGGAAAAGAATTTGATTACCTGTGGCCTGAGATGAAGCGTCTGAAAGCTGATCTGGTAGACGAACACTTCTACCGTCCCGAAAGCTGGTTCCTCAGTCAGGGAGCACGCTATGATAACTATGACCGCAAAGGACCGAAAGTATTTGCCGGCGAATATGCTTGTCACGGAAAAGGAAAGAAATGGAACCACTTCCATGCTGCCTTGCTCGAAGCAGCCTTCATGACCGGATTGGAACGTAATGCCGATATCGTACATATGGCTACTTATGCGCCGCTTTTCGCTCATGTGGAGGGATGGCAATGGCGTCCGGACATGATTTGGTTTGATAATCTTAACTCGGTGCGTACCGTAAGTTATTATGTGCAGCAGCTGTACGCACAGAACAAAGGAACGAATGTACTTCCTCTCACTATGAACAAGAAACCGGTAACAGGGGCGGAAGGACAAAACGGACTTTTTGCCAGTGCAGTCTATGATAAGGATAAGAACGAACTGATTGTCAAAGTAGCTAATACTTCCGATAAGACACAGCCTGTATCCTTGACTTTCGAAGGTCTGAAAAAGCAGGATGTATTGTCCGAAGGACGTTGCATCACTCTTAGCTCACTCGACCAGGACAAAGATAATACGCTTGAACAACCGTTTGCCATCACTCCACAGGAGACACCGGTAACGATCAATGGTCATGCGTTAACCACCGAACTCGGACCGAACACGTTTGCAGTTTATAAATTCACGAAGAAATAAAATGAATAGCGTTAAACTAGTTATGATTTCATGCGTATTGGCAGCCTTTTCCGGGCTGTCTGCGCAGAATGACACTACTTTTGTAGCCAATGGCAATCCCATCATAAAATATAAATATACAGCCGATCCGGGTGCTATGGTGCATGACGGTAAGGTGTACATTTATGCCGGACATGATGAATGTCCTCCTCCCAAAGAACATTACCAGTTGAATGAATGGTGTGTATTCTCGTCTCCCGATATGAAAACATGGACGGAGCATCCTGTACCTTTGAAAGCCAAAGATTTCAGTTGGGCAAAAGGGGAAGCATGGGCTAGTCAGGTGATAGAACGTGACGGGAAGTTCTATTGGTATGTGACGGTGGAACACGGCACTATTCACGGAAAATCCATCGGTGTAGCCGTATCTGATTCGCCTGTCGGTCCTTTTGTGGATGCCCGTGGTTCTGCGCTGATCACCAATGATATGACGACCGAATTTACCAAGATCTCTTGGGAAGATATCGATCCGACTGTTTTTATTGACGACGACGGACAGGCATATCTTTATTGGGGGAATACCCAATGCTACTATGTCAAACTGAAAAAGAATATGATCGAGCTGGATGGTCCTATCGTACCGGTTCATCTGCCCCGATATACGGAAGCTCCGTGGATACATAAGCGTGGAGACTGGTATTACCTTTCATATGCTTCTGAATTTCCGGAAAAGATATGCTACGCCATGAGTCGTAGCATTACCGGACCTTGGGAATACAAAGGCATCCTTAATGAGATAGCCGGCAATTCCAATACCAATCATCAGGCTATTATCGAGTTCAAGGGCGACTGGTATTTCATTTATCATAATGGAAGCATCAATACAGCCGGAGGCAGTTTTCGCCGTTCCGTCTGCATCGACCGTTTGTATTATAACGAAGACGGTACCATGAAACGCATTCAGATGACAACGGAAGGCGTACAATAAACAGATAATTATAGGGTTAGGTTAGATAATAGGTTTTTAGATTTTTGTTAATTGAAAAGTAAGGGCGTCCTTCCATTCCAGAAAGACGCCCTGCTTATTTAATTCTGATGAATAATAACTTATTCTACTCTGCGTGAACCGTCACCGATTACTACATCATATACTTTCGGGCTTCTGCCGAATTTAGCTTTGAAAGCTTCTTTTGTCTTTTCAACGAAGTTGTCATACAGTTCGTTCTTGACAAGGTTGATAGTACAACCACCGAAGCCGCCACCCATTACGCGTGAACCGGTTACACCGTATTCTTTAGCGCAGTCATTCAGGAAGTCGAGTTCTTCGCAGCTTACTTCGTACAGCTTGCTCATGCCGTGATGAGTTTCGTACATCTTCTTACCTACAGTTTCGTAATCATCCTTTTCCAATGCCTCGCAAACATCGAGTACACGTTGAATTTCTTCGATTACATATTCTGCACGCATATAGTCTTCAGCGCTGATATCAGCTTTCGCTTCTTCCAGCATAGCCATCGTACAGTCGCGCAGGAATTCTACGTGCGGATGTTTTTTCTGGATAGCGGCAACAGCAGCTTCACAGCTTTGACGACGCTTGTTGTAAGCAGAAGAAGCCAATTCGTGTTTAACCACTGAATCCATCAGAACCAGACGATAGCCTTCCGGATGGAATGGGAAATACTGATATTCCAGTGAACGGCAATCCAGACGGATCAAGCTGCCTGCTTTACCGAACACAGAAGCAAACTGGTCCATGATACCGCAGTTAACACCGCAGTAGTTATGTTCTGTTGCCTGACCCACTTTAGCCAATTCAAATTTATCTATTTTGTTTTCACCGAACAGTTCGTTCAATGCGAAAGCATACGTACTTTCCAAAGCAGCAGAAGAAGACATACCTGCACCCAGAGGCACATCACCTGCAAAAGCAGTATTGAATCCCTTCACGTCAACGCCACGTTTAATCATTTCACGGCATACACCGAAAATATATCTTGCCCAGCTGGCACGTGGAGCATCCTCTTCGTTCAGACCAAATTCTATCCTTCGTTTTGGAGGAGTCTACCA
>OGXJ01001210.1_pt1 | contig 19700 bp, 14 predicted proteins | sample 1576231 | NCBI WGS metagenome assembly OGXJ01 (sample SAMEA3541539, study PRJEB24748) | human gut metagenome | biome: human gut; feature: human-associated habitat; material: faeces | place: China | collected 2012
CACCAAATCTACAATTGTAATCTCGCGGGTCATGGCAGAATGCTTCAGTCCATGAGTTCCTTCCGATCGCAAGAGCGATCGAGGGATTGAGCAACCTGAAGATCATCAGCTTCGGACCGCGTCCTACAAACTTCCTTGCCTGCAATGCACCGATCAAACAGCTTTACAACCTTGGCGTTGAGATCGAGGAGAACTCAGAGCTGGATCTTTTCGAGGCATTCAACAAGCATGAAGGTGATGAAAGGATCCCGGCGATCGTAAAAGAGATGGAAGAAGAGCTTGGTGCGGGAAACAAGAAACCTGAGATCCTTCCGAAGCTTGCACAGTACGAGCTGACTCTGAAGGACTGGGTAAGAGATCATAAAGGATACCGTAAATATGTAACACTGACAGGAAAATGCTGGCCTGCATTCCAGACACAGTTTGGATTTGTTCCATGTTATGTAAACAGTCGTCTGACAGCACAGGGCATTCCGGTATCCTGTGAGGTTGATATCTATGGTACATTAAGTGAGTTTATCGGACAGGTAGTAAGTGATGATATCGTTACACTTCTTGATATCAATAACTCCGTTCCGAAGGATATGTACAAAGAGTCGATCGAGGGCAAGTTTGACTATACACATAAAGATACATTTATGGGATTCCATTGCGGCAATACCTGCTCAAAGAAGCTGGCATCCTGTGAGATGAAAAACCAGATGATCATGGCAAGAAGCCTTCCTGTCGAAGTAACAAACGGTACCCTTGAGGGAGATATTGCACCGGGCGATATCACATTCTACCGCCTGCAGTCCACTTCCGACAATAAGCTGCGCGCGTATGTGGCACAGGGAGAAGTCCTTCCGGTTGCAACCCGTTCGTTCGGAAGCATTGGCGTATTTGCCATTCATGAGATGGGACGTTTCTACCGTCACGTTCTGATCGAGAAGAATTATCCGCATCACGGAGCGGTTGCATTCGGACATTACGGAAAGGCTCTGTTTGAGGTATTTAAGTATATTGGGGTTCCGATGGAGGACATCAATTACAACCAGCCGGCATCTCTGCCTTATCCGACGGAGAATCCGTTCGCATAAAGAAAAATAATATGGGAATAAGCACCAGCTTGGGCCTGTAGATGTCTGCAGGTTAAGCTGGTGCTTTTTAAATGGGAGTTTCATCCCAAAGATACCCAGTGAAACAGGAAAACTAAAATCATTTGGCAGGTAATTCATCCGGCAGCAATACAGAAAATGACAACAGTACAAAGTAAAAATTCAGATTTTCAAAAAAAGAAAAAGTATGGTATTATAAAACTGGCATCACGGATGCCGGTTCTATAATAAAAATCTGAGGTGATTGTACAATGAAACAGGAAAATTATATACGTGGCATGATAATGATCATTTTGTCGGCATTCTTTTTTGCGTGTATGAATGTGAGTGTGCGGCTGGCGGGAGATCTGCCGTCCGTACAGAAAAGTTTTTTTCGGAATCTGGTAGCTGCATTTTTTGCGGCAATTATTCTTATCAAAAATCATACAGCACCTAAGGTGGAAAAAACACAGTGGGGTTCACTGTTTTTACGCTGTGCATTTGGGACACTTGGAATTCTTTGTAATTTCTACGCGATTGATCACCTGCTGGTGGCAGATGCTTCTATTTTAAATAAATTATCTCCCTTTTTTGCAATTATTTTTTCCTTCCTGTTATTAAAAGAAAGGATAAAACCAGCTCAGGCAATGTGCGTTATACTGGCATTTGTCGGCTGTTTGTTTGTGGTAAAACCGGGGTTTGAAAATGCACATCTGATCCCTGCGCTTATTGGCGTATGCGGAGGACTGGGTGCAGGAATCGCATATACAATGGTGCGGAAGATGGGTACACACGGAGTAAAGGGACCGGTCATTGTGTTTTATTTTTCCTGCTTTTCCTGTATTATTGTGATACCGTGGATCGTATTTCATTATCAGCCGATGTCACTGCGGCAGTTGTTGACGCTGCTTCTTGCGGGACTTTTTGCAGCGGGAGGACAGTTTACGATCACCGCAGCATATACCTATGCACCCGCCGGAAAAATTTCTATTTTTGATTATTCACAGATTATTTTTGCAACATTACTTGGATTTCTTTTATTCGCGGAGATTCCGGATCGATACAGTCTGATAGGATATGGATTGATCATTCTGGCTTCACTGGGAAATTTTCTGTATAACTGGAAACACAAAGATTAAAGGAGTATTCACATGTCGATTATTTCATTTCGGTGTCATACAACCATTCATCTGGCACCATTGGTAAATCAGGAAACCATTCATCAGGATATGGATAGGGGACAGCAGCTTATGTCAAGGATCAATCAGGGAATCCTTAGGGAGATAAAGCCCAAAAACCCACTGGTTGAATGGTATTACTGGAAGGACAAACACACAGTTTCGGATGTCACAGAGCATAGTTTGTTTAAGATGGCGCAGGGGATGCTGTCCCCCGTGGAAAATGATAATTACCGGTTGGAAGAGATCGAAGAATTAAATAATGCATGGGCCGTTTATGATAAAAAACTGAACACATTTTTTGCGTTTGACCCGGCAATTACGACATTGCAAAAAGATGAGAAGCGAAACCGTGTGCTGGTGGTCTGTGAAGACAAGGAACGCGGGCTGATTGATGTTATTGAAGCGGGAGCTCTGCTGCTTGAGTGTCTGCGTGCATTTACAGGGATAGAAGAACTTTGCTTTCTTCCGGTCAACCCGGACTACTATATATGGACAGGAATGGTGACAGGGATTGACGGATTGAAGATGCGCAGTAATGGATATGCCGGTACCTGGCTGCTTCTGCAGAGTGAAAGCCAGGTGAAGAAATTGCGGATGCTTGCAACCATTTACAGTATGGATTACCCGGATCTGGTAGATTCGGTTGAACTGGCACGCAGACTGGCAAAGGAGGAAGCCGCAGGGCAGTGCATCCGAAGCAGGCATGGGATCGTGCTGTTTACGGAAGAGGGACTTGTGTATATGGATGGAACAAATCCGGACAATGACTGGGAACTGAAGTATCCAATTTATGAGAATGACTGTTATTATGAGATGTTGAGATTTGCTTACCGGAAACAGGTATCCGGGGAACTGGAAAATTACTGTGCATGGAAAGCCTGGCTGAACAGGAATTTTACTTGACATCTGAAAGAATCATTACTATACTTAAAACCAAAGGTGAAAAACGAAGACGAAGACAGTAACTGTGATAGGAAAGTCAAAGAGAGTTGGAACAGGTGAGAGCCAATACGAGTAATATGACAGTGAAAATCACTTCCGAGTTGCGGATCGAAATCCCAGGAGAGTAGAGTTCGACGTATTTCCAGCGTTATGGGAACGAAGTATGCAAATCCTTTTTGAATACGGGATTTAAGTACATGGTAATCAGGTGGTATAACGTGACCCCGCGTCCTAATTACTGGACGTGGGGATTTTTTATTTCAGAATCATAAATGCAGGAGGAAAATATGTACAACAAAGTAGATACCAATATGAACTTTGTCGATCGCGAAAAAGAAACGGAAAAATTCTGGCGCGAAAATGATATCTTCAAAAAATCCATGGAGAACCGTAAGGAAGGCGAGACTTACACATTTTATGACGGACCGCCTACGGCAAACGGAAAACCACATATCGGACATGTAGAGACACGTACCATCAAGGATATGATTCCGAGATTCCAGACCATGAAAGGAAAGTACGTTCCACGGAAAGCTGGATGGGATACCCACGGGCTTCCGGTAGAAATCGAAGTGGAGAAACTTCTTGGACTGGATGGAAAGGATCAGATCGAAGCATATGGTCTTGAGCCATTCATCAAAAAGTGTAAAGAATCCGTCTGGAAATACAAGGGTATGTGGGAAGATTTCTCAAATACGGTAGGTTTCTGGGCAGATATGGACAATCCATATGTCACTTATGATGACAATTTCATTGAGTCTGAGTGGTGGGCGTTAAAGGAGATCTGGAACAAAGGTCTTCTCTACAAGGGATTTAAGATTGTGCCGTATTGTCCGCGTTGTGGAACTCCGCTTTCTGCACAGGAGGTGGCACAGGGCTATAAACTGGTAAAAGAAAAATCCGCAGTTGTTCGTTTTAAGGTTGTGGATGAAGATGCTTATTTCCTGGCATGGACGACAACTCCGTGGACACTGCCAAGTAACGTGGCACTTTGTGTAAACCCGAATGATACCTATATCAAGGTAAAAGCAGTAGATGGTTATACGTATTATCTGGCAGAGGCACTGGCAGACAAGGTGCTTTCTCCACTTCTTTCCAAAGAGGATAAAGAGGCAGGAAAGAAAGCTTACGAAGTGCTTGAAACCTACAAGGGACAGGATCTTGAACGTAAAGAATATGAGCCTCTTTATGCCTGTGCAAAGGAACTGGCAGATAAGCAGGGCAAGAAAGGCTTCTTTGTGACCTGCGATACTTATGTCACGATGTCCGATGGTACTGGAATCGTTCATATCGCACCTGCATTTGGTGAGGATGATGCCAATGTCGGAAGAAACTACGACCTTCCGTTTGTACAGTTCGTAAATGGAAAAGGAGAACTGACTGAGGAGACACCGTTTGCCGGTATGTGGGTAAAGGATGCCGATCCGGAAGTATTAAAGGATTTAAGTGCCAGAAAGCAGCTGTTTGATGCTCCGAAGTTTGAACATGAGTATCCACACTGCTGGAGATGTGACAAGCCTCTGATCTACTATGCAAGAGAGTCCTGGTACATCAAGGAGACCGCGGTAAAGGATGATCTGATCCGAAATAATAATACGGTCAACTGGATTCCAGAATCTATCGGTTCTGGCCGTTTCGGAAACTGGCTGGAGAATATTCAGGACTGGGCAATTTCCCGTAACCGTTACTGGGGTACTCCACTTAACATCTGGGAGTGTGCGTGCGGACACAGAGAATGTATCGGAAGCCGCGCTGAATTAGCAGAAAAAGCCGGTGATCCAAAGGCAGCAGAGGTAGAACTTCACAGACCATATATTGATGCGGTGACGATCAAGTGTCCGGAGTGTGGCAAGGATATGCACCGTGTACCGGAAGTATTGGATTGCTGGTTTGATTCCGGAGCTATGCCGTTTGCACAGCATCACTATCCATTTGAAAATAAAGAAGTATTTGAGCAGCAGTTCCCGGCCAAATTTATCTCAGAGGCAGTTGATCAGACCAGAGGATGGTTCCATTCTCTTATGGCAGAATCGACACTGCTTTTCAACAAAGCACCTTATGAGAACGTCATCGTGCTCGGACATGTACAGGATGAAAACGGACAGAAGATGTCCAAGTCCAAGGGAAATGCCGTAGATCCGTTTGATGCCCTGCAGACATACGGCGCAGACGCTATCCGCTGGTATTTCTATACGGCATCCGCACCATGGATTCCAAAGAGATTCTCCGGCAAGCTTGTGCTTGAGGGCCAGCGTAAGTTTATGGGAACGCTCTGGAATACCTATGCGTTCTTCGTACTTTATGCAAATATTGACCAGTTTGACGCTACAAAATACAAGCTGGAGTATGACAAATTATCGGTTATGGATAAGTGGCTGCTTTCTAAGCTCAATTCTGCAGTAGCTGGTGTGGATGAAAGTCTTTCTAATTATAAGATTCCGGAAGCTGCAAAATATCTGCAGGAGTTTGTCGATGATATGAGTAACTGGTATGTCCGCCGCTCCCGTGAGCGTTTCTGGGCAAAAGGCATGGAGCAGGATAAGATCAATGCTTATATGACATTGTATACCGCACTTGTTACAATCAGCAAAGCGGCAGCACCGATGATTCCATTTATGACAGAAGATATTTATCGCAATCTGGTATGTTCCATTGATCCGTCTGCACCGGAAAGTATTCACCTGTGTGACTTCCCGACGGTGGATGAGAAGATGATCGACAAGGATCTGGAAACTGCAATGGATGAGGTATTAAAGATCGTTGTTATGGGACGTGCGTGCCGGAACAGTGCCAATATCAAAAACCGTCAGCCGATTGGTCAGATGTATGTCAAGGCACCGGAAGCACTGGGTGATTTTTATAAAGAGATTATTGCCGATGAGTTGAATGTCAAAAATGTGGCATTTACCGATGATGTTTCTTCTTATACAGATTATCAGTTCAAGCCGCAGCTTCGTACGGTTGGTCCGAAATATGGTAAGTATTTAAAACAGATTCAGGCTGCCCTGTCAGAACTTGACGGAAATGCTGCAATGAAAGAATTAAAAGAGAACGGATGTCTGAAACTTGACAGTGTAAGTTCCGAGGTTGTATTATTGGAGGAGGATCTTCTGATTACCATGACACAGGCCGAAGGCTTTGTGACCGAGGGGGATAACAATGTGACAGTTGTTATGGATACAAGACTGACACCGGAATTGATCGAAGAAGGTTTTGTACGTGAACTGATCAGTAAGATTCAGACCATGCGTAAAGAGGCTGGTTTTGAAGTTATGGATCATATTGCTGTTTCCTATACAGCAGACGAGAAGGTAACTGGTATTTTCAATAAATACGGAGAAAAGATCCAGACAGAGGTACTTGCAAATGCTATCACTGCAGGCACACTTGCCGGATATCAGAAAGAATGGAGCATTAACGGTGAGAAGGTTACGCTGGCAGTGGAAAAACAATAGTGTCACGCAAACCAAGCACAGAGGAGGACTTTTGATGCGAGACAAAGTGTTTAGTAAAAAGGAGTTTATTGCTTCCGTGACAGAAAATGTCAAGACGATGTATCGTAAGACATTGAAAGAAGCGACACAGCAGGAGATTTATCAGGCTGTTTCACTGGCTGTCAAGGATGTTGTCATGGATGAATGGATGGCAACACAGCAGGTCATTGAAAAAGATGACCCTAAGATATTGTATTATATGTCCATGGAGTTTCTGATGGGCAGGGCACTGGGGAATAATCTGATTAATCTGGGGGCTTATGGGGAAGTAAAAGAAGCACTTGAAGAGATTGGACTGGATTTGAGTGTCATTGAAGACCAGGAGCCGGATCCGGCTCTTGGAAATGGTGGACTTGGCCGGCTGGCAGCATGTTTTATGGATTCTCTTGCTACCTTGGGCTATGCCGCATATGGATGTGGAATTCGTTATCGTTATGGTATGTTTAAGCAGCAGATCATCGATGGATTCCAGGTAGAAGTACCGGACAACTGGCTGAAGGATGGATATCCATTCGAGCTGCGCAGACCGGAATACTGCTACGAGATCAAGTTTGGTGGTCATGTGGAAGAAACCGCAGGGGAGGACGGAAATCTGCACTTTGAGCAGGTAGGGTATCAGTCTGTTCTTGCAATTCCTTATGATATGCCGATCGTTGGCTACGGCAACCATGTGGTAGATTCCCTGATGATCTGGGATGCACAGCCGAAGGAAGAGTTTTCACTGGATTCCTTTGACCGTGGAGATTACGATCAGGCAGTGGAGCAGGAAAATCTTGCCCGCAACCTGGTAGAGGTGCTGTATCCGAACGACAATCACGTAAAAGGAAAGGAACTGCGCTTAAAACAGCAGTATTTCTTTGTTTCCGCAAGTATCCAGCGTGCGCTGGAGCGTTTTAAGAAACATCACAATGATCTGCATGATCTGCCAAAGAAGGTAACGTTCCAGATGAATGATACCCATCCGACGGTTGCTGTTGCAGAACTGATGCGAATCCTTCTGGATGAGGAAGGCATGTCATGGGATGAGGCATGGGAGATCACAACACACTGTGTAGCTTATACCAACCATACCATCATGGCAGAGGCACTTGAAAAGTGGCCGATCGACATCTTCCAGAGACTGCTTCCGCGTGTATATCAGATCGTGGATGAGATCAACCGCCGTTTTGTAGAAGAGATCCGTGCAAAATATCCGGATAATGAGGAGAAGGTGCGCAAGATGGCAATTCTCTACGACGGACAGGTGAAGATGGCAAATCTTGCAATTGTTGCCGGATATTCTGTCAACGGTGTGGCAAGACTGCATACAGAGATTCTTGAGAAGCAGGAACTTCGTGATTTCTATGAACTGTTTCCGGAGAAATTTAACAATAAAACCAACGGTATCACACAGAGACGTTTCCTTGCACATGGAAATCCACTGCTTGCAGACTGGGTAACAAAGCATGTCGGAAAAGACTGGATCACAAGTCTTGCGAAGGTCGAGGATCTGACAAAATATGCAACCGATCCGAAAGCACAGCAGGAATTTCTGGAGATCAAAAAGCAGAATAAGATCCGTCTGGCAAAATATATCAAGGAGCACAATGGTATCGAAGTCGATCCGAATTCTATCTTTGATGTACAGGTTAAGAGACTGCATGAGTATAAGAGACAGCTTATGAATATCCTGCATGTGATGTATCTGTACAACCAGATCAAGGCAAATCCGGGCATGGATTTCTATCCGAGAACTTTTATCTTCGGAGCAAAGGCTGCAGCCGGATATCGTACGGCAAAGAAGACCATCAAGCTGATTAACACTGTTGCGGATGTAATCAATAATGATCCATCCATCAACGGAAAGATCAAGGTTGTGTTCATTGAGGATTACCGCGTATCCATTGCAGAGTGGATTTTTGCGGCAGCAGATGTCAGCGAACAGATTTCCACAGCAAGTAAAGAGGCATCCGGAACCGGAAACATGAAGTTTATGTTAAATGGTGCGATTACACTTGGAACCATGGACGGAGCGAATGTTGAGATGTACGAGGAAGTTGGCGCAGACAATATCTTTATCTTTGGTATGAGCGCAGACGAAGTCATTGCACATGAGCAGCATCATGATTACAATCCATATGATATTTACAATAATGATGAGGATATCAAGAAGGTTGTCAACCAGCTGGTAGATGGAACGTATTCTCATAATGACCGTGAGTTGTTCCGCGAGCTGTACAACTCACTGCTCAATCCACAGCAGGGACAGGTAGCAGACCGCTACTTTATCCTTGCAGATTTCCGTGCATATGCAAATGCACAGAAGAAGATCGGTGTTTATTACACCAACAAGAGTGCGTGGGCAAAATCTGCAATTTTAAATATTGCACACAGTGGTAAATTCTCTTCTGACAGAACCATTCAGGAATATGTCGATGATATCTGGAAACTGGATAAGATTGAAGTGAATACGGAAGGCTGTTAATCGCTTGGATGGCAGTGGCAGAAAAGGCGGGAAACCCGATGGGGATCCCGCCTTTTTTAGTCTGCGAATCTTCTATATGGAAGATTTTTTAGAACGTGTCAATATTTTCTGCATTTTTACTCATACAAAAACAATACAAATGTATTGAAATACAAATGATTTGACATTATAATAGAGAAAATAAATGGAAGCGAGGTAGTGAATATGGCTAGTACAATTCAGGTCAGAGTAGAAGACGAGTTAAAGCGTAAATCAGATGCTCTATTTAAGGATTTGGGTACAGATACAACAACAGCAATCAGAATGTTTTTAACACAGGCTGTTGCCACAAATGGATTTCCTTTTGAAATAAAAAGACAGATAGAATCAAATCCATATGCACCGATGTTGGAGAAAGAGATGCTTGCAAAATTGAAAAAGTCCAGGGAAGAGGGATTGTTCAGGGATGCAGATCATGTGATTTCTGATATGAGGTCAAAGTATGGATTATAAGATCGTTTTGATGAAGCATGCGGAGGAAGATCTTGATAGATTTATTGCGTATCTTTTGTTTGAAAAGAAAAGTGAGCAGGCTGCAAGAAATTTATTAAATGACTTTGAAGCAACAAAAACAAGTCTGTCAAATGTTGCCGGGAGTCTGAAACTTTGTGATAATCTAAAACTAAAAGAATTAGGATATCGAAGAATCAATTTTTTATCCCATCGATATTTTATGCTTTATCGTATTGAAAACGATACGGTTTATGTGGATAATATTTTTCATGAATTGCAAGACTGCGAAAATAAAATGAATTAAATACAATATCCGGTGGGCTTTGTCTTCTTTCAGGAAAGAAATGTATGTAGTTCTTTCAGGCGTGCATCAAAGTCGGAAATCCCCAGATCATACAACTCCTGTTCTAACTTTTCATCGCGCGCGTAAGTACTCATTTTTAACTCTTTCGAAGGTGCAAAGACGAGGGCTTCCCCGGTGGTTTCGTGTTTTTTAACATCGGCAATATTCTGGCGGTACATCAGATGCCGGTTGTCAAGTGCTGCGATTGTCTGCGGATATTTGTGCAGGGCATGCCGGTAAATATGCCGGAAACCTTCCGGCTGCTTTACAAAACTGCGGGGTTTGCTTAAGATTACAACCACACGGTCACATCCCTTGGCAAACGCGCGCTCGATCGGAACGGAATCCGATAATCCACCATCAAAATACGTCTCATTATGGAAAGAAATCGGACGGCACATAACAGGCAGGGCACAGCTTGCCATAATGGCACGGTAGTCATCCTGTTTCATATCGTCTTTGGTAAAATAAACGGGCTTTCCAGTTGCGGCATCTGTTGCCACGAGTTCAAACTCGGCGGGATTTGCCATGATGGCAGGATAATCGATCGGGTCAGCTCCATCGGAGTTGGTCAGTGTCTGATAAATATACTGAAGACCGAAAAACTGTCCGGTGCGCAGCAGATTTTTGACGCCCATATAACCAGGTTCGTTCAGATGGTCTACATAAAAACGAAGATTGCGCCCGCGTTGTCCGGCGAGATAGCTTGCTGTGTTTGCAGATCCGGCCGATACGCCGATGCAGTAATCGAATGTAATGTGTTCATCTAAAAAGCGGTCAAGAATGCCTGCGCTGTAGGCACATTTCATACCGCCGCCTTCTACTACAAGTCCTGTCTTCATGTCTGGGATACTCCTTTTGCCTGAAATTAGCATTATTGTAGCACTTTTTTTCTTTTTGTCAAATTTTTAACAATATGTGTTTGTTTTTGTGCAACCGTTTAAGTGGTGCCGGGACATTTGAAAAAAAGTGATTGGCTGACAATTCCTCAGAATGGGACAGCCCGGAAGGCAGAGATATTGGATTTTCTTGATATGAGATATGATTTGACGAATGGGGAGATTGAGGAAGGTATGGGATAATATTTAAAAATGATAATATCCTTTTGTGAAGAAAGTTTCATAAAAGCTAAGAAAGTTTTCAATAAAGTTGTGGAATTTGTTTCTCATGGAAGTTCATCTCCTTTCTGTTTACGCTGTCATTATAAAACACGAAAGGGGATATTACTTGCCAAAATAAAAAAATAAATGGACAAAAATTGCAAAAAGCAGAGATTCCAATCCTCTGCTTTTTGCATTTTTTTATATGTTTTTACGATATTCAGAAGGTGACAGCCCTTTTGCCTTTTGAAAAATCCGGCTGAAATACAGTGGATTATCATATCCGACAATTTGTGCGATCTCGTTGATATTGTATTGTGTATTTTGAAGCAGTGCTTCGGCATTATATATTCTTTTTTGCAGAATGAATTGCTTTGGTGTGATTCCGGCATATAATCTGAAATTACGGATAAACCAACTGGCACTGACATGATTTTGTTCGGCATAGTCATCAATGCTGATTGGTTCATTGTAATGCTCACTGAAATAAGAAATTGCTTTGTCTATTTCCTCAGCAGCATGGGAGTTCACTGTGTTGACAGAAAATTTAAAGTGGCGTTGTAGTTTTATAAAAATTTGTCTTAAATACATTTCAAGCATTTCAGAATAGCTATCCTGACACATTTGTAATTCTTTTATCATGGCACGGAAAAGATACTGATATTCCGAACCGGAACCACAGTGGAACACCCTTTTATCATTTGTCAATCCATAGGAACGGAGCAGATTGGTGACATTGTTTCCTGTAAAATGAACCCAGTAAACCTCCGTCTGGTCTTTGGCATAGTATTCATATTTCTGGGGTTCTCTTGGGCGGTATAAAACCATATGACCAGCATGAACAATCGTTTCTTCCTCATCGTTGTCAAAATGAAAATGAGCTTTCCCGGCAGCAATAAAGATCAACTGAAAATCAACTCTGCCACGTGGTCTCCAGGTGGGAAGTTTAGGGTGCGTATATAACTTGTAAGTCCCACACATGGTTACGACAAGTGGCTTGGATTTATCTTTTCTGTCAATTGTTGAGTTATTCAGATATGCATTATTGGTATACATTTGAGACCCCCATATGATAATTGAAAATGTTCATGAAATAATAATCTGAAATACATAAATTTCTGTTTGGCTCATGATGCAATTTTATCATTTTATGCATGTCTTGTCTATTTGGATTTTAAACGTTTGAAATAATGGTATTTTTTGTATAAATTAACGTGCTGGAAAATGAAAGTCAATAAAAGTACATGTCAAAAATAACAAAAGAAAGGAATAAAGAAAATGGTTTTTGTTAATTATACTGTTTTGTGCATGTTTTGTGTAATTTATGATATGGTTTTTTGACATCAGTTTTTATATACTATCTATAACAAAGTTGTGGGAACAAAAATAAGGATCATCGAAAGGAGCAGTTTCACATGGAAGAAAAGAAATACCTGAAATGGTATAACAAGGTGGGGTATGGAACCGGAGATCTGGCAGGAAATGTCGTGTATGCATTTCTTTCCTCGTTTGTAATGTTGTATCTGACAAATACGGTAGGGTTAAATCCGGGAGTTGTCGGAACCTTGATCATGGTATCAAAATTATTCGACGGTGTCAGTGATATGTTTTTTGGTACATTGATTGACAAAACAAAGAGCAGACTTGGAAAAGCAAGACCGTGGATGCTTTATGCATATATTGGCTGTGCAGTAACGCTTGTGGCGAACTTTGCAATACCGGAAAGTCTTGGAAAAACAGCACAGTATGCATGGTTTTTTATTGCATATACTTTGCTGAATGCAGTATTTTTTACTGCAAACAATATTGCCTATGCATCACTGGTTACGTTTTGTACAAAAAATAGCAAAGAACGGGTAGAAATGGGGTCGTTCCGTTTTATTTTTGCGTTTTTAACAAGTCTGATCATTCAATCTATCACCGTTCAGTTTGTAAGAATGGCAGGCGGTGGAGCTGCTGCATGGAGAACCGTAGCAATCATATACGCAGTAATCGGACTGATTGTAAACACAATTTCCGTATTCTCAATCAAAGAACTTCCGGAGGAAGAATTAAAGGCAGGCAGAGAACAGACAGGAGAAAAATATGGTTTGATTGAAGCCGCAAAACTTTTATTTTCCAATAAATATTATCTTATGATTTGTGTTACTTATATTTGTCAGCAGATCTATTCTGCTATGTTAAATATGGGTATCTACTATATGATTTATGTTTTGAAAAATGAAAATTTATATTCGGTCTTTTCCTGGGCAATTAATATCCCTGTCATCATTGCAATGTGTATTACACCTATGCTTGTGGAAAAGATGAAGGGATTATATCGAATGAATCTTGCAGGATACATTCTTGGAACAGCCGGACGTGTCGGTGTTATTTTTGCAGGCTATATGGGAAGTGTTCCGCTGATGCTTGCTTTTACCGCAATCGCAGCACTTGGAATGGCACCATGGCAGGGAGATATGGGAGCTGTTGTGGCAAGCTGTTCAGAATACACATACCTGACAAAACATAAACACATTGATGGAACCATGTATTCCTGTACATCCTTTGGAACTAAAATCGGGGGTGGAATCGGAGTTGCCCTCTGCGGATGGCTGCTTGATGCAAGCGGATTTGTCAAGGAAGCGGCCGTGCAGCCTGCATCCTGCATGAATATGCTTCACATTATGTATTTATGGATTCCAATGATCCTGTCATTAGTCATTACATTTATTATGTCAGAAATGAATGTGGAAGCAGCGAACCGGCGACTTAGAGAACAGATGGAGGAGTGTTGACATGGAATATAGAGGAATGAAAGAAGATGAACGTCTGGTTTCGGTTACACCGAGTCAACGGCAGATTGCTTATCAGAATATGGAATATTTTTGTTTTATTCACTTTACAGTTAATACATTTACCGGAAGTGAGTGGGGATTGGGAGATGAACCGGAATCCATTTTCAATCCAAAAGAATTAGATGCCCGCCAATGGGCAAAGACAGCTGCAGAAGGTGGGATGAAAGGACTGATCCTTACCTGCAAGCATCATGATGGTTTTTGCCTCTGGCCGAGCAGGTATACGGAACACAGCATTAAAAATTCACCATACAAAAATGGAAAAGGTGATATTGTCCGCGAAACAGCAGAGGCATGTAAGGAATTTGGTCTGAAATTTGGCGTCTACCTTTCGCCATGGGATAGAAATAATGAAGCTTATGGAAAAGGTAAGGAGTATGATGACTACTATGTAAATCAGCTTACAGAATTGTTGACAAACTATGGAGATATCTTTGTGATCTGGCTGGATGGTGCATGTGGAGAAGGAAGCAATGGAAAGAAACAGATTTACGACTGGAAGCGATATTATGAAGTGATGCGTAAGCTCCAGCCGGATGCTGTAATTTCAATTTCAGGTCCGGATATCCGATGGTGTGGAAATGAAGCCGGGCAGGTACGTCCGAGTGAATGGAGTGTTGTAGCTGCTGATATGACAGATCCGGCAATTACAGCACAACTCAGTCAGCAGGAAGATAATGAAGAATTTCGTAACCGTCCATTAGATGAAACACAGACAGACCTTGGAAGCCGTGAATGTCTGCGTTCCGAAAAAAATCTGGCTTACTATCCGGCAGAAACGGATGTCTCTATTCGTCCGGGATGGTTTTACCATGAAGAGGAAGATGACAAGGTGCGTTCCTTTGAAAATCTGAAAGAGATTTACTTGTCCTCTGTAGGTGGAAACACGACACTTTTGTTAAATCTTCCACCAATGAAAAATGGAAAGCTTCACCCGACGGATGTGCAAAATGTGAAACTGCTTGGAGAATTTATAAAAGATACTTTTAACGATAATCTGGCAGATATTGCAGAACTCCAGACGATTCCGGAAAAGGATATACATGGAAATAGTGGGGATGTACTTAGAACAGATCATTATGACAGGGTATTCGAAACCGCGGCCGGAAACAGGGAATTAACGATACAGATGCGCTGGAAAGAAAAAAATATGTTATCATATCTGGTGTTGAAGGAAGCAATCCCATATAGCCAGAGGGTAGAAAAGTTCTCTGTATGGTATGCTGCTGCGGAAGGAAAAAAGGAAAAGCTGACCGAAGCAACAACCATAGGGTATAAAAAGATTGTTGATTTACAGGGAATTGAGACAGATTTGCTTGAAATTCATATTGAGGATGCAAGGGTCGCCCCTGTCCTATCCTTTGTTGGGGTATATAAATAATAGGATAATTACGGGATACAGCCCATGAAATAATATGATTGTATGGGGTGTATGGAAAGAGAGGGAAAATATGAACGCTGATATGAAATGGCTGGACAATCCGGAAGTGTTTAAGGTAAATCAATTGGAATCACATAGTGATCATTGTTATTATCTGGATTATTCAGACATGAAAAAAGAAAAAAATCCATTATTACAGTCATTAAATGGTCAATGGGAGTTTGCTTACAGCAAAAATGTGATGGAAAGACCTGTTGATTTTTATAAGGAAACATTTGATGCATCAGGATTTGATAAAATTATGGTTCCAGGACATATCGAACTGGCTGGATATGATAAAATCCGTTACATCAACACGATGTATCCGTGGGAAGGAAAAGAGTACCACAGAGGAGCCTATAGCATGGAGGCAACCGGAGCAGAAGAAGGAATGTTTTCAGAGGCACAGTACAATCCGGTAGGCTCTTATATCAAATACTTTGATTTGGACAGGAGTATGTGTGGAAAAAGAATCCATATCTGCTTCGAAGGTGTAGAAGAAGCTATGTATCTGTGGCTGAATGGCCAGTTTATAGGGTATGCCGAAGACAGCTTTACACCTTCTGAGTTTGATCTGACACCATATATTAAGGAAAAAGGAAATATCCTAGCAGTGCAGGTACATAAGATGAGCACAGCGGCATTTTTGGAGGATCAGGACTTTTTCAGATTTTTTGGAATTTTCAGAAATGTTACGTTGAAGGCATTACCGGATGTTCATCTGGAGGATGTATGGTTTAAACCTGTGTTAAATCAGGATAATGTAAGCGGAAGGGTATCGACTAGCATGAAGGTATCTGCACCTGACAGTCAGCATGTAACTGCATGCTTTATTTTAAAAGACAGGGAAGAAAATGTATTAGTAGAGAAATCCATACAGTTAACGAAAGAAAACGGCCATATGGAAGGCACGATTTGTGTTGATTTGGAAAATGTCAAACTGTGGGATAATCATAATCCATATTTATATCATGCTTATGTTGAGCTTAAAGCAGAGGATGGTTCTCTGGCAGAGGTAATTCCTTATGATATCGGTTTCAGAAGAATAGAGATTATAGATAAAGTAATTTATCTGAATGGAAAACGACTTGTTATCACAGGAGTAAACCGTCATGAGTGGAATGCAAAAACAGGAAGATGCATTGGTGTGGAAGATATGAAAGCAGACATATCCTGTATGCTCAGGAACAATATTAATTCTGTTCGTACCTGCCACTATCCTGACCAGATACCGTGGTACTATATGTGCGACAATGCAGGTATATATGTGATGGCAGAAACAAATCTGGAAAGCCATGGTTCATTCCAGAAGCTTGGGGCAATCGAGCCATCGTGTAATGTACCGGGGTCTTTTCCACAGTGGAGAGATGCTGTGCTTGATCGTGCAAAAAACAATTTTGAAACTTTTAAAAATCATACGTCCATACTTTTCTGGTCATTAGGAAATGAATCCTATGCAGGAGACGACATTGAGGCAATGAATGTTTATTTTGCTGAAAAGCAGGATGGAAGACTGGTTCATTATGAAAGCTCTTATTATAATAGGGCATATGAGGATACTATTTCTGATTTAGAGACAAGAATGTATGCAAAACCGGAGGATGTAGAGGAATACCTGAATAATAGTCCGAAGAAACCATATATTTTATGTGAATTCATGCATGATATGGGAAATTCCATGGGAGGACTTGGTTCTTATATGAAGCTGATTGACAAATATGATAGGTATCATGGCGGATTTATATGGGATTTTATTGATCAGGCAATTATGGTAAAAGATCCGGTGACAGGAAAAGATGTTTTACGCTATGGAGGGGATTTTGATGATAAACCGGCAGACTATGAATTTTCAGCAAATGGAATCGTATTTGCTGACAGGAAAGAGAAACCGGCAATGCAGGAAGTGAGGTATTACTATGGCTTATACAGATAAATTAAGAGTGGTCTATGGTGACTATACACTTGGTGTACATGGGGAGAAATTTGATTATATTTTTTCTTATGCACAGGGTGGACTGGAATCTATCGTTAAAAATGGATATGAGTGGCTGTACCGTTGTCCAAAACCTACTTTCTGGAGAGCATTAACAGATAATGACAGGGGAAGCAGGTTTCACATTAAAAGCGGAAGCTGGCTTTCCGCAGATATGTTCATTGACTGTAAGGGAATAAAGGTCATCATGGATGGCAAGGAGCAGACCCCATATGCCCCTGATAATAATAGCTATGGTGGTGATGTTTATGCGGATGAAATTGTCGTAACATACACATACGAGACCATAACCACTCCGGAGACAACGGTTCTTGTAAGCTATACCGTTGATGTATCTGGAAAGATTCGCGTGGATGTACATTATCATGGGGTACAGGGACTTCCAGAATTACCTGTATTTGGAATGAGATTTATCATGCCAACACTGGCAGACAAATATTTATATAAGGGACTCTCAGGGGAAACATATCCTGACAGAAAAGCGGGGGCAAAAGAAGGAATCTATGAGATTGAAGACCTGAGTCTTACACAATATCTTGTTCCGCAGGAATGTGGTATGAGAATGGATACAGAGTGGCTTGAGATTACAAGGCATACGGCTCTTGATAACAGCCGGACAGACAGTTCATCACAGATACTGCGCATTGAAAAGAATGGCGAAAAATTTGCATTTTCCTGTCTGCCTTATACAGCATCTGAGATTGAAAATGCCCTTCACCACGAAGAACTGCCACCGGCAAGAAGAACCGTTTTATGTGTATATGGTGCAGTAAGAGGTGTTGGAGGCATCGACAGCTGGGGAACTGATGTGGAAGAGGAATATCGTATCAGTGCAGAAGATGATATAGATTATTCATTTACCATTTGTTAAACGTGGGATGAGGATATGAAGTTTAAGATTACCAAAGACTGGATAAAGAGTTTTTTTGTAATGATCATTGCAGTTATTGTCATGGGAATGTGTGTTTCGCTTTTGGTGATGTGTGATATGGGGGCAGATCCCTGTTCAGCAATGAATTATGGAATTTCGCATAAGCTTGGGATGAGTTTTGGGAATTATCAGCTCCTTTCCAATATTGTTCTGCTGATTATAGTAATTATTTTTGATAAGAAGCTTATTGGTACAGGAACGCTTGGGAACATGATTTTGGTTGGTTATTCGGCAGATTTTTTCACATGGATATGGAAAGAAGTCTGCCATATACAGGCACAGCTTAATCTGGGGATTAGAATTGTTATTTTGATTCCTGCACTCATACTGTTTATTCTGGCAGCAGCTATATATATGCAAAGTGGACATGGAACAGCACCATATGATGCAGTATCCTTTTTAATCAGTGAAAAAGTTGAAAAGCATTCTGGGAAAAATATGTTTCGGATTGTACGGATTGTATATGATCTGGCAGCAACCGGTATCGGTGTTATAGCCGGAGGTGAAGTTGGTGTGATAACGATATTGATGGTGATTTTGCTGGGACCTACCGTGGATTTGGTCGGACGAATAATGAAAACAGGAAGGGGAGTGGAGAAACAGGGAGTATAAATAAAAGGAGTTGCTTGTAAGTGCTATTGGTATATGAAAACAGAAATACAGGAGTATCCGCGGAGTGGAAGAAGCCAGTACATGTGCCGCCGCATCTACATGAGGCAATAGAAGTAGTGTATGTAACGGATGGAGAAATAGAACTTGGAGTGGGACAGGAATTGTTCCATATGGATGAAGGGGATTTTGCAGTTGTGTTTCCAAATGTAATACATCATTATCAGGTGTTTGGGGAAAAAGAAAACAAGGTAATATTCCTGTACCTTGAACCAACACTGTTTCCTTCCTATTACAGGGAATTGCAGATATACAGCCCAAAGAATCCGGTTGTGAAAAAAGAGCAGCCGGGGAGCTTTAACGCCATCCATCTCAAGCGTCCAGATACCGATCTGTGCGCCACGAAGAATTTCGTCCATCTCCAGCTGATAATCCAGACGGGATTTGGAGGCAACAACCTCCAGGCGCATCTGCTCATTCTTATGATCTTTGATCATGGTTCCGACATATTTTCCAAGAAGGGACAGCAGGCGGTGGAGCAGGTTGGATTTCTCCATATCCGGATTATCTACGCCAACGAAACCAATCAGCTTTTCGTGTACAGAAATAGGAAAGGCGATCAGGGTAGAAACGTTCTGAACTTTTAACAGTTCATATTCCAGAGGCATAGATTCACGGTAAGCCTCCAGATCTTCGATCAGAATATTTTCACCATGAAGAAAAACCTCGATCCATTTTGGCATGCTTTCAAAAGGAATATCATGCAGATTCCGGATCTGCGGGGTGACTCCTGCGGCGCACCACTCATAAGTATTGGT
>OGXJ01001231.1_pt1 | contig 19477 bp, 19 predicted proteins | sample 1576231 | NCBI WGS metagenome assembly OGXJ01 (sample SAMEA3541539, study PRJEB24748) | human gut metagenome | biome: human gut; feature: human-associated habitat; material: faeces | place: China | collected 2012
CGGAGATTTTGCAAGGCTATGATCTTGACTTCTCAAAACATGCGCCCAAAGAACACCACCTCGAACACCTTGGCGGCGACGGCGAGGATCAGACCGAAAACGATGGCGAGTACGCCCAGAACGGCGACCGCATATACAATAGTCATAGTTGCTACCTCCTTACCAGACCTTCAGGCCGCTGAAGCCCATGAAGGCCAGCGCCATCAGGCCGGCGGTGACCAGCGCGATGGGGAAGCCATCAAAGGCCTTGGGATTTTCACTGGAGACCTCCAGCTGCTCGCGGACAGCCGCGAACAGGAAGATGGCCAGCAGGAAGCCCAGACCGCCGGTGATGCCGTAGACCACGGACGCGATGAAGTTGTAATTGTTCTGGGTGTTCAGCAGAGCAACGCCCAGCACAGCGCAGTTGGTGGTGATCAGGGGCAGGTACACGCCAAGGGCGGTGTACAGGGTGGGGATGTTCTTCTTCAGGAACATTTCCACGAACTGCACCAGACCGGCGATGACCAGGATGTAGGCCACGGTCTGCATGAACTCCAGACCCAGGGCCGCCAGCACCAGGTTCACCAGATAGCAGAACGCGGAGGCCAGACCCATAACGAAGGTCACGGCGGCGCCCATGCCCACAGCGGTGTCGATCTTCTTGGACACGCCCAGGAAGGGGCAGATGCCCAGGAACTGGGAGAAGATAAAGTTATTGGTCAGAATCGCGCCAAGAGAAATGGCGAGCAGCGTAGTCACACTCATAACTTACTTGGCCTCCTTTTTCTTAGCACTCTTGGCCAGAGCCCACTGCATCAGGGCGATGAGGCAGCCCAGGGTCAGGAAGCCGCCCACGGGCAGGGTCAGGACCTTGATGCCGAACTCCTCGGGGAAAATGGCGATACCGGGTGCCTTGCCCAGCACGCCGCCGCCCAGCAGGCCGCCGCCGAACTTACCGGAGCCCAGGAACTCGCGGACCACGCACATTACCACCAGCACCAGCGTGTAGCCGATGCCCTGGCAGATGCCGTCCACCGCGGAGGCGCCCACGCCGTTCTTGGAGGCAAAGCCCTCGGCACGGCCCAGGATGATGCAGTTCACGACGATCAGGGGGATAAACACGCCCAGAGAGCTGGACAGGGCGGGAACGAAGGCCTTCAGCAGCAGGTCCACGCAGGTCACGAAGCCGGCGATGACCACGATGTAGCAGGCGATACGCACTTCATTGGGGATGATCTTGCGCAGCAGGGAGATAAAGATGTTGGACAGGGTCAGGATGATCAGCACGCTGACGCCCATGCCCAGGCCGTTGAAGAACGACGTGGTGATGGCCATGGTGGAGCACATGCCCAGGACCTGGACCAGCACGGGGTTCTGCGTGATGAGACCCTCTTTCAATTGCTTACCGAAATTCATAATGCAGCTCCTCCTTTCTTAGCCCAGAGCTTCCACGGCGGCCAGGGCGGCATTGACGCCCGTGTTGATGCCCTTGGTGGAAACGGTGGCGCCGGAGACGGCGGTGATGTTCTTGCCGACTACCAGAGAGCCTGCGCCGCTCATGCCGATGAACTGATCCAGCACGGGGACACCGGCGGCGTTGGGCTCGTTGCCCACCACCTTGGTGCCGATGCCGGAGGTCTCGGAGTGGCTGACCACGGAGACGCCGGTAACGGCCTTGTTGGCGTCCACGCCCACCATCATCACGATGGTGCCCTGGGAGCCGGAGGCGGAGATCTTCATAACATAGCCGGCCTCAGCGCCGCCGTTGGTGACGCCGTACAGCTCGGACAGCGTACCGCCCTGGGCGGACGCGGCAGCGGCCACGGCCTCGGGGATATCCAGCTTGTCGGTGAACTCGCTGCCCTCGGGGACAACGGCGCTCATGGCGATGCGGGTGTTCTCGGCATCGATGGCCGCGATCTTGTCAGCGGTGACGTTGTCGACCAGACCCAGCAGGGCGGCCACGACCAGAGAGATGACGGTCAGGGTACCGGCGACCTTGAGAATAAACTTACCGGAGATCTTCATTACTTAGTCGCCTCCTTCTTCGCTTTCTTCGCAGCACCGTAGATGGTGGGACGGACATACTTATCCAGCAGCCACGTGGTGCAGTTCATGATCAGGATGGAATAGCAAACGCCCTCGGGATAGGAGCCGAAGCGGCGGATGAAGCAGGTCAGCAGACCGCAGCCCACGCCGAAGATCAGCTGGCCGGGCTTGGTGACGGGGGAGGTGGCATAGTCGGTAGCCATGAAGATGGCGCCCAGCATCAGGCCGCCGCCGAACACGTTGTAGAGCATGTAGTCCACAGCGCCGATGCCGGCAGGAGCCGCGATCAGGGACAGGATGGCCACGGTGCCGATGTACGCCACGGGGGTGTGCCAGGAGATGACCTTGCGGATCAGCAGGAACACGCCGCCCACCAGCAGGCACAGGGAGGAGACCTCACCCAGAGAGCCGCCGATCTTGCCCAGGAACATATCGCTGATGGAGTAGTTCTGCATCAGGGTGTTGAAGGCCTCGGCAGTGCCCTCCTTCATGATCTGCAGGGGGGTGGCGGCGGAGGTGACGTCAGGACGGATCTGGGGGATGGCCCAGGAGGTCATGGCGGTGGCATAGCTGGCCAGCAGGAACGCACGGCCCGCCAGCGCGGGGTTCAGGAAGTTGCAGCCGATGCCGCCGTAGAGCTGCTTGACCACAACGATGGAGAAGAACGCGCCGATGATGACAGCCCACCAGGGCAGATCAACGGGGCACACGAAGCTCAGCAGGATACCGGTGACGACTGCGGACAGGTCGCCGATCATGCTGGACTTCTTCATGAGCTTGCGGTACGCCCACTCCCAGAACATGCAGGACACCACGGACACCGCGGTGAGCAGCAGGGCCTTCCAGCCGAAGGCATAGACGCTCCAGGCCAGGGCCGGCAGCAGCGCGATGATCACGTCCAGCATGATGGAGCGGGTATCCTCGTTGGAACGGATATGGGGGGAGGAGGACGCGATCAGCTTCAGATTCTTGTAATCAGTCATGGATTTACGCCTCCTTCTTTTCGGCAGCGGCCTTTGCCTCGGCCTCCGCCTTGGCCTTGGCGGCCATTCTTGCGTTGTTGACCTCCTGCTTGCCCAGACGGAACGCATGGGTCAGGGGCAGGCGGGCGGGACAGGTGTAGGTGCAGGCGCCGCACTCGATGCAGTCCATACCGTGCAGCACGTTCTGCCAGGTGTCCACGTCGCCCTTCATCAGGTACTTGTACATGAACACGGGCTCCAGACGGATGGGGCACACACCCACGCACTTGCCGCAGCGGATGCACTGGGGATCCTCGACGTACTGCTCCTCCTTGTCGGCGAAGGCCAGCATGGCGCCGGTGCCCTTGCCCACGGTGACGTCCACGTCGTACTGGGCAAGACCCATCATCGGGCCGCCCATGATGAGCTTGTAGGTCTCATCCTTCAGACCGCCGCAGGCGTCGAACAGCTTGGTGATGGGAGTGCCGATGGGACACTCGATGTTCTTGGGGTCGATAACGCCGGAGCCGGACACGGTGACGATCTTGTTCACCACGGGCATGCCGGTGTACACCGCGCGATAGATGGCGCAGGTGGTGTTCAGGTTGAAGATGCAGCAGCCTGCATCGGCGGGCAGCTTACCGCTGGGGACCTGACGGCCGGACACGGCCTGGACCAGCTGCTTCTCAGCGCCCTGGGGATAGCGGGTGTGCAGGACCTCCACCACCACGGGAGCGTTCAGCTCGGCGATGGTCTTGTTCAGCACATCGGCTGCGTTCTGCTTGTTGGCCTCGATGCCGATGTACACCTTGTCCACGCCGAAGCACTTGGCCAGCAGGGTCGCGCCCTTGATGACCTGCTCCGGACGCTCCAGACAGGTGCGGTGGTCGCCGGTGATGTACGGCTCGCACTCTGCGGCGTTGATGATCACGTAGTCCACCTTGCCCAGACCGGAGCTGATCTTGACGTGGGTGGGGAAGGTCGCGCCGCCCTGGCCCACGATGCCGGCGTTCTTGACGATCTCCACCAGCTGCTCGGGGGTCAGACTGTCGGGGTCTGCCACAGGTTTGACTTCCTCGGACACTTCGTTCTGGAAGTCGTTCTCGATGACCACGGACATCATCTTGCCGCCCATGTTGAAGGGGCGGGGCTCCACGGCTTTCACCGTGCCGGAGATGCTGGCGTGGATGGGTGCGGAAACAAATCCGCCGGGTTCGCCGATCCTCTGTCCAATTTTTACCTTGTCGCCCACCGCAACGATAGGCTTGCAAGGCGCACCGATGTGCATAGACATGGGAATGACCACCTCAGCCGGCGCTGCCAGCTGTTCGATGGCCTTTTCATTGGTCGCGGCCTTCATGTCGTTAGGATGAACGCCGCCAAAGAAAGCTTGTGCCATTGTCTTCACCTCATCTTACTACCGGGTGGCCCTTTGCCACCGCATACTATTCAGATATTACAACAAAACTTTTCTCTTGTCCAGTCCTACGGCGCAATTCCTGTGGTTTTTTGCCGTTTTTATCGCGGGCTTGACGGCGTTTCTCGTGAAATATCCCCACATTTCCCGGCGAACGCCAAAAAATCCGCCGCTCCGGCCGCCCTGCGGCGGCCCTTGTGTTTCCGCCGCCGCTGTGTTAGAATATTAGCGCATCGCGGGAGAAATACATTCGGTCCCCGCGCAGAAAGGATGGGACATCATGCTTCTTGACCGTGTATCCCTGAAAAACGAGGCGAAGGGCATCCTCCGCGGCGCCCGCGTCTCCCCGTACCTGTTCACGCTGCTGTTCATGGGCATCTCGCTGGTGCTCACCGCCGTATCAGACTTTGTGTCCTTTGATGAGGACATGGTCCACAATATTTATTATAGTACCGGTGTGGATCTGTCGTTTCTGGTACTGCATCGGGCGTTCCCTGCGGCGCTGGTGACGTTCGTGTCCATTCTGGTGTCGCTGCTGGGCGTGCTGCTGAATGCGGGCTACTACCGGTACCATCTGGCGGTACGCCGCGGCGAGGAGGTGCCGTATCTGGGGCTGTTCGACGGCTTCTCCTTCGCCGGGAAGCTGATCCTGCTGGCGCTGGTGCAGTACATCTTCATCTTCCTGTGGACGCTGCTGTTCATCATCCCGGGCTTCATCGCGGCCTACCGCTACCGCTTCGCTGTGTATAACCTGTGCGAAAACCCCGACATGGGCGTGATGGAGGCTATCAACATGAGCAAGGCCCAGACTGTCGGCTTCAAGTGGCAGCTGTTCGTGCTGGACCTGAGCTTCATCGGCTGGCGCATACTCAGCGGCCTGACGCTGAACATCCTGGCCATCTGGCTGAACCCCTACATCGTCCAGACCGATGTCGGCTTCTTCCAGCAGATCAAGGCGGCCAAGGGCATCGGCTGGTCGCCGGACCGCGGCGGCAGCGGCGAATTCCGGCCCTACGACGGCTCTGACTATACGGACAATATGGGACGGTAATGTCTTTTTCTGAAAAACACCGGAACAACAAACGGGTTGTTCCGGTGTTTATTTTTGTGCAGATGTAACAGAAAATGCCATAACCTGGACTTCTCACACGGGTAATCTTTATTAAAAATTTAACAAACGACACATTTGCACTTGATGTTAAAACCTTAACGTAGTAGACTGGTCTTGCCGGTCACGGACCAAAAGGGAAGATGCTGTGCCGGTATCCTGCCAATTTGTGTGTAGTGAAGGAGAGTGACGTTGTGTTCAAAAAATTCACCAATGGATGTGTGCGCGTCGTAAACCGGTGGCTGCCGGATGCGTTTCTGTTCGCCATCATCCTGACCCTGATCGTATTCGTGGCCGCCATGTGCGCCACCGGCATGGGCCCCGTCGAGGTCATCGCCAAGTGGGGCGATGCCAAGGGCGGCTTCTGGAATCTGCTGGCTTTCTCCATGCAGATGGCGCTGGTGCTGGTGTTCGGCTCCGCTATGGCCTCCGCCCGCCCCTGCAAGAAGGCGCTGCGCGCCGTGGCCGCTCTCTGCCATAATGACAAGCAGGCCATTCTGGTGACCACGTTCGTGTCCACCATCTGCTGCTGGCTGAACTGGGGCTTCGGTCTGGTCATCGGCGCTCTGCTGGCCAAAGAGGTGGTGCGCCGTGTGCCCACCGTGGATTACCCACTGCTGATCGCCTCTGCCTATTCCGGCTTCGTCATCTGGCACGCCGGCCTGTCCGGCTCTATCCCGCTGGATCTGGTGGCCGGCAAGGACTTCGGCGGCGTGATGTACCAGGCTCCCATCACCGAGACGGTATTCCACCCCGTGAACCTCATCATGTGCGGCGTCATCCTGGTGCTGATGCCCTTCATCAACTACGCCATGCACCCCGACAAGGATCATACCATCACCGTGAACCCCGCCCTGCTGGTGGACGAGGAGGAGCGCGTGTACGCTATGGATACCCCTGCTGAAAAGCTGGAGCACTCCAAGATCCTGTGGGCCATCACCGTGGTGTTCGGCTTCGTGTACATCGTCTATTACTTCGTGCAGAACGGCTTTACCCTGGGTCTGAACATCGTGAACATGATCTTCCTGTTCCTGGGTCTGCTGCTCCACGGCGACCTGCGCCGCTATGTGGACGCCATCGGCGATGCTGCCGCCGGTGCCGCCGGTATTCTGCTGCAATTCCCGTTCTATGCAGGCATCATGGGCATGATGGTGGCCGCCAACGATCAGGGCGTGTCGCTGGCCGGCGTCATCTCCCAGTTCTTCGTGGACATCTCCAACAATGTGACGTTTCCCATGCTGTCCTTCCTGGCCGCCGGTATCGTCAACTTCTTCGTCCCCTCCGGCGGCGGCCAGTGGGCCGTCCAGGGCCCCATCATGATGCCTGCCGGTGCGGAGATGAACATCGCGGCCGGCCGCACCGCCATGGCCATCGCCTGGGGCGACCAGTGGACCAATATGATCCAGCCGTTCTGGGCACTGCCTGCGCTGGGCATCGCAAAGCTGTCCGCCCGCGACATCATGGGCTATCTGGTGGTGATCCTGCTGTTCACCGGCGCGGTGGCCTGCCTGGGCTTCCTGGGCTGGGCATTGTTCTTCTAAGTGTGACACCCCCTCACATATCCCCTATACCCGCACACAGGGACGGCGCGTCGGCGCCGTCCCTGTGTTTCTGTATATATTGCCATCGGCCGAAAGGGCGGGCACGCCTGTCGCCGTGCCTTTCCGGCGATTGTTGTCCTTCTCCGCCGATGGTGTATGGATGTATCACACCGCTGCAGGCTCCTCTGTGTCCGCTTTCGCCGCCTCCGGCGCGGCGCTGCCGTCAAAGGGCGTCTCCAGCAGCTCCGGCTTCCGGATGTGCTTCCGGAAATCGTTGTAGAAGGAGGCGTACTCATAGCCGGTGGCGATGCGCTCATCCATGACGATGCCCAGCGGCATCATCTTCTTGCTGAGGTCTCCGCTCATATAGTTGGGCACCGGCTTTCCCATGCAGACGAACACGCTGGTGGTGCCGAATTCGTAGCAGTGGTGGTAGATGTGGCTGGTCTTGATAGACGCCAGATTGGTGATGAACAGGCTGGTGTGGAACGGGCTCAGGTCGATGATCTTGCGGGGCAGCAGCCCGTGCCTGTCCAGATGGTACGCCAGCCACACCACGAATTTGGGCAGCCCGGGCACGGAGAACATCATCTGTGCGAACTTGTCGGTGCTGTTTTTCTGCTCCGTGTGTCGGTTGGCCTCGATGGCATCGGTGATCTTCTGCTGGATGGTGAACACGGTGTCGCCGGGCTCGAGATAGATCTTCAGCGTCGTCTCGTCCGGCGAGCCGTCCGCCAGCTTCTTCAGGATGACAAAGGATACGCTGAAGTGGTTGCGCCGGTAGATGTGGCTGTTCACCACGAAGTAGTTCAGCTTGGGGTTGGTCTGTATCGCCTTGTAGTACGCGGCGATGATGACGGCCATGTGGTTGATGCGCACGCCGCTGCGGCGCTTTTCACGGATGTAGGACTTAATGGCCTCCTCGTCGATGTACTCGGTGATGGAGTTCCAGGCGTCGTATCGCTTGGGCATGATGTAGGGCACCGCCGCCACGATGGGCGGCAGGTCTTTGACTCTCGTTCCGTCAGGGCGCATGGGCAGGTCCTCGATTCTGTCTGAATTAGGATCATTGTAGACCATATCGCCGCCGATTGCAACCCAATTGCGCGGCGGGATATTTTGCCCTTTACCTTTTCCGTTACATTTGGTATAATAAAGTATTATAAGTTAAATTGGCGGCATAGCCCCTGCCGCCGGAAGAAGAAGGTGATCCGCCGTGAAATTTCAGAAGTGGCATATTGCCGACGCACATCCTCAGGCGGCGGAGCGCCTGAAAGCGGCAGGCTATCCCTGTCTGGTGTCAGAGGTGCTGGCCTCCCGCGGCATTGAGACGGCGGAGCAGGCCGCCGCGTTTCTGGAGCATGAGCAGCGTCTGACGTACAGCCCGTTCCTGATGGCCGACATGGATAAGGCCGTGGCGCGGCTGCAGCAGGCGCTGGCCGCGGGAGAGCGAATGGCCGTGTTCGGCGACTACGACGTGGACGGCATCACCGCCACCTGCATCCTGGTGGACTATCTCCAGAGCCGCGGCGCCGACGTGCTGCACTATATCCCCCGCCGCATCGAGGATGGCTACGGACTGAGCCGTGATGCCATCGAGAACCTGTACCGCCAGGGCGCCCGCCTGCTGATCACCGTGGACTGCGGCATCACCGGCGTGGAGGAGGTGGACTTCGCCAACTCTCTGGGCATGGATGTGATCATCACCGACCACCACGAGTGCAAGGAGACGCTGCCCCATGCCGCCGCTGTGGTGGACCCCCACCGGCCCGACTGCGGCTATCCCTTCAAGCATCTGGCCGGCTGCGGCGTGGCGCTGAAGCTGGTGCTGGCTCTGGGCGGGCCGGACAGGGAGGAGGCCCTGTTCTCCCGCTACTGCACGCTGGCCGCCATCGGCACCGTGGCCGACGTGATGCAGATGTCCGGCGAGAACCGTACCATCGTGTCCCGGGGCCTTGCCGCCATCGACCACTCTTATTTTATCGGGCTCCACGCCCTTTTGAAGGAGGCCGGCCTGGCCGGCCGGGAGATCACCTCCGTGCAGATCGGCTTCGTGCTGGCGCCCCGCATCAACGCGGCGGGCCGCATGGGCGCCGCCGACAAGGCGGCGGAGCTGCTGCTGTGTACCGATCCGGCGGAGGCGGAGCGCATGGCCCGTGAGCTGTGCGCTCTGAACCGCGAGCGCCAGAACGTGGAGCAGACCATCTACTCTCAGGCGGAGGAGATGATCGCCCACCTGCCCGACCGCGACCGCAGCGCGCTGGTGCTGGAGAGCAGCCGCTGGCATCAGGGCGTGGTGGGCATCGTGGCCAGCCGCCTTTCCGAGAAGTATTCCCGCCCCAGCTTTATGATCCACCTGAACGGCGCCACCGGCAAGGGCTCCTGCCGCAGCTGGGGCGGCTTCAACCTGTTCGCTGCGCTGGAGAGCTGCAAGGATCTGCTGCTGGGCTTCGGCGGCCACGAGCTGGCCGCGGGCTTCACCATCCAGGAGGAGAATATCCCCGCCTTCCGCCAGCGTATGAACGACTATGCCCGCAGCTTCCGCGGCGGGCAGGCTCCCGTGTCCGAGCTGGACGTGGATGTGGCCATCACCCACCCCTCCGCGGTGACGCTGGAGGAGCTGGAGGCTCTGTCCGCGCTGGAGCCCTACGGCAGCGGCAATGCCCGCCCCGTATTCTGCCTGCTGGGCGCCACGCTGCTGCGCACCCAGAACGTGGGCCAGAACCGCCACCTGAAGCTGCGCCTTGGCAAGGGCAGCGCCCAGTTTGACGGCATCTTTTTCTCCACCGTGGCCGAGGACTGCGGCTGCCGCGCCGGTGACCGCGTGGATGCCGCCTTCTATTTGCAGATCAACGAGTTCCGCGGCAGCCGGACGGTGCAGCTCCAGATGGTGGACCTGCGGCCGTCCCTGTACCCCAGCGGACGGGAGCAGGAGGGTCTTGCCCTTGCGGACCGCTGCACGGCCCATCAGTCCCTGACGGTACGGGACGCCCGCCGCCTGCTGCCTACGCGGGATCAGTTCGCCGCCGCATGGCGTTTTCTGGAGCACACGGTACCGGAGCCCGGCCTCACCACCGGCTATCTCCCGCTGCTGCGGGCGGTGGCGGCGGAGCTGGGCAAAACCGAGCCGTTCCCCCGGGCGTCCCTGTGTCTGGAGGTATTTGCCGAGCGGGGACTTTTGACCATGGAGCATCAGGACGATGACGTGACCATCCGTCTGCACCGCGGGAAGAAAGTGGTGCTGTCGGAGTCACCTCATCTGCTGTGGCTCCGCCAGATGACGGAGAAGGGAGGCACTGTACAATGACCATGACACCCCAGGAGATGTACGATCGCCTGATCGAAACAGTGAGATCATATAACCCGTCCGCCGGCTTCGACCAGATCCGCGCCGCCTACGAGTACGCCGCCGCCCACCACGCCGGACAGAACCGGAAGGACGGCTCGCCGTTCATCACCCACCCGCTGGCCGTGGCCCAGATCGTGGCGGAGGAGCTGCACCTGGACACGGAGTCCATCGTGGCGGCCCTGCTCCACGACACCATCGAGGACACCGACGCCACCCACGAGGAGATCAGCAAGCTGTTTTCTCCCACGGTGGCGGATCTGGTGGAGGGCGTCAGCAAGCTGACCCGCGTCCACTACACCTCCAAAGAGGAGGAGCAGATGGAGAACCTCCGCAAGATGCTGATGGCCATGGCCAAGGACATCCGCGTGATCCTCATCAAGATCTCCGACCGTCTCCACAACATGCGTACCATGGAGTACCAGACGCCGGAGAAGCAGAAGCAGAAATCCTTCGAGACCATGGAAATTTACGCCCCCATCGCCCACCGTCTGGGTATGCAGCGCATGAAGTGGGAGCTGGAGGATCTGTCCCTGAAATATCTGGACCCCGTGGGCTACCGGGAGATCATCGAGGCGCTGGACGAGAAGGCGGCGGAGTACGACGGCTTCATGTCCTCCATCCACGACCAGATCACCACCCGCCTGCGGGAGGCCGGCATCGACGCCACGGTGCAGGCCCGCATGAAGCACCCCTACTCCATCTACCGTAAGATGTACACCCAGAACAAGTCGCTGGACGACGTGTTCGACCTGTTCGCTTTCCGCGTCATCGTGGACACTGTGGCGGACTGCTATAACGTTCTGGGCCTGATACACGACCTGTATAAGCCCATTCTGGGCCGTTTCAAGGACTATATCGGAACCCCCAAGCCCAACATGTACCAGAGTCTGCACACCACGGTGGTGGGCGAGAGCGGTATCCCCTTCGAGGTACAGATCCGCACCAAGGAGATGCACGAGGTGGCCGAGTACGGCGTGGCCGCCCACTGGAAGTACAAGCAGAACGGCCAGGGCGCCGGTGACGAGCGCAGCTACGAGTGGGTGCGCCGCCTGCTGGAGAATCAGGAGGGCACCGATGCCGAGGACTTTATCCACTCCCTGAAGGTGGACATGTTCGCCGATGAGGTGTTCGTGTTCACCCCCAACGGCGATGTCATCAACCTGCCCGCCGGCGCCACGCCCATCGACTTTGCCTACACCATCCACTCCGCCGTGGGCAATCACATGACCGGCGCCAAGGTCAACGGCCGCATCGTCCAGTTCGATTACCACCTGCGCAACGGCGATGTGGTGGAGGTCATGACCAGCAAATCCGCCCACGGTCCCAGCCGCGACTGGGTGAAGATCGCCCGCTCCAGCAACGCCCGCAGCAAGATACGCCAGTGGTTCAAGCGGGAGAAGCGGGATGAGAACATCGTCAACGGCCGCCAGAGCTTCGAGTCGGAGCTGAAGCGCACCGGTGTGACGCTGAAGGAGCTGACCAACGAGGAAAACCTGTCCAATGTCCTGAAAAAACTGAGCTACAACAGCCTGGACGATATGTACGCCGCCATCGGCTACGGCGGCATCTCCGCCCTGAAGGTCATGGGCCGCCTGCGGGAGGATATCCAGCGTATCCTCCACCAGCACCAGACAGAGCGTCAGGCCGAGGTGCCCGTGGCGGATCAGCCCCAGCAGACCCGCCCCGCTGTGCCTCAGCGCGCCAAGGGAGAGCAGGGCATCGTGGTGGAGGGCCTTACCAACTGTCTGGTGAAGTTCTCCAAATGCTGCACCCCCGTGCCCGGGGACGACATCGTGGGCTTCATTACCCGCGGCTATGGCATCTCCGTCCATCGGGCGGACTGCCCCAACGCCGACCCCGCCCGCCGCAAGCCGGAGGAGGCCGGCCGCTGGATCAAAGTCTCCTGGGGCGGCAACACCCGGGAGAGCTACCGTACCACGCTGGAGGTGGTGGCCAAGGACCGCCTGAACCTGATCGTGGACATCTCCACGGTGCTGTCCAGCACCAAGACCCACGTCTCCTCCATGAACGCCCGCAGCACGCCGGACGGCTTTGCCCTTATTACGCTGGACACCGATGTGTCCGACAGCCGGCAGCTGCAAACGGTCATGCGGAGGATCGAGCAGATCTCCGGCGTCATGCGGGTCACCCGCCCCGCCGGTTAACACTCCGCGCCCCGCCCGCACACCCCACGAAACCGAGAAAAGGAGCATATGCCATGAGAGCAGTATTGACCCGCGTGAAGCACGCATCCGTCACCATCGACGGCGAAGTACACGGCCAGATCGGGGAGGGCTTCCTCATCCTGCTGGGCGTGACCCACGAGGACACCGAGGCCCAGGCCGTCAAGCTGGCGGACAAGCTCACCGGGCTCCGCATTTTTGAGGACGAAAACGGTAAGATGAACCGCAGTCTGGAGGACGTGAAGGGCCAGCTGCTCATCGTCTCCCAGTTCACGCTGTACGGCAGCTGCAAAAAGGGCCGCCGTCCCGAGTTCCTGTCCGCCGCACGGCCGGAGGTGGCCATCCCCCTGTACGAGAAGTTCGTCCAGCTCTGCCGGGACAAGGGCTTCCACACCGAGACCGGCGAGTTCGGCGCCTACATGCAGGTGGAGAGCCTCAACGACGGGCCGGTGACGCTGGTGGTGGATACCGATCAGCTGTAAGAAAGGAAGCGCCATGAAGATCACATCCATTCAGGTCGGCCCCATCATGACCAACTGCTACCTGCTGTGCGACGAGACAGCCGGCGTCTGCGCCCTCATCGACCCCGGCGACGACGCCGCCCGGGTGGCCCGTCTGGTAGAGCAGAGCGGCTGCACCCTGCAATATATCCTTCTGACCCACGGCCACTTTGACCACACCTCCGCTGTCCGCCCTCTGCTGGAGCAGTACCCGGACGTGCCGGTATATATCCACGAAAAGGACGCCGTGGATACGGAGCGCGGCGAGCTGCTGTTCCGCAAGGTGGGGCCGGAGAACCAGCGCTACTATAAGGAGGGCGACACCCTGCCGCTGGGCGGGCTGACTCTCCGCGTGCTGGAAACGCCGGGTCACTCCGAGGGCTCCGTCTGCCTGCTGGTGGAGGGGCAGGGCGTGCTGTTCGCCGGCGATACCCTGTTCCGCTGCTCCTGCGGCCGGTGCGATTTCCCCGGCGGCGACTACCGGAAGATGCTGGCCTCTCTGGGCCGCCTGGCGGCACTGGAGGGGAACCTGCGGGTGCTTCCGGGTCACGACATGGAGACTACGCTGGACTACGAGCGCCGCGTCAACCCCTACATGCGGCAGGGGTCGGCGCGATGAAGCTGATCTTCCGCGGCCATGACGACCGCTATGCCATTGAGCAGAGCCTGCTGGCCTTCTTCCCCGAGGAGCGCCCCGTCTACGAGACAGCGGAGGCGGGGGAGGACGACTGCGCTTATGTCTCCCTGACGGAGGGCAAGCGCTATGCCACCGGCGTCACCAGCATTCATTATCATGGCAAAACGGCGCGGGGCGTCTCCCGCGCTGTTCTTACGGATGCCCCCGACGAGTACGAGCGGGAGCGTCTGCGTCAGCGCGCCCTGAAGCTGTCGTTCTTCAAGGCGGCGCGGGACATCACCGGCGTTACCCCCAGCTGGGGCGCCCTCACCGGCATCCGCCCGGGCAAGCTGGCCCGCGCTATGCTGGAGCAGGGCAAAACGGAGCGCGAAACGGACCGCATCCTGCGTGACACCTACTTCGTCTCGCCGGAGCGCCGCCGCCTGGCCATCGAGACGGCCCGGGCCGGCCTGAAGGCCAAACGCGACCTGCGCCCCGATGAGATCTCCCTGTACGTGGGCATCCCGTTCTGCCCCACCCGCTGCGCCTACTGCAGCTTCGTGTCCGCATCGGTGGAGAAGTCCTTCGGCCTGATGGAGCCCTATCTGGCATCGCTGGAGCAGGAGATCACCGACGCTGCCCGCATGGTGGCGGAGACGGGCCTGCGCATCAAGTCCTTCTATATGGGCGGCGGCACGCCCACCACCCTGTCGGCCCGGCAGATGGATCACCTGCTGACCCATCTGAACCGCAGCTTTGACCTCACCGACTGCGCGGAGTACTGCATCGAGGCGGGCCGCCCCGACACCATCACACGGGAGAAGCTGCAGGTCCTGCTGGACCACGGCGCGGACCGCATCAGCGTCAACCCCCAGTCCATGGAGGACGAGGTGCTGCGGGCCATCGGCCGCAAGCACACGGCGGCGGACATCGAGGCGACCATGGCGCTTGCTGCCTCCATGGGGTTCCCCCATGTGAACATGGATCTTATCGCCGGCCTGCCTGCCGACACGCCGGAGGGCTTCCGCCGCACGCTGGACAAGTGCCTGACCTTCGGCGCGGACAACATCACCGTCCACACCCTCAGCCTGAAAAAGGGCAGCCGTATTTTGCTGGAGGGCCTGCCCATCCCATCGGCGCAGGACGTGTCCGCCATGCTGGACTACGCCAACGAAGCCCTGCGCGCCGCGAATTTCACTCCCTACTACCTCTACCGCCAGAAGTATATGTCCGGCAGCTTCGAGAACGTAGGCTGGTGCATATCCGGCGCGGAGGGACTGTATAATATCTACATCATGGAGGAGCTGCACAGCATCCTGTCTCTGGGCGCCGGCGGCTCCACGAAGATGGTGGACCCCGTACACGACCGTATCGAGCGGGTCTTTCACCCCAAGTTTCCCACGGAGTACATCGCCCGCCCCGAGAAGATCCGGCAGGATCTGGAGACGTTCCGCCGGTTCCACGAGGCCATGAAATAGCAGACGGGAGGCGCCTATGGCCCAGCGACGGCACAACTTCATCAGCGGCGCCGCCGTGCTGGCCCTTGCCGTGGCCGTTACCAAGGTGCTGGGCGCCCTCTACAAGATCCCGCTGGGCAACCTGCTGGACAAGGAGGGCATGGCCCATTTCTATGCGGCCTATAACATTTACAACCTGCTGCTGGTGCTGTCCACGGCGGGACTGCCGCTGGCGCTGTCCCGGCTGGTATCCCGCGCCGCGGCGCAGGGCAGACGCAACGCCCAGCGCCGCATTTTCCGGACGGCACTGGCGCTGCTGGCTGTCATCGGCGCGGTGTGCAGCGCCGTCATGTGCCTGTTTCCGCAGGTGCTCAGCGGCCTGCTCCACGACTCACTGGCCGCGCCCGCCATCCGGGTCCTCGGCCCGGCGGTGCTGTTCGTCTGCCTGACCTCCGCCATCCGGGGGTATACGCAGGGCTTGGGCGACATGACGCCCACCGCCGTCAGCCAGATGACGGAGTCCGCCGGCAAGCTGGTCATCGGCCTCGCCCTGTGCCTGGTGCTGCTGCACCGGGGGGCGGACTCGTCCCTGTGCGCCGCCGGCGCCATCGCCGGCGTCACCGCAGGGTCCCTGCTGTCTCTGACGGTGCTGACCGTGTTCCTGCTGCGCCGCCGTGACCGCGCCGGTGCCGTGGACGTGCCGCCTGCGCGGAGCGCCGTGCTCCGTGAACTGCTGACTGCCGGTATCCCCATCACGCTGGGCGCGGCGGGCATGAGTCTCATCACCCTGCTGGATCAGGCGCTGGTGATGTCCACCCTGCAGAATACTCTGGGCTATACGGAAGCCGCCGCCACTGCGCTGTACGGCGAGTACACCTTCGGCATGACGCTGTTCGCCCTGCCGCCGTCCTTCATCTATCCCGTCACCGTCAGTCTGGTGCCGGACATCTCCGCCGCACTGGCCCGGAGCGACCGCCCCGCTGCGGGGCGCAGTGCCGCCGCGGCCCTGAAGCTCACCACCCTCATCGCCCTGCCTACCGGCGCGGGCCTATCCGTGCTGGCAGGGCCCATCCTGCGCCTGCTGTACCCTGCGGTGCCCGACACCGCCGCAGCCGCCGCCTATCACCTGACCATTCTGGGCATCGCCTGCATTTTCGTGTGCCTGATGGTGGCCACCAACGGCGTCCTCCAGGCCTACGGCAAAGAGTACATCCCCGTCGTCACCCTGCTGTGCGGCGGTATCCTGAAGATCATCACCAACTACCTGATGGTGGGCGACCCCGCCACCAACGTCCGCGGCGCACCGGTGAGCACTCTCTACTGCTACGGGCTCATCGTGGTGCTGAACCTCATCGCCATTGCCCGCTGTGTGCCGGAGCGGCCCTCCTACCTCCGCCTGTTTGCCAGACCCGTTCTCATCACGGCGGTGATGGCACTGGCCGCCCGCTCGTCCTACGGCCTGCTGTCCCGCAGCCTGCCGGAGCGCTGGGCCGTATTGCCCGCCATAGCCGTGGCGGTGGTGGTCTACGGCGTGCTGGTGCTGGCGCTGGGCGCCGTGACGCGGCAGGACGTGTTGGACCTGCCGAAAGGTGAAAAAATTGCCCGAATGCTGCACTTACACTGAACTTTTCGGCGCATCACCACGAAAACCTCTTGCAATAGGAGCGTAAGTATGATAGATTTTACAAGGAAACCGCACTATGACTATGCGGATCTGCTGGAGATCATCCGGCTCCTCCGCTCGGAGGATGGCTGCCCCTGGGACAAGGCGCAGACACATAAGTCCATCCGCCGCGGCCTCCTGGAGGAGGCGTATGAAGCCGCCGAGGCCATCGACAACGACGATCCCGTTCTCCTCAAGGAGGAGTTGGGCGACGTGCTGATGCAGGTGGTGTTCCACGCGGACATCGAGTCCGATGCGGGCCGCTTCACAATGGACGACGTGTGCGACGGCGTGGTGAAAAAGCTGCTGTTCCGTCATCCCCATGTGTTCGGGGACGGGCATGAGGACTCGCCGGAGTCCGTGCTGGTCAGCTGGGAGCAGCTGAAGCGCCGGGAAAAGGGTCAGAAGACCGTGTCCGACAGTATGGACAGCGTGGCCCGCAGCCTGCCGTCCCTGTGGCGGGCTGAAAAGCTGCAGAAGAAGGCGGCCGCCGCCGGCTTTGAGTGGCCGGATGTACAGGGCGCGCTGGACAAGCTGGAGGAGGAAGTGGCCGAGCTGCGCCGCGCCGTGGAGAATGGCGGCGATGTGCCGGACGAGCTGGGCGACGTACTGTTCGCCGCCGTGAAGGTGGGCCGCTTCTGCGGATGCGACCCCGAGGACGCAGTCAACGGCACCTGCGAAAAATTCATCCATCGTTTCCGCGCCGTGGAAGAGGGCGCGGCGGTCCGGGGGAGGGAGGTCTCCCAGCTGTCGCTGGAGGAGATGACCGCCCTGTGGAACGAAGCCAAACGTTCTTAATGCGATCTTGATCGTTTTGAGATACACCGCCCGCCGGGACGGTGTCAACAAATGAAAAATTTTGGGAGGAACTATCATGAATAAGACTGAACTGATCGCCGCTGTGGCGGAGAAGACCGGTCTGTCCAAGAAGGACACCGAGGCCGCCGTCAACGCTACCCTGCTGACCATCACCGAGACCCTGAAGGCCGAGGAGAAGGTACAGCTGGTGGGCTTTGGCTCCTTTGAGACCAAGAAGCGCGCCGCCCGTACCGGCCTGAACCCCCGCACCAAGGAGACGGTGGAGATCCCCGCTTCCAAGGTCCCCGCTTTCAAGGCCGGCAAGGCCCTGAAGGACGCCGTGGCCGAGTAAGTTTGGTTTCACAGGAGCCGGCGTGACGCGCCGGCTCCTTTTTCATCGCAAAGGAGGACCATATGCGTCTGGATAAATATCTGAAGGTATCCCGCCTCATCAAGCGCCGCACTGTGGCCAACGAGGCCTGCGACAACGAGCGCGTCACCGTCAACGGGCGGGTGCAGCGTGCGTCTTACGATGTAAAGGTGGGCGACGTTATCTCCATCCGCTTCGGCCAGAAGACCCTGACGGTGGAGGTGCTCAGCGTGGCGGAAAACGTGGGCAAGGACGCGGCTGCCGCCATGTACCGCGAAGCGGCGGCTCAGCCGGACAAACTGTCATAATGCAGGGCGTTCCCTCATACGATACAGTGAAAACTGTGTGGGAGGGAGCGCTTTTTCAATGTCTTACGATATGACCGACGGCGGCGTGGCCGCCTATCACCGTCTCCAGCTGGAGGGACGGGAGAAGCTGAGCGTTTCCGGCGTGGAGGACGTGGTGCGGTTCGACGAGAACTGCATCGTTACCACCACCAGCGCCGGCACGCTCATCATCACCGGCGAGGAGCTGCACATCGGCAAGCTGTCGCTGGACGGCGGCGAGATGCAGGTGGATGGCCGCATCGACGCCGTGACCTACGAGGATACGGAGGTGCGGCAGGGGTCGTTCCTGTCCCGCCTGTTCGGCTGACATGGAAAACCACGTCTCCCAGCAGCTGTCCGCCTATCTGACCGCCGCGGCGCTGGGCGCCGCTTCCGCCATGCTCTACGACCTGCTGCGCACGGTGCGGCTTCGCCGCCGCAGGAACCGCCGCCTTACCGGTGCGCTGGACGCGGTGTATATCGCCGGGCAGGGCTTGCTTCTGCTGTGGTTCGCCCTGCGCATCGGACAGGGAGAGCTGCGGCTCTACATGCTTACGGGCATGGCTCTGGGGGCTTTGCTGTACGGCCTGACGCTGCCGCCGCTGCTGCGTCCTCTGTGGGATTTCTGGCTGGACGCGGCGGTGCAGTGCTGCCGCCTGCTGTGCCGCCCTGCGGCGATACTGGCGTGCTGGGTGAAAAAAGCCGCCGCTTTCCTGAAAAAAACCTTTCCTTTTCACCGCGCCTGCGCTACAATAAAGAGAAAGGGACGGCTCTGCCGCCGTCAGAAAGGGGAAGGAGACCATGGCGCAGAAGAAGAAGCCACGCAAAAAGCGGAACAATACCGTGCTGGTCATGGTACTGGCCGTGTTGATCCTGGTAGTGGGCGTGGAGATCATCAACGTCTACGGCCGCCTGAAGGAGGTACGGGCCCAGGAGGCGGCCCTCACCCAGCAGCTGCAGGAAAAGGCCCAGGAGAACCAGGCCCTCCAGTCGGATCTGGATAAAAAGGACGATCAGGAGTTCATCAAAGCGCTGGCCCGCGACCTGCTGGGTCTGGCCGAGGAGGGCGAGCGCATCTTCTACGACGTCAACGACTGACGGCTCATCTGCATACGAAGCGCCCCGCCGGAAGGCGGGGCGTTAGTCTGTCCAAAAC
>OGXJ01001236.1_pt1 | contig 19448 bp, 14 predicted proteins | sample 1576231 | NCBI WGS metagenome assembly OGXJ01 (sample SAMEA3541539, study PRJEB24748) | human gut metagenome | biome: human gut; feature: human-associated habitat; material: faeces | place: China | collected 2012
TTTTTTAGTCCCCTCAACAGGCCATTTCGCTTTTTCAGAAATATCCAGCCAAGTGGCACGTTTTATTCCCTCCATGGTGATGTCACCGTCAAAGTCAGTAGAAAGAAGAAGCTTGATTTCGGCATACTCCTCCAAGTTATCTCCATCTTTTTTACAATTGAAAGACAGGACTGGAGAACCATTCTCCCTTCCGCGATTTCTATAGATATAACGCGACCCTTTTATAGTTCCTCCCATCGTTCCGCCATTATAATTATCAACTCCGGTAAAAATCGTCACGAAATCAGCTTCTCCTGAGAAGTGGAAGCGAACATTCTCTCCAACTTCGTATACATTCTTTTCAAGCCTAGTCACAACAGTTGATTCGGTCACGGTGTCAACTTGGCAGGACACAACGACTAAAGCGGCGACTAAAGCGGGAAACAGGTTTCTAATTATATTTCTTTTCATTGTCTCATACTTTTAATAATGTTAAATATACAATTACCAGCCTTCATTCTGTTTCAATTCAGGATTAAGCATTATTTCTCCGGAAGGGATCGGAAGGTAATAATGAACATCGGACACATTGTTGCCAGGAGTCATGATATAATCAAGTTGCGCTCCATTGACTCCTTTTGCATTCCTGCCATCATCCCTCGTAGCCTGAAGCACCTCCACAAGATTGTGCCAACGTTTGAGGTCTAAACGTCTCCAGCCTTCAAAGCATAGCTCCCTTGCTCTTTCATCCATAATAGTCTGAAGGAATGCCTCCTTTGAGTCTGTAGCTTCAGCAGGCAATTCATAAGACGGACTCTCATCCTTCATCACTGCGATTGCCGTAGCACCGCTACCCTTAGGACCTTTCCCGCCCTCGAGTGACCTGATCACCACCTTCGGAGTTTCACTGTAGGCATGTCCCCTGTCGAGCAATACTATTGACTCAATAGGTCTGGTGGCTTTAGTGTCCGGTTTCCCGTCAGAACCAAGAATCTCAGGCAACTTGGCAGTAGCAATTGTAAGAGGACCTTTAACGTCTCCGACACGATATGCCTTGGGAGATTTGTTCTCTTCCGTTGTGCATGTGACAGATGCAGTATTGTCGGTAACATCTACAATTTCCACACAAACTTCATCAATGGTATAATTTTCTCCCGGATTGGTAAGTTCAATATGATCAATAAACTTGCGACCGTCCATCTGTCCGTATGCCCTTTTTCTCACTGCGTTGACATAGCCTATAGCCTCAGGTGTCGAACCATTATTTATCTGACACAATGCTTCGGCTGCCATAAGCAATACATCGGAATAGCGTACTATACAGAGGTTGGTTCCTGTATTACTCTGATATGCAGGCCAAATCTTTGCATACTGACGGTTGAACTTGTTGACCTGACGATCATAAACCAATCTGTCATTATCAGGATCCTTATGCGAGCCGAAATAAGTAAGAACAAGACGATCGGCACCATCAAGCTTCGTAGGGGCATTGGTAAACGGAGCGATAGCCCAGTTACGTCTTTCATCATAAGAGCCTAACAATGCCTCAGTATCCTGCTCATAATATGAAAACATTCTTTTGGTGATCTTCATTGTATTATTAACCATAAAGGACACATTTGCTACAGCTTTGCTGCAATTGGTACCAAGCGAGGTCGACAATGAAGGAAAATATTCTTTCAGTCCGTCAGACGTACTTTTACAATACGCTTCTATCTCCCATAGATTTTCACGTATATCATACTTGTCCTGAATAAGCGGAATGAATGCTTCTGCAAAATTAGGAATCAAGCTGTGAGCAGGATCGTCGATGACCATCTTTGCCCATTTGTATGCATCTTTGTACCTTTCAGTGTTGTAGCAAGGGAATCCGGCATTGAAAAGGCAGACCCTTGCCAGCACTCCCCTGACAGCAGACTTATTGATTCTTCCTCCAAAGTTAAATTTGGTAATCGGAAAGACCTTACTCTCTGCCTCTTCCATCTCGCGAATTACAAAATCGTATATATCAGCCTCCTCTGCCTGCTTTGCAGAAGTACTATTAACATCCGAAGATGCCTCCGTTACAAGAGGAACCCTTCCATAATTTTGTACAAGATTGAAATAACAGAATGCCCTTATAAATTGCACTTCACCTTCCATGGCGAGCTTTGTTTCTGTTGTCATCTTGGCATCAGGAAGATAATGAAGGAACTGACAGCAACGCTGAATCGCCGCATAAAGATTCTTGTACATAGTAGCATTAGGAGCATATCCGGAAGTATAGCTATACACCTTAGGACCTGTTCCGGCTGCTGCATTATACATTTCATCCGTCACATTCCAGATGACGAACTGAGAGTTCATGCTTCCATCAAAAAGTCCTCCTCCCGGTACGCTAAGAGCGTCATAACAACCCACTAAAACCTTTGCGCATGCCGCACTATCTTTGAAAAATGTATTCGGAGTGTCCGAATCTATCGGATGCAAATCCAAATTAGACAAACAGCCTGTAAGAGGAAAAAATGCAATTCCGAACAATATACTTTTAATAACCTTATTCATATCCATATAAATTATTATATCACATTAAAACGAAATTTGTGCACCAAATATGAATGTACGTGGTACAGGGTATGCCGAATAGTCATAACCTGGAGTTCTTGCATTCGACATCGTGCTGACGGTAGGGTCCTGTCCCGAATATCCCGTCACCGTAAACAAATTCTGGGCAGAGAAATAAATCCTCATGTTGCTAACAAAAAACCTCTGGCTCACCTGAACAGGCAGAGTATATCCTATATTCAAATTTTTCAGTCTCAAATATGAGCCGTCCTCTACATAACGGTCACTGCCCCAAGCCGTATTGTTTGCAGATCTTGCACGCGGAAGTTTTCCGTTAGGATTGTCCACGGTCCATCTGTCGGCATACGAAGCAAACTGATTGGAACTCAATGATCTGCCTTCTTCTAAATAATAACGGTTCATATTAAGGATATCATTGCCGTAGCTGAATGTAAAGAACAATGACATATCAAAATTATAGAATCTGAAAGTATTTGTTATACCGCCCGTAAAATCAGGATTCGGATTACCTATAATCGTCAAGTCTTCTTGAGTAATCTGAAGATCGCCATTCAAATCCTTGAATTTCTGATATCCGGGAAAGACTCCCTTTCTGTTTGCATGAGTTGACTGTGAAACTACATCATCTCTCAATATCCAGCTGCCATCGCTTCCCTTACGGAAATCTTCATATTGATAAAGACCGTCTGTAAGGGCTCCGTACATCATACCGATAGGCTGGCCCACCTTCGCAATATACAATGCAGCCCCATTCGGAATCTTCAGATTATCAGCAGGAAGCACACTCTGGTTGTTGGCAAGTGCAAGCACTTTGTTCCTGTTGAATGAAATATTGAAATCGGTAGTCCAGTTAAAATGCCTTCTCTTCATATTAACAGTGTTTAGAGACAGTTCGAAACCTTTGTTCTCCACCCGGCCTATATTTCTATATGCTGAACCATAACCGATATGGGCAGGCAAAGTGGCATTGATCAGAAGATCTTTAGTATCTTTCTTATAATACTCGGCGGTCAAGTATATTCTATTGTCGAAGAAGCCCAAATCCATTCTAGCATTAAAGGTATATGTAGTCTCCCATTTCAATTTAGAATTACCTATCGATGAGACAATCGCTCCCGTTGTAGGATATTCATCATTGAATGAATAGTCATAATATGTCCCTCCGGAAGAAAATCCCATCTGCGGAAGATAAGCGTATTCTCCGATACCATTATTACCGGTAGACCCATAGCTCAAGTTAAGCGACCCTTCGCTAAACCATGATCCGATATTGTTCTTGACAAAATTCTCATCTGAGAATCTCCACCGAACGGCTCCTGAATAGAACTTGCCCCACCTATTGTCACGTGCAAATTTTGAAGAACCGTCCGCACGCATCGTAAACGTCAGATAGTATTTTCTGTCATAGTTGTAATTCGACCTAAAAATAAAAGATTGTATTGCCCATTCTGTCAACTTCTTGGACATGATTTTCTGAGACAGCCCTTCATCAAGTGCCTCTATTCCTCTCCATTCTGATGTAATAGGAATCTGTGTAGCTTTTGCTTCGAAGATATCCGAAACATTTTTCTGCTGAGTACAACCGACAGTTACGGCAAGGTCATGAATATTATCGAACTTTTTGTTGAAGTTCAAAGTGTTCTCATTCAAGACATTGTTAGTTCTTGTTACTCTTCTCGAACCGTTAATTCCGTCATTTCTTCCTGGAAGTGTACTTCCGGCTTCTGTCTTGGAATTATTGAATATATCAGTCTGGGATTCAGTACTCGTATAAGAAATCGAAGTAGTAAATTTCAGACATTTGAGAATATTCCAATTGAACATGGCACTGGTTCTTAACTGTCTTGTGATATATTTCTGATCAGTATTTTGCGTCTGGAGCAATGGGTTGAACATCGGCACTCCACTTTCCGGCCTTTCAGGATCTTCAAGTTCATGGGTCAAGTCCACACCGTTTGTGGAAATAGGTCTGTATGACCACACTTTATACATATAAGCAGAAGATCCCTGTCCATAGTTAACTTGCATACCAGTTCTTTCCTTCTCCGCATAATTCGCTCTCATGACAAGCTGCATACGATTGCCTATCTTCTGGGTGATGTTCATGCTGCCAACATAGTTCTTCATACCGGTATTGAGAATGATACCCTTCTGATTGGCATAATTGAATGAAGCCATATATGTGGTCTTCTCAGTACCGCCAGATGCGCTTACGCTGTATTCGTGCATCTGTCCGAGCTGACTGATCTCATCTTGCCAGTCAATAGGTCTCACATTCTTATAGTCATCGAGTGTCCATGGAGTTCCATCCGGATGAGGATCCCTACCATCGAGATACATAGAGCCATAAGCCGCATCAAGTTCATTCTGAAGTCTGACAAATTCATAAGGTGACATCATTTCATACCTATTATAGTCTTTCGACAAGCTATAACGGTACTCGAAATTAATTTTCGGAGCGCCCTTTGAACCGGAATCGGTAGTAATAACAATCACACCATTAGCACCGCGTGCACCATATATGGCTGTCGCCGATGCATCTTTAAGTATCTCGATACTTTTAATATTCTGAGTAGGAATTGACGAGTTATCGGGAGACTCTAGTGGAATACCGTCTACCACATAAAGAGGAGCATTGCTCTGGGTTACAGAATTGCTACCCCTAATCAGAATGTCCGGAAGACCTCCAGGCTGTCCATCCCCGACATTGACCTGTACACCGGCGACCTTGCCGGCAATAGCATTTTCAAACGTCACTGCCTGAAGCGCCTTCATATCCTCAACGTTGACAGAAACAACGGAACCGGTAAGATCCTTTCTTGCTACCGGACCTCCGTATGGAACCACCACCACTTCCTCGAGCATTTTCGCATCAGGTTCAAGAGAGATTCTCAATTTCTCTCCCCCTTTTGTAACCCGCACCTGATAATCTTTGTAACCAATGAAAGAGACAGTGACAGTCTGTCCGACAGGTACTCCTGTAAAAATGAAATTCCCATCTACATTTGTGGATACACCTTTGGTACTGCCTTTGATATAGACGTTAGCTCCTATGACAGGAGTTTCGGTTTCATCAACGACAGTTCCTTCAACGGTAACCATCTTAGTTTTTTCCTGTGATCGGACTGGCATGATGCCTGCAAATGAAACCAGCAGGCACATCAGAAAAAAAACAATTTGTTTTCCTGATCTTGATTGAATACGATTTAATGTTAACATACTTTGGCATTATAAAAATGATTAGAATTAATATATTGAGAAATGTTTCGATCTGGGCTATTATAATAGCTTTTAACGCAAGCAAATTTATATAAGTACAATCAATTTTAATAGCATAATGCCTCAAAAATCAACGGAAACGTTCCCGGGAACGTTTGGATTTTGCAGAATGTCTAAAAAGTTGTAAGTTTGCAGACAAACCTACAATCATTCATGTTATGGAAAAGCCAATTACAATAAAAGACATAGCAAAAAAACTCGGGTTATCCACCTCCACAGTTTCCAGAGCTTTATCGGACAGTTGGGAAATAAAGAAAGAAACCAAGGAGCTGGTTATCAAGACTGCTGCAGAACTGAACTATCATCCGAACACGCAGGCAAAAGGGTTGGTCACAAAGAAAAGTTATACTATCGGAATCGTTGTGCCTGAATTGGTCACATCTTTTTTTCCTATGATTATATCCGGAATACAAAAAATACTAATGCACGAGGGCTATCAGATCCTCATTACTCAATCCAACGAATCCGCTGAAACAGAGCGTACCAATCTGAGTCTTTTAGAACAACACATGGTAGACGGTATAATAATATCCACGACATCTGACAGTTTTGTCAACTCTGATATGTATCAAAGCCTACAGGATAATGGGATTCCACTTGTGTTTTTCAACAGGGTGCCTTCCAACATTGATACTACAAAAATTATTATTGACGATAAGAAAATGGCCTATTCGGCAGTGGCTCATCTTATAGGTGAGGGATACCGGAAAATATTTCATTTTGCGGGTCCAGAAAAATTGGATATAACGAAAGATCGTATGAACGGATATATAGAGGCCATGCAGGATGCCAATCTCCCTATTTCAGACTCTACCATCATTCATTCCGGTATTTTTATTCGTGATGGAGAACAGACTATGGAAGATATACTGTCCGGAAACGGTGAAAAACCGGATGCTATATTTGCATTTAACGATCCTGTTGCTATCGGAGCGATGAAAGCCTTGAAACGGCACGGATTGAGGATACCGTATGATGTCGCTTTTGTCGGCTTTTCAGAATCGGATATGGCCACTGTCGTCGAACCTTATTTGACGTCTATAGAACAGCCGCGTGTCGAAATCGGAGAGATTGCAGCAAGCTGCATGCTGGACAAGATTCGTACAAATAGATTGCTCAATAAAAAAATTGTACTGGATGCCAAATTGAATATCAGGGAATCATCGCATAAAAAACACAATTATGATAAAGACACTATTCTAACATAGGAGGGGTAGTGATTGACCTTAATCTGTAAGTAAGCCCTCGTAATGTTCACTTCTTCCTCCTTTACTTGGTTGAACGTGAGGAACACAGGCAAAGTGAATTTCAGAAATTCGGTATACCATTCATCACCAAGATCAAAAACAATATGAGAAACTCCCTGATAAGTATACCCGCCATTGATGTCAACCTTATCAATGACGGGCAACTTGAAATCTTTTAGAACTGACGTTAGTATATGATCAATCAGCGGAAGAATTTAATGCTTTCAATAACTCACCTTTCACCGTATCCGTCCCCGGAAAACCTACTGACCGGTACGTTTGTTTCCCTGCACGGTCGAGCACCAGATAAGTAGGTACGCCACGGACTTCGAATTTATCACAAATAGCTGCCCACTGAGCATTGGTCAACCGGTAATGCTCACCATGAATATCGGGTATCATATTGTTCCATGTTGTCTCCGGAGAATTTTCACCGGCAATAAAGACATACACGATATCTTTATCTATCAGCTCCTCCTTCATGGGTTTCATCATCTTCATAGCCATCTTACAAGGTCCGCACCAGGTGGCCCAGAAATCAACAAGCACTACCTTACCCTTGAACGGATCGACAATGGCTTCAAAAAGGGCATCGTCCTTCACATCTTCGGGCAGAGTACGAACCATAAAACTGCGCTTCTTCTTATTTTCTTCTATCTTCTGAAGCAGCTCCGTATTCATTGCAGTCAATTGGTTCAGGAAATAGGGATTCTCAATCGTGCGTAATGTAGCAAAATCGTCTTCAGACAAAGGCATAAAATCTTCCAGTTTTGAAGCACATTGCATTGCTGTCTGCACATCATGATAGATACCTTTACCTCCTATTAGCTCTCCAACCGCCTTCTGATTAGCTTCCAAAGCCACTTTGCCACACTCCTGAAAGAGGTTGTCATACTTATCTCTCAGCACCCTCATTATAGAAGCATCCTGCGACGAAGGATTATCACGGTATTTCTTCATTGCTTCCTTATCCTCCGGACTTACCTTGGATGAGTCAAGCAGGTAATCAAAAATACCGACGGTCTTAACAGACGGCAAATGGATGTATGCAGTATTTCTTACCATACCGGAATAATTGAAGCAATACACAGACTTGGGTGAATTGATGTAATCCAGTTTACTTAAAAAGTCAAAATAGCCATCTGACGGTTTTTTTGAGAGATACTCCTTACCGGCATCACGCAACGACAGTCCTTTTTGCTGAGCATAAGCCTGCAATAGCTGATAATCATATCCACATAACAGCCCATACAATGCATCTTTATTCAGCACAGTCAACAATTCCGCATAAGCTGCACTTATTTTCTTATTGGCACGGATCACATTGTCCGCTTCTTCATATTTCCGCATGCAATATGCTTTATACTGATCCGGAGTCATGTCATATAAGTCTTTCAACTCAACAGAACAAAGAGGAATTTCCAGTCCGGAATTCATTTCCGTATTCAATCCTGCATTCAGTCCTTCAAAATAAACCTTCTTCCCTTCAGCCTTCGTGTCTTTCTGTAAACGACTGGAAGCACGCGTCATTTCACGAAGATTTACGGTAACCTTGGTTTCTCCACCCGGAGACAACAAAAAAGAAACAACAGATCCACCCACACTTAAATAGGCGACAGAAGGGTGTGAGACTGATATTTCCGTATGGAAATTTCCCACTTCATCCAACTCTAACTCTGTATTCTTTTGTCCATAGGGAGATAAGAAATCAGCAGAATGTAATTCAGCTTTCATCCGGAATGAAGGCTTATAATCCAAAATACGACCACTAATGATAGCTGTTCCCTCTTTGATTTCAGGAGTCGGCAAAGCTACAGCAGTCATTTTTCCTGCCTTCTCTAGACCTTTAAGCAATTGGAGCTTAGGCAACTTTCCAGTCAGGCTGATACCGAAAAGATTAAAATCTCTCTCACCTTCCCCTTCCACAAAATCGAATGATTTTACAGATGGTGGCAAAGGTGGAAATATCAAAGAGAAAGTGGCCTCTCCGGATTCTGGCATCCAAAATTCCTGTCCCAACTCAATACCTACTCCCTGCCGCACCTGATAACGTTCACCATTATCTGCCACCAGACAAGTAGCAGGGGCAATACGTATCCAGTACTTTGGAGTAAATTTTGCATCCACATCAATCACGGTAGCTGTATCCGATAAATGAACGGCAGCTATCTCAATGGTTTCCGTTGCCTTTGCTATAAACGGAGGGCGATTAATCGTCTTCTGTGCATTCAATGCACTCCAAGACAAAAGACACAATAAGAATAGTAGTTTTTTCATTAGACTCATTCTTAAATTGATACTATCGCAAAGCTTCCACTTCTTCCGGAGTCAATGGTATCTTCTTGCCTAAGCGGCGGGCACCGGTTTCTGTAATAAGATAATCTTCTTCATTGCGAATACCACCGAAGTCACGATATTCTTCCAATTTGTCATAATTGATAAAGTCAGTGAATTTCTTACCTTCTTTCCACATGTCAATCAATTCGGGAATGAAGTAGATACCCGGTTCAACGGTATGTACAAAGCCCGGTTCCAAAGGAATGGCAAGACGTTGAGACTTACGTCCGAACTGTGTACTCTTGGGTTGACCGTTATAGCCTACCCACACTTCGCCCAGATTTTCCATATCATGCACATCCAGTCCCATCATGTGTCCCAGACCGTGGGGATAGAACAATGCATGAGCACCTTCCCGCACTGCATCATCCGCATTTCCTTTCATCAGACCCAGTCCTTTCAAACCTTCTACCATTACGCGGGCAGATAAGTCGTACACTTCCATATAAGGAATACCCGGACGGAGAGCCTTTACAGATTCCAGATGCATAGCATTCTGAATTTCGTAAACGGCACGTTGCTTCGAAGTAAACGTTTTATCGGCAGGTACAGTAGACGACATATCACCACAATAGCCCGATGGAAGTTCCGCACCGGCATCGATCAGAAACAAGTCACCCGATTTAATTTTATTACCATGATAATGATTATGCAAAGTCTGTCCGTTGATTGTGGCAATTGTAGGGAAAGAAAGTTCACAATTATTCATTTCGGCTACACGGTTCATCTCTGCCACAACTTCATATTCGTACATACCCGGACGAATCACTTCCATCGCCTTGATATGCATGTCGGCAGTCACATCACATGCTTTTTCTATTTCTGCAATTTCTTCGGCAGATTTATAATTACGCTGTGCCACCACCGCACGGATAAACGGTACGGAACCTTCCTGGCGTGCAGGCGGAATACCCAGCCAATCCATGAGTTTCAGCTTATGTTCGGGACGGTAAGGCGGAAGATAATGCACTGTCTGACCTTTTTGTACGGCTTTGTGCAGATAGCTGATAATCGCGACGGAAGGAAGCGTCTCCCGAATGCCTACCCGTTCACTCTTCTCTTTCAGAGTCGGCTGCGTACCCATCCATACAATATGATCGATAGTCAGTTCGTCTCCGAAAATGATTTCTTTGTCCTCATCGATGTCAATGATAGCGGAAAGTCCGGCAAACGACAAGCCGAAATAGTAGAGGAAAGTAGAATCCTGACGATAACGGAAAGCATTATCTTCATAATTCAGTCCTTGTTCGTCATTTCCCAAGAATAGTAACACTCCGGAGCCAATATTTTTTTTCAGCAGGGCTCTGCGCTGCACATAAGTTTCTTTATCAAACATAACGTTGCAATTTTTTAAGTTGATACGCACAAAGATAATGCAAACCAAAAGCAGCACAAAATAAGCTTGCCTATTTTTATTGCTGATGTACAGCTTATCTTCACTTTTAGCAAAGATAATGTAAATTAGGCGCCAATCTTTCATGCTTGCATGAAAAACTTATGCCGAGAACATTTCGCGTTCCCGAACTATTCACTATTTTTGCAAAAAGTGTGAAGATAAGTTGCGCCTCGGCATAAAAAATGAACGAGTTCATTTTATTCTGTCTCGTTTGCATTATCTTTGCGGCGAGTAAAAGAAAAGAATAAGTATGGCACAAGGTTCCAGACAAGTACAAACTCAAGCGCAGCAACAGGTACAGACACTGTCGCCCCAGCAGATTCTGGTAGTGAAGCTATTGGAATTGCCCGCTGTAGAACTGGAAGACCGTATACATGCGGAACTTCTGGAAAATCCGGCTCTGGAAGAAGGAAAGGAAGATACGGCAAGTGACGACTTTTCTGAAAATTCCGATACGGAAGGTTCCGCAGAAGACAGCGGAGCCAATGAATATGATTCATTAAGCGACTATTTGAGCGAAGACGATATCCCCGACTACAAATTGCAGGAAAACAACCGTAGCAAAGGTGAACAGGCCGAAGAAATACCTTTCTCCGACGCCACTTCTTTTTACGAAACCCTAAAGGAGCAACTAAGCGAACGTGACCTGACCGAGCATCAGCGTGAACTGGCGGAATATCTGATCGGATCATTAGATGACGACGGCCTGTTACGTAAGTCTCTGGATAGCATCTGTGATGAACTCGCCATCTACGCCGGCATCGAATGCACCCAGGAAGAATTGGAAGAGGCACTGAAGATCATCCAGGACTTTGATCCCGCCGGACTCGGTGCACGCAACCTGCAAGAATGCCTGCTCATTCAGATTCATCGCAAGATAGAGCAACAGCACTTCACCCCGAACCCTCTACTTTATATAGAAGAAGCGATCATCTCCGAATGTTACGAAGAATTTACCCGTAAGCATTGGGACAAGATACAGCAGAAGCTCGGATTGGAAGAAGATGCTTTTGAACAGGCTATCAAAGAGATCTGCAAACTCAATCCGCGTCCGGGTGCCTCTCTGGGTGAAGCCATCGGCCGGAACATGCAACAGATCATCCCCGACTTCATTGTAGATACATACGACGACGGTACCATCAATCTGGCTCTGAACAACCGAAACGTTCCGGAACTGCGTATGAGCCGTGATTTCACCGAGATGGTGGAAGAGCATACCAAAAACAGGGCTAACCAGTCGAAAGAGTCGAAAGAAGCCATGATGTTCCTGAAGCAGAAGATGGATGCAGCACAAGGCTTTATTGATGCCGTGAAGCAACGCCAGAATACATTAATGACTACCATGCAAGCCATTATCGACCTGCAACGCCCGTTCTTCCTCGAAGGAGACGAATCATTGTTGCGCCCTATGATATTGAAGGATGTTGCCGAACGTACCGGATTAGACATTTCAACCATCTCCCGCGTCAGCAACAGCAAATATGTGCAAACCAACTATGGCATCTATTCACTGAAATTCTTCTTCAGTGATGGATACGTCACCGAAGACGGTGAGGAAATGTCTGTACGTGAGATTCGTAAGATATTGAAAGAATGCATTGACAATGAAGATAAAAAGAAACCTTATACAGATGATGAACTGACGGATATACTGAAAGAAAAAGGATATCCTATAGCACGCCGCACGGTAGCCAAGTACAGGCAACAGTTGAACATACCGGTGGCAAGACTGAGGAAGTAATTATTAATTTGAGAACTCTATTCATGGAAGAACAACATATTGTAGCAGACAGGACCTTAATCCGGACAGCCCGGGTGATATCGGCTATATTCACGCCGTTTTCCATTCCATTCCTGGCGTTTCTGATTCTGTTCCTTTTCTCGTACCTGCGCATCATGCCTATACAGTATAAGCTGATTGTGCTTGGAGTAGTGTATTGCTTCACTATTCTTATGCCTACGCTCACCATCTTCCTGTTCCGTAAAATCAATGGTTTCAGTCCCGAAGACTTGGGTGAACGTAAGCGGCGCTTTATGCCATTCTTGCTTACTATTACTTCATACGTATTCTGTCTGGTGATGATGCATCGCCTGAATATCCCCTGGTACATGACAGGTATTATTCTTGCCGCATTGATCATGATGGTTATCTGCATTGTTGTCAATCTGAAATGGAAGTTAAGCGAGCATATGGCAGGCGTAGGGGCTATTGTAGGAGGGCTGGTATCTTTCAGTGCCTTGTTCGGATACAATCCGGTATGGTGGCTATGCCTGTTCATCCTGATTGCAGGTGTCCTGGGCACAGCACGTATTATTTTACAGCACCATACATTGGGAGAGGTACTGGTAGGTTTTGCCGTAGGATTAATTTGCTCTTTATTAGTGCTTCATCCACTGAGTAATATCCTGTTCCGTATTTTCCTCTTTTAAGAGAAGTAAAAAGGGCTCACATTGTAATTTATAATTAGTAATTTGTAATTATATAAGTATTAACCTTTAAAAATAATGATCATGAATTTCCCAGAAAATGTAAAGTACACCAAAGAACACGAGTGGATACGCCTTGAAGGCGATGTAGCTTATGTAGGTATCACCGATTACGCCCAGGCACAATTAGGCGATATCGTATTCGTAGATATCCAAGCAGAGGGTGAAACATTGGCAGCCGATGAAGTATTCGGGACCATTGAAGTAGTGAAAACCATTTCTGATCTTTTCTTGCCCGTAGGCGGAGAAATCCTGGAACAAAACGAGGCTCTTGCTGACCAACCGGAACTGGTTAACAAAGATCCGTACGGTGAAGGCTGGCTCATCAAAATGAAACCGGATGCTGATGCAGATTTCGATTCATTACTGGATGCTGCTGCCTACAAAGCGTTGATTAACGATTAACTATTAGTGGTTAGTGATTAGCATTGATATTGAGAAGTTTGCTAATCACTAATCACTAAACACTAATAACTAAATAATTATGTCTCCATTAGTAAGCATCATCATGGGCAGCACCTCCGACCTTCCTGTTATGGAAAAGGCCGCTCAACTGCTGAATGATTTACATGTACCGTTCGAAATGAACGCTCTTTCTGCACACCGCACTCCGGAAGCTGTAGAGGATTTTGCAAAGAACGCCCGCGGACGCGGCGTTAAAGTGATAATCGCAGCCGCCGGCATGGCCGCCGCTCTGCCCGGAGTCATCGCTGCTAACACTACACTACCTGTCATCGGAGTTCCCGTTAAAGGTTCTGTGCTGGATGGCGTAGATGCTCTCTACTCTATCATTCAGATGCCTCCCGGAATCCCTGTAGCCACAGTTGCCATCAATGGCGCCATGAACGCTGCCATTCTTGCTATACAAATGCTAGCTTTAAGCGATGCCGATCTCGCTGAAACTTTTGCAGCCTACAAAGAAGGGCTGAAAAAGAAAATCGTAAAGGCGAACGAGGAACTGAAAGAAGTAAAGTACGAGTATAAAACGAATTAAAAAGGAGTAATTAGTGGATTTATTCAACTATTCCCGTCGGGAAACATCAGAAGTAAATATTGGAGCCACCCCTATGGGCGGCTCCAATCCTATACGCATACAGAGTATGACAAACACCGCCACACAGGATACAGAAGCCAGCGTGGCACAGGCTAAACGTATTGTAGATGCCGGAGGTGAATATGTACGTCTGACAGCACAAGGCATTAAAGAAGCGGAAAACCTGATGAACATCAATGCCGGTTTGCGCCGGGACGGATATATGGTTCCACTGGTTGCCGACATCCACTTCAACCCAAAGGTAGCAGATGTAGCAGCACAGTATGTCGAGAAAGTACGTATCAATCCGGGAAACTATGTAGATGCCGCACGCACCTTCAAGCATCTGGAATATACAGACGAAGAGTATGCACAAGAGTTGCAGAAAATACATGACCGATTCGTTCCTTTCCTGAATATCTGCAAGGAGAATCATACAGCTATCCGCATCGGTGTAAATCATGGCTCACTGTCCGACCGCATTATGTCTCGCTACGGCGATACACCGGAAGGTATGGTGGAATCATGCATGGAGTTCCTGCGCATCTGTGTAAAAGAAGACTTTACAGATGTTGTTATCTCCATCAAAGCCTCCAATACAGTAGTAATGGTAAAAACGGTTCGCTTGTTAGCTGCTGTAATGGAAAAGGAAGGAATGCAATTCCCGTTGCACCTTGGCGTTACAGAAGCCGGGGATGGTGAGGACGGACGTATCAAGTCTGCATTGGGCATCGGTGCATTGCTAGCCGACGGCCTGGGTGATACCATCCGCGTTTCTTTGAGCGAAGCTCCGGAAGCAGAAATACCTGTAGCACGAAAGTTGGTGGATTACATCATGCAGCACCAGGATCACCCTTACATACCCGGAGTGGAAGCAGAAGGTTTCAACTATCTTTCTCCGGTACGACGTGAGACAACTGCCGTACGCAACATAGGTGGGAATCACCTGCCTGTAGTCATTGCCGAACGCATGGACGGAAAATTTGATACGAACCCGCAATTCATTCCGGATTATATCTACGCCGGACGTGCCTTACCGGAAACTCGTGAAGAAGGAGTGGAATACATCCTGGATGCGGATGTATGGGAAGAAGAGCCTGGAACCTATCCGGCTTTCAATTACCAGCAGATGCCACTTATGGGCAATTGCCAAGCCGATTTGAAATTCATGTTTATGCCTTACATGGCACAAACGGAAGAAGTGATTGCTTGTCTGAAATATCATCCTGAAGTAGTCATTATATCACAGAGCAACCATCCTAACCGACTTGGGGAACATCGTGCTTTAGTTCACCAGTTGATGCAGGAAGGACTGAAAAATCCGGTTGTATTCTTCCAGCACTATGCTGAAAATGAAGCAGAGGACTTGCAGATAAAATCTGCTGCCGACATGGGAGCACTTATCTTCGACGGTCTTTGCGATGGTATTTTCCTGTTCAACCAGGGAAATCTCACTCATGCCGTAGTAGATGCCACAGCCTTTGGTATTCTGCAAGCAGGACGTATACGCACCAGCAAAACGGAATATATCTCCTGCCCCGGATGCGGACGTACCCTGTTCGACCTTCAAAGCACCATAGCACGTGTAAAAGCCGCTACTTCACACCTGAAAGGATTGAAAATAGGTATTATGGGCTGCATCGTCAATGGTCCCGGAGAAATGGCTGATGCTGACTATGGCTACGTAGGTGCCGGACGTGGGAAAATCAGTCTGTATAAGAAGAAAGAATGCATTGAAAAGAATATTCCCGAAGAAGAAGCTGTAGAAAAGCTGATTGAGCTGATTAAAGCTAACGGGGATTATGAAGAAAAATAGTTTAAAGAAAAATGGCAAGCAGGATAAATCTACTTGCCATTTTTCTTTAAACTATTTCTTCTGACTGAACAGCCAACTCATAAAGTCGGGATAATTGAAAGCCGGATTCCAGCTACCATGATTACATCCCGGAAACTCAATGTATTCCACATCAGCACCTTCCTTCTTCAAAGTCCTGTATGCCGCACGCGAACCTTCAGGTGTAACCACATTGTCAGCATCACCGTGGAAAATACGAAACTTTACAGACTTGGCAGCTTTCAGGCGCGCCACATTTACTGTACCGCAAATAGGCACAGCAGCAGCAAATATCTCCGGGAAACGGACAGCCATGTCAAAGGTTCCCATTCCTCCCATAGAAAGTCCAATGATATAAATACGCGATTTATCAACCTGAGGCATTGCCAGATAAGTATCCAGCAAGTCCTTCACTGTCTGAAAAATCGGAGTTATCGGTTCGTTCAACGGCATCTCATTCGGCAAAAATGATTCAGGACGTGCCGAGTATGCCCAATAGTCCGTTTCGGGACACTGTGGTGCGAGCACGAATGCCGGGTATTTCTCCCGGTTCACCGGATTCAAAAACATCTGTCCACCATGGGTCAATTGCCTCTCATTATCATTACCACGCTCCCCTGCACCATGCAGAAAGAGCACCAAAGGATACTTCTCACTCTTTTTCATGTTCTCCGGTTGCAGCAAGCGATACTGCAAGGTATCTCCCCGGGAGGAGATAAAGGTTTCTTTCTGGTAGGTTTCCTGAGCAGACAAAGGTAACAGGAAGAAAAGAACACAAATTGCACTGATTAATCGTTTCATAGCATTGTTATTTTACATGTTTCACTTCTGAACGTAAAGATACACCATTCTCATTAAATGCTTCCACACAGAAGTAATAATCCTGATCGATGGTAAGAGATTTCATAAGTAATTCATTATTTCCATATACCATCCAAGAGCTATAAAGTTTATCGGGAGCAATACCCCATAACACATTATATCCCTGTGCACCTTTGACCGGTTCCCAACTGATAGTAATATCACGACGGTCCGCATGGCGATCAAGGGTTAATTTCTTCAGCTGTTGCGGTGTTTTCCCCATGCCCAATCCAAATACCCGAAGTTCAGAAATTGCCAAGTTCGGGGTCGGTACATCTATGTTCTTATAACGGATATAACGCGCAGATTGGGATTGTCCGAGTTCAACATAATCATTCGGGGTATCTTTATAACTTTCTTTGCGATCAACCAATATTTTCCAATTCTGTCCATCCAGTGAACCCTCAATCACATAGCGGTGACGAAGCCCTTCATAACGACCATACATATCACTTTGGTAATCATGATAGTTGATCTGAATAGCAGATACAGCAGCCGGTTTTTCCAGATCGATCATTACCCATTGGCGTTCATCGTTAGCCTCAGCCAACCAGAATGTTTTAGTCAGTTCATCAGTCAATGCAGAAGGTTGAAACTCTCCTTTCACAGTAGAAGCGGTAACCGGCTTGCCGTAAGAGAGCAACATCCACCCTCTGAACTGTCCTGCCTTACCCGGCACGGCAGGAGCATAACGGGGATAATCTCCAAAACGGGTATCCACATACATAACACCATCTTTATCGAATCCAGCAGGAAACATGCAGAGACGACGTTCCCAGTTCACGTTGATGGAAAGAGACATCGAAGCAAAATGCCAATACTGTCCACCGGGACCAAGCACAGTGCTTCCATGCCCGGCACCATTCATATAACCACCCGGTTTATAAGATACCGGATTATGTTTCTGATAGGTATAAGGTCCCATCGGATGATTTGCTATGTATACTCCGTCTGCATAAACATTGAATTCCGTACCCGGCGCACCATATTGCATATAGTATTTACCATTATATTTTGTCAACCAGGGTCCTTCAATGTAACCGCCCAATACTGTATCCGTATGATTCTCACCAAAACGCTCCCAACCATGTTTAGGCATATCCAGATTGAAAAGTTCTTTCGTCTCCCCTTTCTTTGTGAAACGGTGATCTTTATCCAATTCCATACCCCGGATAGGGTAAACATTGGAAGATCCCCAGAACATATAAGCTTTCCCATCGTCATCAATAAACAAATCAGGATCTTGCAGATTATGCAGAATGGCAGGCGTAGCTTCCCAATCACCGGAAGCAGGATCATCAGTATAAAGGATGCTCATAGAGCCTGAAGGATCGCCTGCAACATAAAGCACAGAGTCCTTATAATTGTGTGCAGCCGGAGCATTGCATCCCTGAGGATACCAATTCTTACCGGGACGTACAAATTCCCAGTTCAATAAATCCCTGGAATGCCAATAGCCGTGCGAACGCGTTACGAACATATAATATTCCCCGCGAAATTCCACTACTGCCGGATCGGCCCCCGAACGGTAAGAAATATCCCGGTCGGAATTATAAATCATATAGGTATAATCTATATTCAAGGGATTACAATATGTATCCTGACGCATATCCTGCGCCGGAAGAGTAGTCCACGCAATCAGGCAGACTATAGTCAATAACAGATGTTTCATTCTTTCGTTCTTTATATTACTTGCACAAATTCTGAGGAACTTCATATTGTTTTTGTAAACGTGCAAGTTCTGCCATTAGTTCAGCAGTTACTTTCTCCATTCCTTGCTTTCCGTACAGATTGTGCATTTCTGTCGGATCAGTTTTCAGATCATACAGTTCCCATTTGTCTTCCACATAGAAGTGCATTAATTTGTAGCGTTCCATCTTTACACCATAATGGGCACGGACACTATGAAATCCGGGAAATTCATAATAATGATAATAGAGCGATTTACGCCAATCACGCGGTTTCTTTCCCGTCTCTACCAACTCCCGGAACGATACACCCTGCATATCCCGTGGTACTTCGATACCGCACATATCCAGAAAAGTAGGAGCAAAGTCTATGTTCATAGCTATCGCATTCGATGTGCTTCCCGCCTTGATTGCTTTGGGATATCGGACAATCATCTGATGAATGCTGTATTTGATTTTGGAAACGCATGGTTGGAAAGCTCTAAAAAGCTAACCTTGCACGATCCTCTGGTTGCTGTTTCTGTTTTTTACCCGGATATATGCCGTTTCCAAAGAGGGAACGGCCGTGTTGAAACGAACCAAAAAAACAACATGGGTGCAACGACATTTTCGCCAAATTGGAATGGAAATGTTGAAGTTGCTGTCTCGGTGGAGGGTGAATCATTCTATCGTATTTTAAAAAAGACATTGCAATTTCATGACTTTTTATTTTAATACACTATATAGAATCGCGGAGACGCTT
>OGXJ01001246.1_pt1 | contig 19342 bp, 16 predicted proteins | sample 1576231 | NCBI WGS metagenome assembly OGXJ01 (sample SAMEA3541539, study PRJEB24748) | human gut metagenome | biome: human gut; feature: human-associated habitat; material: faeces | place: China | collected 2012
TCTGCCGTGCACAGTCAAGGCTCATTTTGCTGGAATCGTTGTGTTTGAGCCATGCATTCACATTGCCCGGATTCAGCTTCAAGTCTGTGTAGAGACGATAATTCGTCAGTTTCTTTTTCCGCTGAAGTTCCAATACCCGGCGATGGATCAACGCTTTCGTATCATTGTCAGCAAGAGAGGTATCCCGCACCGAGCAATAGCTGCGCCAGACTTTCAAATAGCCCTCTGTCAGTTCCGGTGACTGGTTTTCCAGAAGCAGCAGCATTTGCGCCAGCGAATAGCGATTGGAAAGCTGCTCATACTCCGCAGCAACAGCCCTGTTTACGGTATAGCGGAGCAACAAATCCACTTTATCAAAGGCCAGCGCATAGAGATACAGCGGCTCTTTCAGGCGGGGATTTTCTGTCATGCAATCTGCCAGCTTATGGACACTTGCCGTCTGAACCCCGGAAAGCTCTACCACATACTGCTTCAAAAAGCCTTCAAATGTCAGCTTTCTCACGGTCTCCACCTCTCCACATACTCCTGATAACGGATATAAAAATCTCGATACCGCCAGTCGTTCAAAATGCTGGCTCTCAGCTCATCCTCATCGGTTGCAAGGTGTTCCAGCAAATTCCAGTCCAAAGAGTTCCGCACAGCCTCGCTCTCCACGTCCGCCTTGTCGGTGTCGCGGAAAGAGCAGAGCTTTGCAATCACCAAATCCTCCAGACTGGGTGTGTAGAACTGTACCTTTGTACCACCGAAAGGCAGCGGCTGAAGCCGATCTTGGAAGTTGTACGGAAAATTATCAATATAGGCTTCCACATCCGTGTTGATGTCGTACTTGCCAAGTAGTCCGTACAGCTCTTTCGGAACGCTCAGCGCATCAATATCATGGGTGGCACGGGTCAGCTTGCCCAACAGAATGAACGCACTGCCACCCACGATCACCATCTGGTAGCGGTCATCGTTGTCTATCATCAGGTCGGCATCTTCGTCCAGACGTTCCAAACGCTTGCGGAGGTCATCTAAGATCATCTTTCCCATAAAATAGCCTTTCGTATTTTCAATAATAGTATTCTCTAAGATTATTTTAAGGGCTGAGCTGTGTGTTGTCAAGAGGAAATCATCGATATTTCTCGCATTTTACGCTGTCATGTTATCTGTCCACATCTCGCACTGGCTGATAACCGTGCTGATTGCTGTGTCGTAATCTTCCGGGGGATACTTATACTTTTTCAGAAGATGCTTCACCATCTTCCGCATACTGGCACGCGCTGTTTCTTTTTTCTGCCAGTCTATCGTCCGATTTTTACGCAGCATCTCGGTTAGTTCTCTGGTAAGGTCGATCAGTTCGTTGTTCTGGTAAAAATCTTTGATGTTCTCCGGCTTGGTCAGAGCATCGTAAAACGCCAGCTCTTTCTGCGTCAGCCCCAGTTTCTTACCATTATTGTACAACTCTGTGATTTCCTGTGCCGTTTTCAGAAGTTCCTTGATAACTTCCTCGTTTGTAATCAGCCCATTGTAATAGGAGTTCATCAGCTGCGCAATTTTCTCCGAGAACTTCTGCGACTGCACAACATTTGTCCGCTTGTAAAGTGATACCTGTTCTGCCATCAACTTTTTCAAAATTTCCACAGCGATGTTCTTTTCTTTCATTTTTGATATTTCGTCCAATACCGCCGGGTCAAACAAGCTGATATTTTCATCTGCCTGCTTGCTGTCAAACAGACTGATTACACCTTGGCTCTGGATACTCGCTTTCAGAAGTTCATTGATTTGAGTGTTGATTTCTTTCAGCGAGAGCGTCTTTCCGCCGCTGCCGCCGTAAGTAATTTTCACCACGGTAGAACGCACAGCTTCCATGTAGGCGGCTTCATGACGCTCCTGTTCTGTGGTCATGCTGGAGCATAGGGAGTGCGACTGTTTCAGCAGCATTGCTTCTCGCAGGAACAAGTCCTTGCGCTTGGGTGCTTTGGCATCCAGCACAAAGTTCACACCACCCGTTACCAGCTTTGCCATAACCAGCGGCGAACCGTCAATAAAACTGCTGAAATCAAACCCGTGCAGCAAATCCTTGCACACCTGAAGCTTTTCCTGAAACTTCGGATATGCAACTTTGGAAATATCCATATCGCCATACCGGGACTGGTCGCGCTTGGTATATTCCTTCATGGCAGCTTTGAGGGCAGATGCAATGCCCACATAGTCCACGATCAAGCCGCCCTCTTTGTCCTTGAACACACGGTTCACACGAGCAATCGCCTGCATCAGATTATAACCGTGCATCGGCTTGTAGATGTACATTGTCACCAGCGAGGGAACATCAAAACCGGTCAGCCACATATCCACCACGATAGCGATCTTCATTGGATCATCGTTATCTTTGAACTTTCGCGCCAGCTCCTCCTTGTGCGATTTTGTCCCAATAATCGCTTTCCAGTCCTCCGGGTCGTTGTTACCGCTGGTCATGACCACACCGATTTTCTCTTTCCATGCCGGACGCAGTTCCAGCAGCTTCCGATAGATTTTCATGGCAATCGGGCGCGAATAGGCAACAATCATCGCCTTACCGGTCAGCAGGTTGGCACGGTATTTCTCGTAGTGGGTGACAATATCCTCGCACAGCGATTGCACCGTAGAATCTGCGCCCAACACGCTTTCCATCTGTCCCAACATTTTCTTGCTTTTTTCAATGGTCGCTGTGTCCGATTGCTGCTCCAATGCGTCATAAGTCGCATCAATCAGAGCCAGCGTGTCCTTATCCAGATGCAGCTTGATGACGCGGCTTTCGTAGTAGACAGGGCGCGTTGCGCCATCCTCCACCGCCTGCGTCATGTCGTAAATATCAATGCACCTCCTTGCCAGAGCCGATTTTTCGAACCGCAAGCAGATCGTGCACGAGATTCTGCACCCGGAGGACCGCCCTGCTCCGCAGAAACGAATCTACGGAATCAACTATTCTGCACTGGAAGCTGCCGTCCGGCGAATCCAGCAGGATGTTGATTTCCTGATGAAGTATCTCCCCAAGGTGCCTGATGATGCCTATGTGAAAGTGGAGACCACGAAGATTCGAAATTTTAACTGTTGACTTTTCTCCTCAATTTCGATATGCTGTTCTTGCTTTATCCGTTTCATTTTTGCACTGTTAACGTTAAAGCAAAAGACCAGAGTTGTAAAGCCTTTTGGCTAAATAACTCTGGCCTTTTTGTTGGGCTTGTGCAACAGCCCCATGCAAATTAAAATAATAATTCCGCTATCTATGCGCAGAGCAACGCGGAGCGCATTTTTGATCGTTGTACGGTCGGATAAGCTGTGAAACCAACGCCGCCGTGCAGGGGGGCTGCGCGGCGGCATTGGTTATGAAAAGGAGAATAATATGAGGAAGCAGAAAAAGTCGGTTTAACCCATAGTTACCTGCACCGTTACCTCGGTCCCGGCGGCAGCCAGCGGCAGCACATTGCCGCAGATGGCCTTGCCGTCTACGGTAACCGCCTTGACGCCGTGCTGAACCCCGGCGGCGTTGTCCACCGTGATGCGATACTCTGCGCCACGGAAGCGGCGGGTGACCGTGTAGCCGGTCAGGGTGTGGGGGATGCAGGGGTCCACCCGCAGGCCGTCCAAGGTGGGCTGGATGCCCAGAATGTACTGACTGATGTTAAAGAAGGTCCATGCTGCCGTGCCGGTCAGCCAGCTGTTTTTGGCTTCGCCGAAGGTGGGGGCGTCCTTGCCTGCCACCATCTGGCTGTAAACGTAGGGTTCGGTGCGGTGGATCTCAGAGATGTCCTCGATGTAGGCGGGGCAGGTCTTGCGGTAGACCGCAAAGGCGCGGTCGCCGTGACCCAGCGTTGCCTCGGCGCAGCTGATCCACGGGTTGTTGTGGCAGAAGATACCGGCGTTCTCCTTGTATCCCGGAGGATAGCTGGAGATCTCGCCCAGATTCAGCTGATAGCCGGTGTAGGCGGGCTGCAGCAGCACCACACCGTATTCCCGCCCTTCTGCGTCCACGCCCTGGTCGTTCAGGGTCTTCGACACGCCCGCCAGATCTTTCAGCACGGCAGTCGCTTCTTTCAGTCCCTTCATGATGCCGGGGTCGGTGCTGTTCTCTCTGCGGGCCTGCGTAACCTGATTACTTTGGCTTGCACTGAGTGCAAACAGAGAAATTACCAAACCAACAAAAACAAAAAGAACGATCCTGATCGTATCGAGCTCAATAAATATTGCAAGTTCTGCAAAAAACACACTCTGCACAAAGAAACCAAATAATATTGGCTTGTGCGTAACCGGGTAGTAATAGCAAGGATGTGACAAGATGGCCGTTCCGGAAACTACAGACACTGAGAATAAGGGATTCAGCATTACAACCTTTCTTAGTGAAACTAAAGTAGAATTAAAAAAGGTTACCTGGCCTACCAAACAAGAGCTTATTGCTAACACTATAGTGGTAATTATTGCAGTTGTTTTGTGCGCAGCTCTAATCTGGATTATTGATTCCATCTTTAGTATGTTATTCCGCATGATTTTGCAATAATGAGCTGTAAGGCTTAAGTAAGGAGGGAAGGGGAAGCGTTGCTTTCCGTTTATTCATGGAAGAAGAAAAGCAAGGAAAACATTGGTATGTAATCCATACCTATTCTGGCTACGAAAATAAAGTGCGCGCAAACCTGGAACGAAAAGTTCATTCCTTGGGTATGGAAAATGAAATTTTCCGTATTGAAATACCTACGGAAAAAGAGGTTGAAATCACTTCGGATGGCAAGAAAAAAGTTGTTGAGCATAAAGTTTTCCCAGGCTATGTACTGGTGGAAATGATTGTAAATGAGCGCAACTGGTATGCTGTCCGCAATACTGCAGGTGTAACTGGTTTCGTCGGTTCTGATTCTACCCATCCGACTCCGCTTACAGCTGAAGAAGTAAGGCAGATTATGCCTTCGATGGGTATGGAAGTTGAAGAAACTGTCAAACCCGCAAAAATTGATTTTCAGTTACATCAGAGAGTCCGCATCAAGACTGCGCCCTTCATGGATTTTGAAGGCACAATCAGTGAAATCAACGAAGAAAAGGGTAAACTGAAGGTACTCGTTGATATCATGGGACGCGAAACTCCTGTTGAAATTGACTTTACACAAGTTGAAGAAATTGAGTAAGGAGGTGTAATTAAATGCCGAAAAAAGTCGTTAAAATGGTAAAATTACAGGTACCGGCTGCTAAAGCTACTCCGGCTCCTCCGGTAGGTCCTGCACTTGGCCAGGCTGGTGTTAACATCATGGCCTTCGTTAAGGAATTTAACGCACGTACCGAGAAACAAGTTGGCCTCATCATTCCTGTTGAGATCACTGTATTCGAAGATCGTTCCTTTACTTTCGTAACCAAAACCCCTCCGGCTGCAGTTCTGCTGAAAAAAGCTGCTGGTCTGGAAAAGGCTTCTGGTGAACCTAACAAAAAGAAAGTTGCTAAACTGGGTCGTGACAAAGTTCGCGAAATCGCAGAAAGCAAAATGCAAGACCTCAATGCTGCAAACGTTGAAGCTGCTATGAGAATGGTAGAAGGCACTGCACGTAGCATGGGTATTGTAATCGAAGACTAATTTTAAGTAGTCTTCTCAATTTAGTGGGAGGCAAAAGCCGCTTGTACCACATAGGAGGATTTTATAACAATGGGCAAAAAGTATGATGACGCTTTGAAATTAATCGAAGCTGACAAATTCTACTCTCCGAAAGAAGCAGTAGCTCTGGTTAAGAAAACCGCTTCTACCAAATTTGACAGCACTGTTGAAGTTGCTTTCCGTCTGGGCGTTAACCCTAAATACCCTGATCAGCAAGTTCGTGGTGCACTGGTTCTGCCGAACGGCACTGGTAAATCCAAGACCGTTATGGTTTTTGCTAAAGGCCCCAAAGTTGCAGAAGCAGAAGCTGCCGGCGCAGATTTCGTTGGCGGTGAAGAATATGTTGATAAAATCAAGAACGGCTGGATGGCATTTGACGTGTGCATCGCAACCCCTGATATGATGGGTCTTGTTGGTCGTCTTGGTAAAATCCTTGGCCCTCGTGGTTTAATGCCTAACCCGAAGGTTGGTACCGTTACCATGGACGTAACCCGTGCCGTTAAGGAATCCAAAGCTGGTAAAATCGAGTATCGTACCGATAAATCCGGCAACGTACAAGCTCCTATCGGTAAAGCATCCTTTACTGAAGAGCAACTGTTACAAAACTACATGACCTTGGCTGACACCCTGGTTAAGGTTAAACCGGCTGGTGCAAAAGGTCAGTACATGAAGACTATCACCATGTCCTGCACCATGGGCCCTGGCGTTAAAGTTGACGTCCTGAAAGCTAACAGCGACAAATAATTGTAGTTTTACTTAATTTTACTAAATCAGAAGATAATCGGGCCATAGACAGCAGGTGCCACATGCGTAAGTTTTAACTACGCCTGCCGAGGCTGGAGCGTGAAGATATATTAGACCTTCCGACCTCCGGCTACGGCCGAGAGGTCTTTTTGATTTAATAAAAACATCAAAAAAAGGAGGTGCAATCTAAATGGCAGTTATTAGACCTGAAAAAGTAGCTAAAGTTGCTGAAATTCAAGAGTTGCTTTCTAACTCCAAATGCACTATTTTAGTTGACTTCTGCGGTTTAACTGTTGCTCAGGATACCGAGCTGCGTCGCAAAATGCGTGAAGCTGGCGTTCACTACAATGTAGTTAAGAACACCCTGCTGCGTATTGCTGCAGAACAAGCTGGTATTGAAGGTCTGGAACCTTCTCTGGAGAAAAACACCGCTATCGCTGTTTCCCCGGAAGATCCTGTTGCAGTTGCAAAAATCGTTTGCGAATTCGCAAAAGAAAACAAAGAACTGAAAGTTAAAGTTGGCGTTCTTGATGGCAAAGTTATCGGTGCTGACGAAATCAAAGCACTGGCTTCTCTGCCGCCGAAAGAAGTTCTTATTGCCAAGATGCTGGGCAGCATGAATGCTCCTATCAGCGGTTTTGTCAATGTACTTCAAGGTACTATCCGCAATGTCGTATATGCTCTGGAAGCTGTACGTAAACAAAAAGAGTCCGCTTAATTTGCGGCATGCTGCATAAGGCAGCTTAAAAAATAAAAACTTACTTATTATTGGAGGTAACTATAATGAATAAAGATCAAATCATCGAAGCTATTGAATCCATGACCGTACTCGAGCTGTCCGAACTGGTTAAAGCTCTGGAAGAAAAATTCGGCGTATCCGCAGCTGCTCCGGTAGCTGTTGCTGCTGCTCCGGCTGCTGGCGGCGAAGCTGCTGCAGCTGAAAAAACTGAATTCGACGTAATCCTGGCTTCCGCTGGCGCTTCCAAAATCGGCGTAATCAAAGCTGTTCGCGAAGCTACTGGCCTGGGCCTGAAAGAAGCTAAAGAGCTGGTTGACGGCGCTCCGAAAGCTATCAAAGAAAAAATCTCCAAAGCTGACGCTGACGCTCTGAAAGAGAAACTGGAAGCTGCTGGCGCAACTGTAGAAGTTAAATAATCTTGTTTGCTACGATAGTAGCACAATAGATTGTTGATTCGTCTGCAATCCGACTCCCGATGCACTTAGGTGTATCGGGAGTTTTTTTGATTTTCTGCCTCAAAGAATATATAATATTTGCAACGGAACCAAGAGGCGAGTAGAGGATGAAAGTCAATTATCAAGGCAATCGCGATGCAAAAATAGTCTTGCTGCAAATAATAGGAGAACACGAGTTGCCGTTTATTGAAGAGGAGCTTTCACATATAAAAGCTATAACGCAGAGTACAGATTTTTTGTTTATTACAGTGCAGGTTGATAGCTGGAATGACGACCTTTCGCCATGGATGGCAGAGCCGATTTTTGGAGATGCTGCCTTTGCTGGCAATGCGGAAAAACTTCTAACACGTATAAAAAATGAAGTAATTGTTCCGTTATTAAGTGAGCATCAAGATATAAAGATTTTTGCTGGTGGCTATTCCTTAGCCGGATTATTTGTATTGTGGGCGGCTTATCAAACAAATTTATTAGAAGGTATAGCAGCAGTATCTCCGTCTGTGTGGTTTCCTAAATTTGTTGATTTTGTACATAACAACAAAATATTAAACAATAGAGTCTATTTAAGTCTTGGCGATAAGGAAGCAAAGACACGCAACCAAATTCTGTCACAGGTGGCAAATGATATTTATGATGTGTATTGCTCATTAAGAGATCATAGGTTGAGCAGTATTCTTGTTTGGAATGAGGGAAGTCATTTTAAGGAACCTGCTTTGCGTATGGCAAAAGGATTTGCATGGTTGATGAACAATGAAAAGATTCACTCATAAGAACACCCATAGATTGTTGATTCGTCTGCAATCCGCTTCCCGATGCACTTAGGTGTGTCGGGAGTTTTTTGATTTTGTGAATGAAGCATAGTCATAGTGCAATTCAGCTGCTTCTTATGCTATAATATGAAAGATGACCTACTATATTGCTGTGTAAAAATGATAGAGATTTTTTATAAAGGAGTTTCATATGCTTACAGATGAAAAACGTAAAAAGCTTTTGGCCGGTGCGCTGGCGGTAGTTATGCTGACAGGTGTTGCAGGCTGTGGTAACGATAAAGACAGTGAGTGGAAGAATGATAACTCTGCTCAGAATAATCAAGATGAAAAGAAGGATGAAGATAACGGCGGAGACTTTTTTCATGGCTTCTTTCCCTGGTACTTCATCGGCCGTACCTTTGGTGTAGGCCCGATGGCAGGTGTGCGAACTGCGCCTGCAGCTAACCAGAAGCAGAATACTGCACCCGCAGGCTCGTCTACTAATCCTAAACCAAACGCTAACACCGCCAACGGCTCTACTGTGCAGCAGGGAACTGCAGGAAGCACGCAAAATTCCAAGCTCGGCAGTACGGGAAGCACAGGCAAAAGCGGCATCGGCAGTGGCATGAGCCGCTCCAGCGGCAGCGCAATTTCCTGAGGTGATGAAGATGTATAAATACCGTAAGCCTGATACATGGCTTGATAAAATTGATTTGAATATGATGCCGTATTTGGATGCGCCGGAGTGGGAAAACCGTTATCCTACTATCAGCGCGCTGCTGATGAGCAATGCCAATAAGCGGGAGCTGCAGCGCATCAGTGCCGGCCTTACAGCAGCACTGTCACGCCTGGCAGAGGCTTTGCGTACCAATAATAATGGCGCAATGCCCTTTAATCTGTTTAATATGACGGATAAGCTCACACCGTATATCCTTGCGGATAACTCGGACCATGTGAGCTATATCAGCCGTCTTGACTTTGTAAAGAATACCGACGGCTGCTATAAGCTGGTAGAAATTAATTCGGATACACCCTGCGCCTTGCCGGAAACCTTTTATGCCAACAAGGTAGCGGAAGCATATTTTGCTAAGGAGTACGGCCTGCATTTGCAGCCGCGTTCAGATGGTGAGGAGCTGGCAGAGCCCTTTTTAAAGCTGTTGGAACAGCCTAAATATGCAGATAAGGATGTAGTGCGCATTGCTTTTGCTGCTGATAAAGGCTACAGTGAGGATTGGGCTAACGCCAAATTTTTATTTGAGCGTGTGCAAGAGGTGTTGCGTGAACGCATTTTGAGCAAGCAGCCATTCGTTTGTCGCCTTGTCGGTTTAGATGAGCTTATAGTACATGATGACGGAGTGTACATTCCTAATGAAATATTCCATAAGGAAGATAGAATTGATATACTGTATCGTCTGCATCCGCTGGAGCTTTTGATGGATGATGAAAGCGAAGACGGCTATCCTGTAGGCTTAAAACTTATGGAGCTGGCAAATTTCGGGGCTGTGGATCTGGTTAACCCTGTAAAATCCATTGTACTGCAGAATAAAGCGCTGTTGGCACTGGCATGGTATCTATATCAGCATCGTCTTTTCTGGACACCGCAGGAGGAAGAACTGTTGGCTGCGCATTTAACGCCGACCTATTTGGACAGCAAGCCGCTGGCAGGTCAGCGTTATATTAAGAAGCCTATTTTTGGGCGTGAGGGTGCAGGCATTGCTATTGTAGAGCCTGATGGTGCAACGAGCTACGAGGCAGAGGAATGCGATGACTGCGATTTGATTTACCAGCAGTTTGTTCCTTCAGCAGATGTACAGCAGGAAACAGATAACGGTGAGGCAACCGGCAAGTACACTTATTCCTGCTTTGTAATCAACGGTAAAGCGTCGGAAACCTTTGTGCGTTTGCAGCCGGGAGAAATTACCGGCGTGGAAGCATATTTTGTACCTGTTCTCGATGAAATATAAGAATTTGAGGAATATCCGAAATGAATATCCAAGTATATCAATCTTTTTTGACTGTTGTACAGTGCCGCAGCTTTACGCAGGCTGCGAAATATCTTAATTTTACCCAGCCTACAATCAGCAATCATATCAACGCTTTGGAAGAAGAATACGGCGTTATTCTTTTTACCCGAGATGGCAAGAATGTTTATCTGACGCAGGCAGGTAAAAACTTTGTGCCGATAGCACAGCAGCTGATGGCTGATTATCAGAAAAGCCAGGAGGTAATGCGCCAGTTTCAAAAGAAGAATTACAGTCTGAAAATAGGCGTTTCTACTCAGGGCATAAACTTTTATCTTTTGCCTGTGCTGCTGAAGCTCAAAAAGGAATTTCCCGAGCTGGATATAGAGGTCAACCGCTGTATGACGGTAGAATCGACAATAAATGATGCTTTTGTACAAAAGCTGTATGATTTTGCCTTTGTGCATATTGATGTGCAGCCGCTTTATACCAAGCGTGTACAGCTTTGGAATCAGCCGATGGTTTTTGTAGCCTCCAAAGAACTGTATGAACAGATGGGAGAAAACAATAATATTTATGATTATCCCTTTATTGCTTATCCTGCAAGCGAGGTATACTATAAGCATCTGAAATCTAAGGTTGATTTCACGCGTCTGCAAAGTATATTGACCTTCAGTGATTCGGAATCCGTGCTGATGGCAGTTGAGCAGAATCTTGGTATAGCCTTGACACCGCGGGTAAAGGTAAGGAAGGAACTGGAGCAAGGGACATTAGTCGAATTCCCTGTCAAGTATTCGGGAAATATGCCTATATCGGTTCTTTATGATTATGAATTTAACTTTACCTTGCCTACAAAACGCTTTTTGGAGCTTTTAAAAGAGTCGCAGGAAAAGATAAAGGGTTAATTTACTTTCTGTTCTTTATATAAGAATAATTTATCAAAATACTATAACAGGGAAAATAATCTTATTGATTTTTTAATTTAGGGCTTCTTCAGCATGTTTGAAGAAGTCCTAAATTTTTAGTATAAAAAAGCGTATGGTTAAGCAAATGTCCACGAATTATAGTACAAATTTTGTATACAAAATACAGAACGGCGAATAAATTGCTTATGTATACAAGAAAAATTCCAATAAGTATAGATAAAGAAAACTGTTGAGATAATTAAGCTATAATGATAAAATTTTTATAGATAGCGTTGCTTGCGCAAAATTAAGCCGGCTGGATGACTGGCAGAAACGAGGGTATTATGTCAAAGGATATGCAAAAAACTGAAGAAAAAACAAATAGGCGTATGCCAACCTTTACGGAATCCGTTATTCCTATTATTGCCATGATGGTTATTCTGACTGTCGGCAAAGGTTATCTGGGTTACGCAACCGAGCCGCTGCTGCTTTTGGTAGCTGCTATTGCCGGCCTGATTGCTTACCGCGTTGGTGTTACCTGGGATGAAATGATGGACGAAATCTGCCAGAAGATTGCTAAGGGCATGCCGGCAATCCTGATTCTGACCTGCGTTGGTGCGCTGGTTGGTACCTGGATGGCTTCTGGTACTATCCCGATGATGATTTATTATGGTGTACAGATTGTAAACCCGACCTTCATGCTGGTAACCGCGTTCCTGATTACCGCAGTAGTATCTATCGTAACCGGCACCTCCTGGGGCTCCGTTGCTACTATGGGTGTTGCACTGATGGGTATTGCAAGCACTCTGGGTGTAAACCTGGCAGCTACTGCAGGTGCTGTAATCGCCGGTTCCTATTTCGGTGATAAAATCTCCCCGCTGTCCGATACCACTAACCTGGCACCGGTTGCAGCTGGTTCTACTCTTTATGAGCACATTGCTCACATGTTCTGGACTACTGTTCCGGCAACTATTATTTCCCTGGTTGTTTACGCTTTCGTAGGCTTAAAGGGCAATATCGGCGGCGATGTTTCTTCCGAAGCAGTAAGCACTATGCTGACTCAGCTAGATGGCATGTATAACTTTAACATTCTGCTGATTCTGCCTGTACTGCTGATTCTGGCAGGCTCTATCTTTAAGAAACCGACTTTGCCGGTTATGATGGCTTCCACTGTTCTGGCTGGCGCAGAAGCATTGATTTTCCAAAACATCAACCTGAAAAACCTGCTGCTGGCTACCGTAAAAGGCTTCAAAATTTCTATGCTGACCACTCCCGGCTTTGACCCGGCTACTGCTGCTCCGCAGATTATAAAGCTGTTGAATCGCGGCGGTATGGCTGAAATCATGGGCACCACTCTGCTGGTATTCTGCGCATTCTGCTTTGCCGGTATCATGAGCAAGGCCGGCTGCCTGGAAGTAGTTCTGCAAAAAATCCTGACCTTTGCTAAGAGCACCGGCGATCTGATTGCTTCCACCGTTGCTTCCTGCATTACCATGGGCCTGTGCACCGGTAACTCCTACCTGTCCATTCTGATTCCCGGTGAAATGTTCCGTGATGCTTATAAAGCAAGAGGTCTTGCTGCGAAGAACCTGTCCCGTACATTGGAAGATGCAGGTACCGTATTTGTCCCGTTGGTACCCTGGTCTGCAGCAGGTGCTTATATGGCCGCCTGCACCGGTATTGAAACTCTGGATTATGCACCGTGGGCAATTCTCTGCTACACCGGTTTCATTATCGCTCTGTTCTACGGCTACACCGGTATCGGTATTGCTAAGCTGGAAGACGAAAAGAAATAAGCCGGTTGCGCAAGCAAGTCGGCAGTACTGAGCCGTTGCTTAGTACACAATGAAAGGAAAAGTGACACATTTTGATTAAGTTAATTAGAAACGCTGACGTTTATGCACCTGCGCATCTTGGTAAAAAAGATGTGCTGGTTATTGCAGATAAGGTAGTGCGTATTGCTGATAAAATTGAAGGCTACGAAGGTATGCCTGAGGTTGAGGTATTTGATTTCAGCGGCAAAAAGCTGTTGCCAGGTTACATTGATATGCATATGCATATAACCGGCGGCGGCGGTGAGCAGGGTCCTGCTTCCCGCGTACCTGAAGCAATGCTGAGCCAGATTACCAGCTGCGGTATTACTACTGTTCTGGGCCTGCTGGGTACAGACGGTGTAACCAGAAGTGTAGAAAACCTGGTAGCTAAAGCACGCGCACTGACGGAAGAAGGCATTACCGCCTACTGCCTGACCGGTGCTTACGGTATCCCTTCTCCGACCATTACCGGTTCTATCGAAAAGGATATCATGATGGTTCCACCGATTATCGGCACCAAGATTGCAGTAAGCGATCATCGTAGCTCTAATCCTCAGGGACCGGAGCTGATTGAGGTTGCTACCGCAACCCGTCGCGGTGGCCTGTTGGCTAATGTTGCCGGTTTGGTAACCATGCATATGGGTTCTGGTATCGGCAAACTGGACCCGCTGTTCTACGCATTGGATCATTCCGATGTTCCTGCAAAGAACTTCCTGCCGACTCATATGCTGCGTACTCGCGAGCTGATGGAAGAAGGCGCAAAGCTGGTACGTCGCGGCGGTTATTTCGATATGACTGCCGGCAGCACTGACGAGGATATGGAAATCGGCGCAGAGCAGATTATGGAAATTCTGAGCTGGGAGGGTATGAGCACCGACCACCTGACGATGAGCAGTGACGCTTTCGGTTCTCAACCTAAGTTCAACGAAAACGGTGACTGCATCGGTCTGACCTACTGCTCTCCTAAATATCTGCATCTGACTATCAAGAGTCTAGTACGCCGCGGTCTGCCGTTGGAAGAGGCTATCAAGCTGCTGACCTCTACACCTGCCGAGCTGCTCGGCAAAACCGGTGTCAAAGGCTGCGTTGCAGTCGGCGCAGATGCTGACCTGCTGGTTCTGGACGAAAACCTGGATATCGACGCATTGTTTGCTAAAGGCCAGGTTGCCCTGCTGGATAAAGAGATTGTTCTTAAAGGCCGCTTTGAATAAGCTGCGCCTATGCGAATACAGACACATCGAAGATGGTGTGTCTGTATTTTTTTGACAAAAATCTTGACAACTTGCGTAATTTATGATAACATATCATACTACATCATTATTATTTTTGCAGGTGTAAATTTTGACAACAAATACTGCCGGGTCAGTGGTTGAACGGCGTATCTTGCTTATAATGAAAGATGAGGCAGATCATCGAAGACAACTGACAAGGTCCTTGTGGTAAGAACCTTGTTGTTTTTTTTGTCACGCATGATTCGCCGAGTTTAGTGTGCTGATAATACAAGAAGGGGTGAGGAATTACATGTTTAAACCGGTTCCAGTAGGTGATAGGACTCGGTATAGTTATGCAAGAATCAATGAAATTTTGGCAATGCCTCATTTGATTGATATCCAGAGAAAATCCTACGAATGGTTCGTTCAAAAGGGCCTCATGGAGATTCTGCATGACATTTCTCCTATTAAAGACTTTGCAGGTAATCTGGAGCTTTCCTTTGAAAGCTTTGAATTAGGAACTCCTAAATACAGCGTTGAAGAGTGCAAGGAGAGAGATGAATCCTATTCTGCACCGATGAACGTTAAAGCACGCCTGATTTTCAAAGACAAGGAAAAAGGCGAAATTAAGGAATCCTCTGTATTTATGGGCGACTTCCCGCTGATGACCGATACCGGTACCTTTGTTATCAACGGTGCTGAACGTGTTATAGTCAGCCAGCTGGTGCGTTCTCCCGGCGTTTACTATAGTGTAACTATGGATCCCAGCGGTAAAAAGATTTACGGTACTACTGTAATTCCTAACCGTGGCGCTTGGATTGAATATGAAACTGACATTAATGATATTATTTCTGCTCGTGTAGACCGTACCCGTAAGGTTCCGGCAACCGTGCTGCTGCGTGCTCTGGGCTTGTCTTCCAATGATGAGATCCTGGCTTGCTTCGGCAATCATCCTGCGCTGCTGGCAACTCTGGAAAAGGATACTACCACTAACAGAGATGAAGCTATGCTGGAGCTTTACAAGAAGCTGCGTCCGGGCGAGCCTGTTATTCTGGAAAACGCCGTACAGCTGATTGAAAACACCTTCTTCGACAGCAAGCGTTATGATCTGGCTAATGTTGGCCGTTATAAGCTTAACAAAAAGCTTGGCTGGCGCAACCGCCTGAGCGGTACCGTACTGGCTGAGGCTATTGCTGATGAAGAAACCGGCGAAATCATCCTGCCGGCAGGCACTAAGATGACCGATGAAAATCTTGATAAGATTGCAGAAAGCGGCATTTATAACGAACGCGGTCTGCGTGCTGTCAAGATTCAGAACCATGAAGAAGAAATGCTTCTGATGTTCACCACCGGTATCGATGAAAAAATGCATACCGTTACCAATGAGGATGTATTTGCTTCCTTCAACTATTTGCTGAACCTGATGGATGGTCATGGCACCGGCGATGATATTGACCATTTGGGCAACCGTCGTGTACGCTGCGTTGGCGAATTGCTGCAAAACCAGTTCCGTATCGGTCTTTCCCGTATGGAGCGTGTAGTAAAAGAGCGTATGACCATTCAGGACAACGAGGTTATTACCCCGCAGGCTCTGATCAACATCCGTCCTGTTGTTGCCGCTATTAAGGAATTCTTCGGCAGCAGCCAGTTGTCCCAGTTCATGGACCAGAATAACCCTCTGGCAGAGCTGACTCATAAACGTCGTCTGTCTGCCCTCGGCCCCGGCGGTCTGTCCCGTGAGCGCGCAGGCTATGAAGTCCGCGACGTACACAACTCCCACTATGGCCGTATGTGTCCTATCGAGACGCCTGAAGGTCCTAACATCGGTTTGATCGGTTCTTTGTCCACCTATGCTGTTATCAATGAATACGGCTTTATGGAAACTCCGTACCGTGTTGTTGATAAAGAAAATAAACGTGTAACTGAAGAAATCAGATACATGACTGCGGACGAAGAAGATAAATATATCGTAGCACAGGCCAACGAACCGTTGGATGATGACGGCTACTTCCTGGGCGAGCGTGTTACCGCCCGTGCTAAGGATGATGTCCTCTCCATTACTCCGGATAAGGTTGACCTGATGGACGTTTCTCCTAAACAGGTAGTATCTATCGCAACCGCGCTGATTCCTTTCCTGGAGAACGATGACGCTAACCGTGCTCTGATGGGTGCGAACATGCAGCGTCAGGCTGTACCTCTGCTCTGCACTCAGGCTCCGATTATCGGTACCGGTATGGAATACAAGGTTGCTGCCGACTCCGGTGTCTGCGTTCTGGCTAAACGTGCCGGCGAAGTTATCCGCGTAGTAGGCAACGAAATCCGTGTACGTGCAGAAAACGGTGAAGTGGATGTATATCCGCTGCTGAAATTCAAACGTTCCAACCAAGGTACCTGTGTTAACCAGCGTCCTATCGTTTTCAAAGGCGACAAGGTTACCGAAAAGCAGATTCTGGCTGACGGCCCTGCTACCGATCATGGCGAGCTGGCTTTAGGTCACAACGTAATCGTTGCTTATATGCCTTGGGAAGGCTATAACTACGAGGATGCTGTTCTGCTGAACGAGGATCTGGTAAAGGCTGATATCTTTACCTCTATCCATATTGAAGAATATGATTGTGATGCCCGCGATACCAAGCTTGGTAAAGAAGAAATTACCCGCGAGATTCCTAACGTATCCGACGAAGCTCTGAAGGATCTGGATGAACGCGGTATTATCCGTATCGGTGCCGAAGTACGCCCCGGTGATATTCTGGTAGGTAAGGTTACTCCGAAAGGCGAAACCGAGCTGACTGCAGAAGAACGTCTGCTGCGTGCAATCTTCGGTGAAAAAGCACGTGAAGTACGTGACAGCTCCCTGCGTGTACCGCACGGCGAAGCAGGTAAGATTGTCAGCGTTAAGGTATTCAGCCGTGAAAACGGCGATGATCTGCCGCCGGGAGTAAACGAACAGGTTCGTGTACATATTGCCCAGAAACGTAAGATTTCCGAAGGCGATAAGATGGCAGGCCGTCACGGTAACAAGGGTGTCGTTTCCCGTATTATGGCACGTGAGGACATGCCTTTCCTGCCGACCGGCGAACCGGTACATATCGTACTGAATCCGTTGGGCGTACCTTCCCGTATGAACATCGGACAGGTACTGGAGAACCATCTTGGCTGGGCAGCACGTGCGCTGGGTATGGAAATTGATACTACCAACCTGGCAGCTAAGCTGAATGCCGTTGAAAAAACCGGCGCAGCAGAAGGTACTCCGGAATTTGAAGCAGCCTTCAAGGAAGAGCTGGCTAATTCCGAAACCGCTAAGAAATTAGAGCATTACGGCTACGATTATGAAAAATATGGTATGCCGGAAACTGTTGAAATTGATAAATTCGGTGGCAAGAGCGTAAAAGCAGTACAGATTTCCGTACCTGTATTCGACGGTGCGCATGAGCAGGATATTGCTGATGCACTGGAGCTTGCAGGCATTGATAAAACTGCTAAGACCACTCTGTATGACGGTCGTACCGGTGAACCCTTCGATAACCCTGTTACCGTTGGTCTGACCTATTACCTCAAGCTTCACCATTTGGTTGATGATAAGATCCATGCCCGCAGCACCGGCCCGTACTCCTTGGTTACCCAGCAGCCGTTGGGTGGTAAAGCACAGTTCGGCGGCCAGAGATTCGGTGAGATGGAAGTTTGGGCGCTGGAAGCATACGGCGCTGCTTACACCCTGCAGGAAATCCTGACTGTTAAGTCCGATGACGTTGTTGGCCGTGTTAAGACCTACGAAGCAATTGTTAAGGGCGAAAATGTACCTGATCCTGGTATTCCTGAATCCTTCAAGGTACTGGTTAAGGAATTGCAGTCCATCGGTCTGGATATCAAGGTTCTCAACGAGGACGAGGAAGAGGTTTCATTACGCGACGATGAGGATGACGATATTGCAACCACCGCTCGCGAGGTTGATTTAGACATCAACGGCCAGGTTGTTGAAAACGCACCTGAAAAGCCTGTTGATGATTATGCTGATAATGACGCTACCGAGGATGATAGTGATTCTGGTGACATCATTGCCGATATGGGTAATTTCACTATTACCGATAATCCCGATGGTGACTTAGATGATCCGACTAATATGTAAGAGAAGGGAGCGAATGATTCTTGATCGACGTAAATAATTTTGTGTCTATGCGTATCGGTTTGGCTTCTCCGGACCAGATTAGAGCCTGGTCCTACGGCGAGGTAAAAAAACCCGAAACCATCAATTACAGAACCCTGAAGCCGGAACGGGATGGCCTGTTCTGCGAAAGAATCTTTGGCCCTACTAAGGATTGGGAATGTCATTGCGGCAAATATAAACGCATCCGTTATAAGGGTATTATCTGCGACAAGTGCGGCGTTGAAGTTACCCGCAGCAAGGTTCGTCGTGACCGTATGGGCCACATCGAACTGGCTGCGCCGGTTTCCCATATCTGGTACTTCAAAGGTATCCCCAGCCGTATGGGCTTAATTCTGGATATTTCTCCGCGTAGCCTGGAAAAAGTTTTGTATTTTGCCAGCTTCATCGTACTTGACCCGGGTGAAGGCACTGACCTGGTTAAAGGCCAGCTGCTGACCGAGCCTGAGTACATGGAAAAACGTGATAAATATCCTGAAGCAGGCATCCGTGTAGGTATGGGCGCTCAGGCTATTAAAGAGCTGCTGGAAGCTATTGATCTGGAAGCTTTGACAGAGCAATTGCGCCATGAAATGAAGGAGCTGAGCGGTCAGCGCCGTGTACGTGCTATCCGCCGTTTGGAAGTAGCCGAAGCATTCCTGAAATCCGGCAACCGTCCTGAATGGATGATTATGGATGTAGTTCCGGTTATTCCGCCTGAACTGCGTCCTATGGTACAGCTGGATGGCGGTCGTTTCGCAACCTCCGACCTGAACGATCTGTATCGCCGTGTTATTAACCGTAACAACCGTCTGAAACGTCTGCTGGAGCTGCATGCGCCTGATATCATTGTCCGCAATGAAAAACGTATGCTGCAGGAAGCAGTAGATGCTTTGATTGATAACGGCCGTCGCGGCCGTCCGGTTACCGGTCCCGGCAACCGTCCTCTGAAATCCTTGTCCGACATGCTCAAGGGTAAACAAGGCCGTTTCCGTCAGAACCTGTTATAAAAGAGAAGATATTAAAGCGGTAGAACTGG
>OGXJ01001271.1_pt1 | contig 19054 bp, 16 predicted proteins | sample 1576231 | NCBI WGS metagenome assembly OGXJ01 (sample SAMEA3541539, study PRJEB24748) | human gut metagenome | biome: human gut; feature: human-associated habitat; material: faeces | place: China | collected 2012
TCCTGTTTACCTCTTTCTCAGGAAGTTTAGTCTCCAGGATTCCCGGGGCGGTTCAACATGCTGTCAGAAGAAAGCGTTGAGTAGCGAATGGCGCGCATAACAAAACAACCGACAGTTACCTCAGAAAAGACTCGAAGCCCGCACTTTTAGCCTGCCTGCCAGTGTTACATGTGTGGCAGCGTCTTCCTGATTGCAAAGGTACTCCACTGCCAGCCGTCCCAGTTCGCTATAGGGTAGCTGGATACTGGTCAGTGGTGGAGTGAGTTGTTCGGATATCTTCTGATCATCATAACCCGCCAGCAGCATATCCTGTGGTATACGAATACCGTTTACAGCCAAAGCCTGATAACAGCCTATCGCCAGCCAATCGCTGGCACAGAAAATGGCGTCCGGCCGCTCGGTTAGCTCCAGCAGAGAAGTGGTTGCAGTGAAGGACTCGCTGAATTGCCAGTTGGTTTGGCGCACCAGGCTATCATCGCAGGCTAATCCAGCCTGTTGCAGCGCTGCCTGATAGCCCGCCAAACGCTGTCGAGAGGCCTCCATCCAACTCTCTCCGGTGATGTGTGCGATACGCTTTGCGCCGCAGGAGATGAGATGTTTGGTTACCTGGAAAGCATTAGCGTAGTCGTCTGGAATAAACGATGGCAGAAGCGGCGAGCCGGGGTCGCACTGGTTGAGAAGCACCAGAGGTATGTGAGTGAAGTCCAGGAATGCACTCATGTCAACCAGCGTAGTGACAGGGGAAGCGAGAATAATCCCGATACAGTTACGCGTTTCCAACTGACGGATGATGTTCAGTGCCAACTCGATGTCATCACCATAGTCGTAGATAGTGAGTAAGGTTTCGTTGCGCCACGCAGATTCTCGCGCCTGGCTAATTGCGTCAATAAACGGGTCGAAGATTTGCAGTGAGCTTACCAGCAGGGCGATCTCCTCCTGGTTGCGCGGGGCGTGAATGGCGGGGAGGCGGTCGTAGCCGAGCTCGGTGGCCACGTTAATAACCCGCTGGCGCGTGTCGTCACTAAGCTTGATGTTGCGGGACTGATTAATTACCAGTGATACCGTTGCCTGCGATACCCCTGCCACTCGAGCAATATCGTTCATCGTAACTTTCGTTTTTCGCTTCATCCGTTTTCCCCCTCTTGCGATTTCACATCATACCCTAACCGCACGCTTTCGGGCGATCGCTCACGTTTCTGATTCATCGATGTATGAGCTTTGTGAGGGGAGTCTCTTTTATTAACAGAATCATTTGTGCATTTACTTTTTAGCTAATATTTATTAGCTAAACATTATTATCTAGAGGACTGGTAATGAAAGAGCAGTGGAGTAGAGAGCAGGCACAAACATGGTATGAACAAAAAGGCTGGCTGTGCGGTTTTAACTATCTGCCGTCGACGGCGGTGAACTGGACTGATATCTGGCAAGAGGAAACATTTGATGCGGTAACCATCGAGCGTGAGCTAGGCTGGGCAGCGGCCGCGGGCTATAACACTCTTCGCATCAATCTGCCTTTTATCGTCTGGGAGCACGACCGCGACGGGCTGATAGCCCGCATTGACCATTTTTTGGCGATTGCTGCCGGTCACGGGTTTAGCACCATGTTGACCCTGATGGATGACTGTGGCTTCTCCGGTGACGAACCCTATCTCGGCCCGCAAAAATCTCCTGTACCGGGCAAACACAATAGCCAGGCGGCAGCAAGTCCTGGACGTGATAAAGTCTGCGATCGCGATTTTTGGCCGCAGATTGAACTCTATATCCGCGATATTGTTAGTCAGTTTCGTGAAGACCAGCGCGTATTGTTGTGGGATCTATATAACGAACCTGGTAACCGCGGCATTTTCGCGACAGGTACGCAGGAGGTTCAATATGATGCAAAGCTGGAAAGTTGCGCCCACGAGCTAATGAACCTGGCGTTTCGATGGGTACGTGAAGAAGATCCGACTCAGCCGCTCACTGTCTGCGCATGGCATCTGTCACCGGAAGAAGACGAGATATTCTTCCAGCATCCACTTGACCAGACAGCGCTGTCGCTTTCAGACGTGGTGAGCTTCCACGCATACACTCACACCAGCCGTATGGTGGCAATTATCCAGCAGCTACAGGCACTGGATCGCCCACTGTTTTGCACCGAATGGCTTGCACGACACTTGGGGAGTACTGTTGAAGAACAGCTTCCACTAATGTACATGGCAAAAGTTGCTCCATATCAGTGGGGACTGGTACGCGGCAAAACCCAGACGTGGTTACCCTGGCCTGTGGTGATGAAAAATTCCACGGACTACTGTCGTCTCTGGTTCCACGACGTGTTTGAGGAGAATGGTTTTCCTTTCTCACGCCGTGAAATCGACCTGATTTTGCAGTTACGCAAGATCGCCCCGAAGGTGCACTACTAATAATATCGACCCGGTGCTCTGCCGCCGGGTGATCAAGCAGGTATATATCAATGATAACGACAATGAAAATACCGTCTCGTGAGTTGTGGTCTTATTTTGGTTATGGGGTAGGTCAGTGTTTTAGCTTTGGCTTAGTGGGTTCGTTTATTAACTATTTTTACACTGACGTGCTGGGGATCTCGGCGCTGGCGGCAAGCACAATTTTTCTGATCGCCCGCGCATGGGATGCAGTTCACGATCCTCTTTTTGCTAGCATTATGGATATTATTAACAGTCGGTTCGGTAAATTTCGTCACTTTTTACTGATCGCTCCACTGTTGATCACAGGTGTCACGCTGCTTTCTTTCTATAAAATCGATGCGAGCATGACCACAAAAATTCTCTATGCCGGGGTAACCTACATTCTATGGGGGACGCTATATGCTATCTCCGATATCCCGTTCTGGTCGATGTCATCGGTGATGACCAATGACTCCGCTCAGCGTGTCCGTGTTGTCACGGCGGCGATGCTCGGGGTAAACGTCGGGATTGCCTGCGCCAATATCTTTTTCCCAAAACTAGCGGCATTCTTCGCCCAGTACAGCGACGATAAGGGTTACTTTATGGCTGCGCTGATAATGATGCTAGTAGGCCTGCCACTGATGCTAAACGGCTTTGTACAGATCAAAGAGCGCGTGCCGCCAAGCCCGGAAAAGGTAACTATTCGCGACACCTTCTATAACCTGCGTCAAAACAAGCCGCTATTTATAGTTTTGCTGTCGTTCTTTTTCTGCGTATTCCACAACGTGGCAGGCGGGCTTTATATCTACTTCTTTATCAATAATCTGGGAGATGGCAGCCTGCAGATGGCTATTGGTGTTATGGGGATTTTAGCAGCAATGTTATGCCTGATCTCGCCGATGCTGACACGCCGGATGCAGAAGCGGAAGCTGTTTATGATCCTCTGTGGACTAGACGTCTCGGTACGCTTGGTGATGTGGGTGGTTGGATATCAACAGGTGACAATACTGTTTATTCTACTTGGTCTAAGTACGCTTTTTGTGATGATGACCAACATTCTCACCTCGTCAATGATTGCTGACACCATTGAGTACGCGGAGTATCACACCCACAAACGATGCGCGGCAATCACCTTCTCCGGACAAACCTTTACCGGCAAGATGTCGGTTGCAGTTGGCGGCGGGCTCATAGGTGTATTCCTGACGATGATTGACTACGTGCCGCAAGAACAAATCCAGAAAGAAAGCGTGCTATCGGGTCTGTTCTTCGGGATTTGTCTGCTACCTGCAATAGGCTCACTGATCCGAATAGCCTTTATGTCTCTCTTCACCTTCACTGAGGAGAAGCACGCAGAGATTTGCCGGCTCTTGGTAGAACGAAATATGTCTGCAAAAATTCTGGATAACGATTGTGCATTATCTGACAAACAAAACTCAGTGAATCCACAAACCACACGGGATATGTAGAAACTTGGTAAGTAAGTTATTTCGTGGATTTCAATACTGGCACACAGTGCCAATACGAGATTAAAAAAGGCTACCTCGCTCTTGATGTCCGACTCGCTGAACGGTTTACGATAGTTACCAGACTGAGCGGCAGCTACACGGTTGTCAGCCTTTGTGCTGCTCTGGACGTACATCGCAGCAGTTACCGGTACTGGCAGAAGCGGCGCGATACCATTGATCCGGCGCGAGTCAGGTTGTATAGCGAAATACGCCGGGCCTGGAACCAGAGTCGGGGTTCCGCAGGTGCGCGCACTCTGACAGATATACTGACTCAAAAATCAAATGTTGTATTAGAGAACGGGGGCCTTCTGGCTGTAACATCAGGCGGTACAGCAACCGATACAACCGTAAACTCCGCTGGTCGTTTAAGAATCGATGAGGGGGACGCTCTTGACGGAACAACCACAATCAATACTGATGGTATTGTAGCCGGAGCAAAAATTAAGAATGATGGCGATTTCATTCTCAATCTTGCTGGCGATTATGATTTTAATACAGAGTTGTCAGGGAATGGTGCTCTTATCAAAGATAACTCAGGATTCATGTCTTATGAAGGTACATTGACACAGGCGAGGGGGGTTAACGTTAAAAATGGTGGGATTATATTGGGTTCTGCAGTAGTCAATGCAGATATGGCTGTCAGCCAGAATGCCTATATAAACATCTCAGACCAGGCAACAATTAATGGTTCGGTTAATAACAATGGAAACGTTGTCATTAATAACAGCATTATAAACGGGAATATTACGAATGATGCTGACTTAAGCTTTGGTACGGCAAAGCTGCTCTCTGCTACTGTGAATGGCAGTCTTGTTAATAACAAAAATATCATTCTGAATCCTACAAAAGAAAGTACAGGTAATACTCTTACCGTGGCAAATTATACCGGGACACCGGGTAGTGTTATTTCTCTTGGTGGTGTGCTTGAAGGAGATAATTCTCTTACGGATCGTCTGGTGGTGAAAGGTAATACCTCTGGTCAAAGTGACATCGTTTATGTCAATGAAGGTGGCAGTGGTGGTCAGACGAGAGAGGGTATTAATATTATTTCTATAGAGGGAAATTCTGATGCAGAATTCTCTCTGAAGAACCGCGTGGTTGCCGGAGCTTATGATTACACACTGCAGAAAGGAAACGTGAGTGGGACAGATAATAAGGGATGGTATTTAACCAGTCATCTTCCCACATCTGATACCCGGCAATACAGACCGGAGAACGGAAGTTATGCTACCAATATGGCACTGGCTAACTCACTGTTCCTCATGGATTTGAATGAGCGTAAGCAATTCAGTGCCGTGAGTGATAATACACAGCCTGAGTCTGCATCTGTGTGGATGAAGATTACGGGCGGAAGAACCTCTGGTAAGCTTAGTGATGGGCAAAATAAAACAACAACCAATCAATTTATCAATCAACTTGGAGGGGACATTTATAAATACCACGCTGAAAAACTGGGTGACTTTACCCTGGGCATTATGGGTGGCTATGCAAACGCAAAAGGTAAAACGATAAACCACACGAGTAAGAAACGGGCCAGAAATACACTGGATGGTTATACCTTTATGTTGACGGGCAAACGGATGAAAGACAGGGCGGGCATAGAGAGCCACCGCACCGGCTGCTACTGCGTGGAGCTTCCAAACATAGATATCTTGAATTCCCTATAATGAACCTAACAAAAGAAACGGGAGGGAAGTCATAAATCACAACGTATTGATTTATCTGTATGTAGAGTGAATGGTGAAGTAAAGGACTTCCGCAGTCAATTTAACTTATGTTGTGTGAGAATCCAGTTCATAAACCACAGGGTACATATCTCTCTGCTTTAAAAGATATTTTTAATAGAAAGGTGAATTCACTTCAAGAGAACTTCATGAACTAATAGGAAATGTGCCTCTTATGAATATTTCCCGACAACTTACTCTGCTTCAGTTCATGAACCATTTCCCAACGTAATAAAAGGTTGTAAAATGCGTTTTAGCGTCACTGGGGTAGGGTGTATTGACATCACCGGGCAAGCGCGATAAAGTGAAAGGGTAAGGCTACTACCCAACCTCAAGGGGGTCAGACGACTCCGGGTCTTTTATGTGTCAGGACTTTGTCTACTTGAGGAAACACCATGAATACATCATCTTCTCTCGCGTCCCAGATCGTCGACCGTAAACTTGCTCGCACGGCCATCGGTCGCATTAAATCAAGCCTTAAAAAATTTAGCTGTGTTGCCGATATCAACGCATTCCGGCAAGCCTTCCATGATGCGTACCATGCCCAAGGGCAACAGTCGGGTGAAACGGATTTGTTGACTGCTATGCTGGGTGTCAAAAAGCTAAATGATATCCCGGCACTTGCACTTGTTGTCGATGAAGGTTTGCCTTTTGGGCAGGTTGTTGAGCGCCGTAAGGCTATGGCTGCCAGCTTGTCTGAGTTTATAAAACACCATGCACCGAAAGCGCACTTCCGGGTGCCGGATAATCTCCTGACTCAGTGTCTGCACCTCATCGAGCTAGTGCAGCCCCTGGCGATTGCAGAAGACAAGTATGCTGCAAACTACCACGAAATGGCGCAGGCCAAAGATGAAGGCCGCTTGGTTGAGGAATTCCATCATGTGTTTGTTCATCTGGTTGGGTACGAGAATCCTGAGCAAAAATATGTGTACCGTGCTATCGCTTTGCACTTTCTGGCCAAGGAAAACAGCCTTACGGCCAGCGTTCGTTCTTCACCTGCTTGGGAGTTGCTCATTCTTGAGGTTGGCACAATCGCTACACGCTGGATTAATACCGGAGAGCCCATTAAAACCTGGCGGGGCATCATGGCGCTGTCGGGTATGCACCAGCTTGGCGAGATATACGCTGGCCATCAGCTTGCACAATCTCTTTTCTTTAAGGCTGATGCGCCTCGGATTGATAAGCAGCTGGCGTTAGAGGTGATTGAGCTAACCTTTGAACAATATCGACAACGTCGGGTTCAGGGGCCAGTATTTGCGCATGGTGATTCAGAAACAGATCTCTATCGCAATTACAACACTATCGTGGGAGAGGCCATTCGTAACAGTGATGATCTGGCGGAAGTGGATCGACTGACGCGTAATTTGGTGTCCGTACTGCTAGAGGCCGCTGAAAAGTGCATGGCAACCTTTGATGCCTGTGTACTGTGTATCCTGACCCCAGATTTTTTGCCTTTGCACGGTGTTGATCCCGAAAACGAGCGCCTGCACGCGCTACGTCATAAAATTTCTGCCTTCCCGGATACTGAATCCTGGTGCCGTGAGCTAGCAGCGACCCCCCAAATTAAATCCCTTCAGGCGCGATTTTACTAAATCTCGTTGATTCAACACCCCGGTCAGTCACTGGCCGGGCTCATTTGTTCATCCCAAAAACAGAGGAAGAGAGAATGACAATTCAAACTTGCCCAGTATGCCATGGCCGAGACGGCCTGTTCGAAGTTACCTGCCCGGAGTGCGACGGATCGGGTTACAGCCCGGAAGAGGACAAACCCTTTGCACAATGCCACACCTGCTATGGTGATGGTACGACTGAAACGTCAGACTGCCCCCGCTGCGGTGGTGTGGGCGAAGTAGACGATGATGAAGACGACGAATACGAAGAGGAAGAGGAAGAGGAAGAGGAAGAGGATGACGACAGGGACGAGGAGGAAGACTAACGCCCGCATTTCCAACTCGCTCATCCACCCGTTAACACGGCGTTCAGGGTGAAACCAAGGTATCTGGACGAAGCGTAAGGCTGGTGCATAAGCGCATTAACCTATCGTGTTGAAATACCAGTTCAGATATCATGGTAATAAAGTTACAAGGCCACTCGGAAGCGGGTGGCCTTGATCGATACTCGAATCCGCCGCATGTTCACATTTGTACCAACAAAACTCATGGAGGTTATTTAACTTATGTGAATGTGAAGCCAGTTCATAATCTAAAACGAGTTTGCTGAGAAGACTGTATGGGGCGATATAGGTAAAGAAGTGCATTCAGGATAATATCTTTTGTCATTCGGGGTTGCATTGACCAGCCGATAACTTTGCGCGAGAACAGGTCAACAACCACGGCCAGATACAGCCAGCCTTCGTGGGTACGGATGTAAGTTATGTCCGTTACCCAACGTTCATCCGGTGCTTTTGGGTTGAACTGTCGCTGGAGCCTGTTGGGTGTCACGATACTGACTTCCCCTTTACGCGTTCGTGGGCTTCGGTACCCGACCTGAGCCTTTATTCCGGCACGCTTCATCAGCCGCCAGACCCTGTCAACACCATGATTTATGACCGCATCCCCATCCCCTATTTGGTCATTTTGCTGTCCGCTTTCCGCCATTTCATCATCGCTGATTGGCGTTGCGTTTTTGGCCAGCACTCCAGCTCTGCGTTTTTTCCTTCAACCGATAGCTTTCTCCTTTGATATTCAACGTGGTTGAGTGGTGCAGCAGATGGTTCAGGATCGCTGTTGCCAGCACGTTATCACCGAACATCTCCCCCCAGTCAGCGAAGCCTTTGTTTGATGTCAGGATAATACTCGCTTTTTCATACCGTCGATTCAGTAACCGGAAGAACAGGCTGGCCTCTTCTCTGGTCATCGACAGATAGCCTATTTCGTCCAGTAGCAGCACCCGGGCATAACTCAGTTGCTGTAGCTGGCGCTCCAGTCTGTTTTCCAGCTTCGCTTTCATAAGCGTTGCTACCAGCCAGTCCAGCGGCATGAACAACACCCGATGCCCTACATCTGCTGCTTTCACTCCGAGAGCAACAGCCAGATGGGTTTTACCCACACCTGGTGGTCCCCGCAGGATCACGTTCTCGCAGCGCTCCACGAACGCCAGCCCGGCCAGTTCCCGAACAACCTTACGATCGATACTAGGCTGGAAGCTGAAGTTGAACTGCTCCAGCGTTTTGACCCCGGGCAGGCGAGCTTGCTATTTTTGTCTTATCTGATTGATCTATTGAATAAAATGTAAAATTAGATAACATTTAGCGAAACTCACATTTATCAGGACTGACTGTCCTGAGGGCGGTAGCGTTATCAGAGTTGAAAAAATAAAACTTAGTTCACTCCAAGTAAGTATCCGCTGACCACAGCGGGTAGTTTTTTGTGGAAAAAGTGTACGCGGGCTAAGCATACACGTATGCTGCCAAGTCCGTTATGTGGGTGCGTTCGATAGCCGTCGCTTAGTGATTAACACATTCAATTTCTATGCTCATAGATCTAAATAGCTGCGCCTAATACCGCCACATTTTTGCCAGACCATGTTTCCCACCGGGGAATGGGCTGGCGGTTTACATAAAATATCGTACCTTATTCAGTAACTGCCACATTGAACGGCACTGATGGTTACGCGTTATCGTGTCATGAAGCGCCTGCCATAACCGCTCTACGTGGTTCACCCACGGTGAGTAAACAGGTTGATAAATCACCCTGAACTTCGGATTCGTTTTCAGCCAGCACAGAGTTTCACGACTTTTATGGATAATATAGTTATCCACGATTAGCGTGATGGTTTCGGCTCGCCGGTATGTCGCTTTGAGATGCTTTAACAGACTGATAAATAAAGAGGAGCTTTTACTGCTGCCGCCAACGTAGCTGACTTTTCCCGTGCCACTATGTGACGCCCCGGCCAGATAGTATTTTTCATTCTGTCCCGGCGTAACAACTCGCTTTTGCTGTCCGTGAAGCTGCCAGTCTGCACCGATTTTTGGGTTGAGATGGATATCCACTTCGTCTTCATAAAAAACCGGATGTACTGCGCTGCATTCGTCCAGCGCTTTATGGATTGTGGCCATCCTTTCATCCTTATGCGGGTCACGGATACGCAGTGTTGGTGCGGCCCTGCGCCATACCAGTCCGGCAGAGGGCAACCAGCGACGCACGGTCCCGGCATGTAACTGACATCCGGTTATCTCGTTGATTTTTATTGCCAGTTACTCTGTGCTCCAGCGTGAACGCTGATAACCAAAATCACCAGGAGAGTGTTTTATCAGTTCACGTAGCAGGGTGCAGATATGCTCAAAAGGCCATCGCCGGGAGCGCCCTGCGGGTAAGGATTTAAGGCCTTCAACACCCTACAGCGTAAACCAGTTAATCCAGCGCCCGACGGATGAACGGGCGCAACAGAGCGTTCTGGCGACGTCGCTGACTCGTTCGCCCCGGTACAACATCAGCATGGCGGTGAGTCTGCGGGCATGATTTTTATCACGAGTTTTATGGATAGCTTTCTGCATCAGGCGTCGTTCGCCGCGGGGAATTGGTGCTATGATGGCATCGCTCAGTCCGGTTGGTGATTTATGATTTTTGGCGATTGATCAGATCGCACAATCCGGGCTGAGTTCCCTTTAAGTGATCTACTATTCCGCGCAGCTATTTAGTAACAATCAAATTCACACACAGTTATTGAATTAATTTTCTAAAGAGAGGGTTTGGATTTTGGATATTATTCATTTGTCTGATTTACACTTTGGAGATCCCAACGCTCCATTTCAGGAAAGCAAACTTGCCGATTCACTGTCTAAATACATTCTTGAAAACACAGAAAACCCAATCTTACTAATTAGTGGCGATGTTACAATAAAAGGCCAAAGAAATGGATATGGTATAGCCTCTACTTTTTTTGAAAAATTGATTGCAGATGGTAAGTTAAATAGGAGCAATATAATTGCTTGCCCTGGTAACCACGATATAGTTGATAATAAATTTAGTGATTACGATGGCTTTATTTATGGACTCAGGCGCGATCATGAAATGGACTTCACTGAACATTCATTCAGAGTGATTAATATTGAGGATATTACTTTCTTACTTTTAAATAGTTCATATCATTTAGACCATAAGTATGGATTGATTGATACTGATGTTTTTAACATAGACATGACCGAGGGAAAAAACACAAAAAAAATCCTCGTATTGCATCACCATATACTTAATCAGTTTAGAGATGATACGTCCGCCATTAGGAATGCATATGATCTTGTACAGTTTATTGAGAAAAATCCCTTTGATATGATTTTGCATGGACATCAACATAGTGAACAACTTTACCACTTGGGGAAATGCAAGGTTCCGGTCATATCAGCCAGAAGTGGTAACTTTAATCAAAGAGGCTATCTAAATGCATTTAATCACTATAATTTTTCGAATGAGACATTAAGTATAGATAGTTTTGCTTTTGAAAATAACAATCATGAAATCAATATAATCAAACTATCAAGGTAGCGTGATGTTTAACATAGAATATAAGAAAATTTCTTCTCTTGAAAGTATTGCTAGTGATGCTTGCTCAAGCATCAAACCTGATGAATATAAAATTAATTTGATTCTTGCCTACGAAATAAGTACGACATCTCTTATTGAAAATGTTCTATCGGATGTTCATCAACTGGCAGAGCAATGGAGTGCGGATGAGTGTCCGAAAAACTTGTACTTTAATCATGGCCAATATAAAGTGGGTGGGGTCGATAATATTATTAATGAGCTTAAAGAAAAACCTTCGAGTAACAGGGCTCTTTATTCTTTAATAAATCAAGAGACAATAATGAACTCTGGTGATGATCCAATACCATCATTCATGTTATTTCAATGTGTTCTTGAACATAGGGTATTATACTGCAATGTTTATTTAAGAGCGTTGGAAGTTAGCAAGTTTTTGAGAATAAATCTCGAGGAAATTCGAATCAACATTGAGAAGATATCCAATTCATCATTGAGTTTTGATTCTGTTAGATTGGTAATCTTTGCATGTAGGGCCCACCATGTCCCTAATTTCAACCCTCTCGAAAAACCAAAGTTAGATTTGCTATCTCAGTACCAAATGCTCACAATGCTCAAACATGACAGAAGTGAGTTAGCACGTGCATTAGAACAAATGGCTGGAGTGCAGACCGTCATCAAGAGTAAGTCATTATGCGATCTTTATGAAATAGTTAACGGTGAGTGGAGCGAAAGTAATAAACAACTTCTGTTATCTTTACTGGGCAATACTATTGAAGAAATTGAAGAGCTTCATGCAATTCGTAAGCAACACTCTCATCATGAACGGGTTAGTGCCTTGAACTCATCTATCTCTAAAAAACTTAATAATATAGCGAGGGAGTTTAAATAATGAATCTAACATTAAAAGAAATCTGTGAGAAACAAGAGGATTTCGATAAAAAAACCGCCATAAAAGGTCGTGGGTTTTACAAAAAAATTAATGGAAGTAATTTACATGAATTAGAACATCTTATTGTATGCTTGCTAGGTGAGTTAGGTGAGTTTTCAAATATAACAAAAAAAATTGTTAGAGGTGATAAGGTATTAAATGAAGTAAAAGCTGAACTTGACGAAGAATTAGTTGACACCTTTATCTATCTTATTAAGATAGCTAATCAATTTGATGTTGATCTCGAAAGCGGATTTATGGCAAAGTTAGAAAAAAATAAAAAAAGGTTTAAAGATTAGAATGAAAATATATGATGGAAATGATCTTAATTGTTTGTATTTAGAGGCATTGTCAGATTCTTTAAAAATTAGCAGTCCTAATTCGTCACGTTCTGGAATAGTTTACGATCTTGGACCAGCTGTATTTCAACTTCCTTCTGATAAGTTGAATTTGATAACTCTAAATAGAAGAGCGCTAAATCCTTTTTTTGCTATCGCTGAAGCGGCTTGGGTGATCGGCGGTTTTAATGATCTTGCATATCTGGATTACTATATCAAGACATATGGTGATTTTTCAGATGATGGAAAAACACTTAATGGGGCTTATGGATACAGACTTCGACAACAATATGGATTTGACCAGATCGATTTTGCGATTGAAGAATTAAAAACCAACCCTCAGTCACGTCGATGTGTCTTGAGTATGTACTCCCCGAGCGATTTGATAAATACAAAATCAAAAGATATTCCATGTAACACATCGGTAATGTTAAAAATAAGAAATGGGGAGTTAGACCTTACTGTAATAAACAGATCAAATGACATATACTGGGGGGTTCCATATAACTTTTTTGTTTTTCAAGTTTTGCATTATTACATAGCATCTAGAATAGATATAAAAGTTGGGACCCAACGTCATTTCACTGACTCGTTGCATCTATATGAAAAAGACATAAGCAACATTAAGTCTATCATAAATAACAATAATGCAGGGGTGACTTTAACTCAAAGCATGAATATTGAACTCATTGACGGAATTTTAAATAACATTACTGCTATAAACCAAAGAAATTTTACACATGTCACAAATACGCATATCAATAGATTGCTAAGTAATTATAGTAAATATAAATCGGAAGGTGATCTCTTTGCTTTAAATGAAACAACAAACAACACTACTCTTGATTTTTTGGTGTCAGATTGGTCACGTAAGTATATTGGAAATTCTATTTGTTGAGTATAACAGAATCACCCATGTCAATGACGGTTTTATCTTTCTGAGCCACAGGATCATCCGCAAACACTGCCGTTACGGCGATATGCAGGGAGAGCTCGACAATCCCGAAGGAGAAGGCTAGAAGCTTCGATGTAAGCGCACCCGTTTTAGTTCCACGCACTTTTTGAGAGTTCCGGTTTTTCTGCCATCAGCCGGTACTCTTCCGGCGTCAGGTTATTCAGGGATTCATGAGGCCGCTCGCTGTTATATTCTGTCAGCCAGCGCTCTGTAATTTCCCGCGCTTCATTCTGAGTCCTGAACAGATAAAAATCCAGTATCTCTGTCCGGTAGGTCCGGTTAAAACGTTCGATAAAGGTATTCTGCGTTGGTTTACCCGGTTTAATAAACTCCATCATCACCCCATGCTCTTCAGCCCATTGCGCCAGAGCCAGTGAGACTAATTCCGGTCCATTGTCCATCCGCATCTTCAGCGGGTATCCGCGGTTTGCCACTATTCTGTCCAGAACCCGGACGACACGCTGAGCTGGGATATTCAGGTCGATTTCTATTGCGAGGGCCTCGCGGTTAAAATCATCCACCACGTTGAAGGTCCGGAAGCGTCTGCCGCACATCAGCGAATCGATGGACCAGCTCTGGTTCATCGCTTCTGGCGTCGCCAGCGGAGCCGGATTACGTACCGGCAGGCGCTGTTTTCCCTTACGGCGAAAATTCAGTTTCAACAGGCAGTAAATACGGTGAACGCGCTTATGGTTCCAGCTATTGCCCTGCCTGCGAAGTACCTGAAAAAGCTTTTTAAATCCGTATCGCGGATAGCGTTCAGCCGCCACGGTCAGTGCCATAATGACCGGCTCATCACGTCGCGTATCCGGCTGATAACGAAATACCGTCCTGCTCAGCGACAACGTCCTGCAGGCCTGACGTAAGCTCATGGCAAACTGCGCGGTCAGATAGCTGACCAGCTCCCCCCTGACACATGAGTTGCCGCAGAACCGAACCTGGGAAACCTGTTGCGAAGCACTGAGCAAAATAGTGGGAACTGAGACCACTCCTGAATCCTTTTTAAATGCATTGGCACATGAAGGCCTCATTATCCTTTCTGTTGTAGATGAGGAGACTTTCCTGATCCGTCTGGGTTATCAACGCTACGGTGACATACTCTGTGCTATCAGCCTTGTGGAAGCTCTTGATTCGGATACAGCAAAACTAGCGGAGAAAATTGCAGCGTTAACAGAAGAAGATGCTGGATTGCTGGAAGCTCTTGCCGCCGTGCTGCCAGAGAAAACTGCTCTTGAAATTACTGCTGAAGAAGTAGGATTACCATCCGAACAAGCCCATAAGCTGTTCATCCAGTCATTGGTTTGGCGCTCCCGACAAAGTGTAGTGGAAGAAATTGATGAACACATCCATGCAGCACTGCATACACCTGGATTATGGGAGTCGGTTTATGAACCGCTGTTTTCACTTAGTCTGGTTCCTGACCATCGTCTAAACGCAACTAACTGGCTGGGGCCATTTTTACGGCAGTCATCCTTAGCTGAACGTGACACCTACTTGTCATTAGCTGCGCTGGGATCATTTGATAACAAGACTGCTGTCTATTCACTCATCCATGCAGCACTATTTGCTGACATAACCCATTGGCCTGCTGAAAGCCGGAGGCTGGCCAGTCTAACACTTGCCTGGCTCACTTCGTGTGCTGACCGCCGAATCAGGGATTTATCCTCAAAAGGGCTAAGCAGAATCCTGGCAAACTACCCGGAAAACTGCCAAACATGGTGCTCTGGGGAGAGTCCATGGCCCCGGATTTCTGGCGTTATCAGGTGGAATCGAAGATTTCCGGCTTTGACTTGGAGAGCGCCAATATCAGCCATGAAAACATTGCCTGTTGGTTAATGCGAGAAGCACTTAATTTAGGATATCCCGGTTATAACCACTGCGCGCTCAATTATGATCGCCATATCGGAAGTCTGTATGGCGCGGGACGGGGTAGAAAAGGATATGCTGACCGACTCGGTAAAAAATATTACTGGATCGCCTTACATCGACTACTGGGCATTCTGGCCAGCAATGTCCCCGCACTGGAAGACCCATATTCCGACTACGAACCTACAAGTGATCATCTATGGTCAGTCGACGTTCGTAAAGTCGACCTGACCGATGTACGCGACATCACCGCAGAAAGTGTCTATCCAGTACTGATGGAAGAAACAAATTATGCATTCCCTGACCGCAATTCAGATATCAAAGGTTGGGTTCGGACCGATGATTTGTCACCTTATGAAGCTTGTCTGATTCGAACTGACAAGGAAGGGGAACAGTGGGTAGCGCTTTCACACAGCTATTGGGACGAGGATAAAGCGCCGAATGAAAATAGCTGGAATTCACCTTACCTGGCAGTGCGTGCTTATTATTCAAGCGCACTCATAAATGAAAGCATCCAGAACTTTAAACAGAAAAGTGCGCGCGATATTTTCCAATATAACCAGGGAAATAGCTGTTATCGCGGTTATCTTGCTGAATATCCTGACAGCCCAGTGTACAAACAACTTCTTAATAATGAGGAAGATAGTGAAGCATTTAATTTTACAGAAGTCAGTTTACTACGCGGAAGCGAATGGGAATATGACTACTCATATACCACGCCCGAGCGCCAAGATAACCTCATTGCGCCATGCCAGGGAATCATTCAAAAACTCGAACTTTTATGGGATTGTCAAAGCGTTTGGGTTGATCGTTCTGGCAAACTTATCGCCTTCCATCATAAAGGTGTAAGACAAAGCGGACTTTTCATTCATCGTTCGGCGTTGAACGCCTCTACCTGTCCATAACAGGTGAAGAACTTATATATCGCCGTTTTGCTAACAGGGGATATTTTGATTTAGCTGGCCGTAACGGCTCGCAAATAGACCTGAAGACTTGGCTCCAGTACCGGGCAGACAAGGCGCCAGTAGTTTTACGAGAAGAGGAACTGCCGTTTAACTGCTGACAACGATACTTATTATGTAATCAACTGGCTGCCCTGGCATCGAATGCCTGGGCAGCCAGTTCACACTACCAATTTAAGTAGACTGAAGGAATACTTGGTACAAGCAAACGCACGCCATATCGGATAGAGAGGACTATGAACGAAACCATCGAAAAACTGATTGCCAGTGGAAAGGAAGGGCCATGGTGGGACTTTAAACAAACCTACCACCAAAACAATGCAGCCCTTGTTCACGATATCCTCTGCATGGCAAACGTCCTGCATGACGGTGACCGGTATCTGATTTTTGGCGTGAATGATGAAGGGTTGATTACTGGCGTGCCGGAAGATGGTAAGCAACTTAACCAGGCAAACTTAATCGATCTGTTAAGAAAAGTCAGTTTTGCAGAGCACCATTGTCCGGATATTCAGCTGCACCACATCACACTCCAGCATAAGGTGCTGGCTATTCTACAAATTCGTAACGTCAGAATGAAACCCTACTATCTGACCCAGGACTATATAAAAGAGGGAAAAACTGTCAGAGCCGGTGTCGTTTACACCCGTCAACAAGATGCCAATACGCCCGTAACTAGCTGTGCCAGCCCTGGAGATGTCATGGCAATGTGGAGAGAGCGCTTTAACCTGGACCTGGCACCCGCTGACCGCATAGTCAGACTGCTTCTGGATTACGACAATTGGGAATATGACGGTATCAGCGAGGCCTATTATCGGTTGGATCCGGATTATGCCATTCATATTGGCAACACAGAAAAAGATATAGGAGGACATCACTGGTGGTCAACGATTAGCATTGAGCAACCTTGTCACTATGAATACATCCTCAAATACCGTGGGCGTGTACTTGAACGAGTGACAATCGTACATTACAGAAATGAGGGTTTACAGTTTCCCTTTCCAGAGATGGATACGCTGGCTTATCCAGGAAAAAGGGATGAATTCGTAACTGATTATTATGCAGACGTTTTTTACTTCGTAAAAAACACCTTACCCTACAATCTGTTGAGTCATATCAGAGAATTACACTCACTGCCTGGCCATAATTCAGGCATAACCATGCCGTTAACCACCCAGACCAAACCGCCGATTATCGAGCTGCCATTCATGGTGTTTGAGAACGCAGGGGAAAAAGAAGAAAAGCTAAAGTTTATTAAAAGTCAGCTTGCTGATTTTTGTCCGGATGGTATGCCTGATACGGCATCGATGAAAACTGACCCAGAACTAAGAATGGAAGCAGAGAGACAATTTTCATGGTGGGTTTTTAACCATATGCGTTGAGCCGAAGCCAGTAACCCTGCCAGGGAGTTGTTCATTTTTGACGTTGCAACTAAAGGTCAGCGCTACGATAGCGTGTTTTAGTGCGCACTCGCGTATTTTCTCCCTCTTGGGTGAATTTGGCCTGCTTTCGCAGGCCAAATACTGCCCCCACGCACGACGATGTGCTTTAAGAGAGTCAACGGCAATACCAATAAAAAGCGCTCGGTTGCACGATGTGGAAAGCATCCTGATATGGCTCCCATGGACTTCCCCCCCAGCCGCGTCCAACATAGTGAAGCCAGCACTCAGGCTCCATGACATTTTTTATACTTTACTCCCGACCCGCAGGGACAAGGTTCATTTCTGCCTACCGCCCCGAAAAATCGCGTTACTTCGGATTTAGCCGCCTTGTAAGCAAGCTGCGCGATGTAGTTCGACTGATTTTCAACCTCCTGTCGCTGCTCACCTGTTAACCCTTCAAAAAAAGGGGCTAGCCGACACATCTCCGCTTCTGCCTGCTCATGTTCGCCTGCAAGTGCCAGTATAACGGCGTACTGGCTTCGGACCTGAACCAGTCGCTGTACAAGACCGGCTTCATTGACGACTGGCAGGACGTATTGCTCCATCACCTCTCTGGCACCGACATAGTCCTTTATTGCGACAAACTCATCAGCTAGATCCTGTCCTACCCGGACCAGAGATTCGGGGGCTGCGGTCATGTTGTAAAATTTCATCGCGTGAATGCGCAGAAACGCTGACACCTTTCCCTGCGCGTCACTAATTCTGGCAAGCAACTCTAGGGCATCGGCCAGATGTTTGATGTGCTCGTGAACATTTTCAGGCTGGTTGATGATTGCCCACAGCACATCCGAGTTTTTACCCATGACATCCTGTGGGGTAATACCAAATAACGCGTAGTAGCGATACACTACGCTCAGACACAGTGTTTCTGCTTGTTTGTATCTTTTCAGTCTCCAGAGCGCGATAGCATGGTTATAGTCAAATATACGCGCATGCTCCTCATCCGGAAGGCTGGGGCGGGCATCTTCAGCCAGCGTTTGCACTTCACTAAGGTTTCCCTTTTCGGATAAGAAAAACATCCGTTTCATGGTGTAGGCTGTGCGTTCCCGGTAACCAAACTCATGTTCTGTAAGCAAAGCTCCCATCGCTTCCAGCCATTGTGCAATTTGCTCAGAAACACCGTCTTTAAGCTCGGAAAAAACGAGCCCATCGAGTGCCCAGAACTTTTGTAAAGGCGCCAGAGAGTCCGAAGCTGTCGCCTGTTTCAGGCTTTCCATAATGTCGACAGTAATGCCCATCTCATAAAACAGCTCTTCACCAGATAGAGCGATGAGCGTCATGACATCGTTAAGCTTGATGTAAATCTGCGTTAGAAGAGAAAATCGCGAAGTGTCGCGTTCTTGCTGAAGGCTCTCAATCAAAAGATCTTTTAACGCCAGTAACGCGTTATTTACGATATCCACTGAACCGCCCCGGGAATCCTGGAGACTAAACTTCCTGAGAAAGAGGTAAACAGGA
>OGXJ01001272.1_pt1 | contig 19053 bp, 10 predicted proteins | sample 1576231 | NCBI WGS metagenome assembly OGXJ01 (sample SAMEA3541539, study PRJEB24748) | human gut metagenome | biome: human gut; feature: human-associated habitat; material: faeces | place: China | collected 2012
GACGACCATAGTCCGTACGGTATACGTCGGGTCTTCCATGCGGCCCAGTTTCATGTAGGAAAAGATGCCGGCAATGGCGACGAGGATGATGAAGTACCAGACGAGGACGCGGTTGTGAATGGAGACTTCCGATAAATTTCTCATTCATCTTCCCCCTCTACGCGGACTTTCTGGCCTTCACTGAGCATATGGACGCCGGCCGTGACGACGACATCACCGCGGCTGAGGCCCGTGACTTTGACCGTATTATCGCCAAAATCCTGGACCGTCACGTCTTTCAGGGACAAGGTCTTATCCTTGCCGACGACCCAGACCTGGGGCGTGTCGCCAGTCTGATAGATGGCGGCCAGCGGCAGGACGAAGGTATCCGCAGCGGCTGCCTGTTCACTGCCGTTGGCAACCGTAGCCGTCATGCCGAGCTTACACCCGAAATTACCATCGATCTGAAAAGGAGGATGCGCATCCAGTAGATTAGGATAAGTTCCTCCACCGTCATATTCCGTATTTTTATCTCCGGTTAATCGCAGTTGTTCTGTTATGAGCTTATATGCTCTGTCGCCATCCATGAAACGGGCCCATAGACAAACTTTCCATCCCATTGACCACCCTGTAGATGCATCTCCTCTGTGATTTAAAGAGTTACGTGCAGCGTTGAATAAATCAGGTGTCCTGTACGGTGAAATCTGGTTTCCGGGAAATAATCCATATAAGTGTGAGATATGACGGTGCTTGTCATTAGGATCATCCAAATCATGCATCCATTCCTGTAGCTGACTGTAACGACCTATTTGCATTGGAGGTATCCGTGTACGGATGTGTCTTAAAGTATCAGCGAAATGCTGATCTCTTTCTAATATTTCAGTTGCGGATATAAGATTAGAGAATAGTTCGAACATTAGTTGATTATCCATTGTAACTCCGGCAGTATTTGTAAGTTTATTCTTTTTGTCGAAAGTATTTTCCGGAGAGCTGGATGGGGCAATAACCAGCCAATGGTGTTCCGGTTCTTCAACTGCAAAATCAAGTAAGAAAAAGGCGGCTCCCTTCATAATGGGATAAACCTCTTCCAAATATGCTTTGTCGCCGGAGTAGAGAAAATGTTCCCATAGATGTCTTGACAGCCAGGCGCCACAGGTAGGCCACATTCCTGGACCGGATCTGTCTACAGCACCGGTAGTTCGCCATAGGTCGGTATTGTGATGTAATATCCAGCCCCGGGCTCCATACATGGTTTTGGCAGTATGTCCACCTGTCACGGCCAGTTCTTTGGTCATTTGTATTAAAGGTTCATGTAATTCGCTGAGATTGGTGATTTCTGTCGGCCAATAGTTCATTTCCAGATTGATATTGGTGGTGTATTTGCTATCCCAGGCAGGTTTCATCCTCTCATTCCATATTCCTTGTAAGTTTGCCGGTTGTGTTCCGGGTTGTGAACAAGAAATTAACAGATAACGTCCGAATTGGAAATAAAGTGCTGCCAAATTCGGGTCTTTGCCTTGGGCGAATTCGGCGATACGAACATCTGTTGTCTTTTGAATTGCTTCAGTGACATCTAGTTTGAATTTCACCCGATTGAAATAATTCCTATAGTAGTCCATATGGTCTGTTTTCAGTTTTGCATAATCTTTTTGAGTTGCATGCTGAAGATATGATTTCACCTTTTGCTCCGGATTACCACTCAGATTAGCATAATTTACAAAATTTGTTGCTATGGAGACGTAAATTGTTACGGCATCAGCATTTGATACGGTTATTCTGGAGGCTTCCGTTTTCATTTGCCCTTTCTCTGGTACGATTTTTACCAAAGTGCTAAATGATATTTTGCCCTCTAAACCTTCGTGCCCTTCCGTAGAACCTTGTAGCGAAAGGCCGTCTTTTAATGTTATTATCTGGCTTTTTTGAGGGCTATTCAACTCTGCCGAAAAAACAATTTTACCTTTCCGGGATGCGGTCAGGTGTATTACGATAACTTGATCGGTGAATGACGTAAATATCTCCCGTTGATATTCGACATCATTGACTGTATAGCGTGTTTTGGCTATGGCGGATTCTATATCCAGTTCACGGTAGTAGTTTTTTGCCGTTTCATGTCCCGGGAAAGTGAGGTTGAGGTCTCCTACAGGTTGGTAGATCATTCCGTGGTTCGTTTTTGATATGACTTTCTCATCTACCAGTTTCTGTGCTTCTTTGTATTTACCCTGAAATATAAGTTTCCTGATATCAGGAATTGCGTTTAGAGCATCTGGATTCGAGTTACTGTTTGGTTCTCCTGTCCAGACCGTTTCTTCATTCAATTGTATCTTTTCTTTCGTGATACCACCGAATACCATAGCACCGATGCGTCCGTTTCCTATAGGTAAGGCTTCTTCCCATTTTTCTGCCGGTTGATCATACCACAGTCGCCAGATTGTTGTATCCGGATTGTTCTGACAGGACAAAAGAGAGGTTATACAATGGGAGAGTAAAATGACGTTGGCTATTCTTTTGTAATTTTTCATTTGAAAATATATTGTTATTTTACGATAAGTAATTTTTCATCAACAAAGCTGTCTGCCCGTGCCTTAAGTATATATGTTCCTGCTTGCAAAGGCATTGCTATGGAAGTGGTTAACCCTGTTGCCTGGATCTTTTTCAGACTGATTCCACAGAGGTCATAGATCTCTATGGTGGCTTTGTTTAATAACTCTTGTCCGATATCCAGTTTCACGGATATTGTTTCACCGGTATTCGATGGGTTGGGATAAGCATTCATTTTCATGGAACTCTTTTCCGGTGCTAATTGGTGGGTGTGGACACCTTCGGTGGTTATGACAAAACCTCCATAAGCCTTTACCGATATAGATAGCTGATTTGTAATATCTTCATCTTTGACGATAAAACGTCCTTTTTCTTTTCCATCTGTTATGATCCTTATTTTTTTATCTTTAGGTAGAAAAGACAAATCCATCTGCATTTCCCGTTCTTTGTTCATACCGTTGATACCTCCGATATACCAGTTATCAGCTTTTCTTCTGGCTATGATAACATAGTCTCCGGGATAACCATCAACCAATTTGGTTTCATCCCACGCTACCGGTATCTTCTCAAGAAACGTTCGAGCTTCTGCTTGTAATCCTGTATAGACGCTTTGGTTGTCGGCGAAGTTTTGTATGCCGGATTCGAAAATGATGGAGAGTGCCAGTTGATGTCCGTAGGTGGTAATGTTTTGAGACTCTACCCCGTTATATATCTTATTGGAGAAAGTGACAGGAGTATAATCCATCGAACCTACTACATTCCGGGTAAAAGGAATCGTTGCATTATGCTCCGGAGCTTTGTTGCAGGCATTCTGATTCGTGAAACTTTCAGCTCCTTTTACAGCTTCAGTGGTCATTAGGTTAGGATAAGTTCGTTCCAGCCCGCGGGGCAGGGTAGCCCCATGAAAATTTACCATAATTTTTCGTTGCGCTGTCTCTTCCAGGAAAGTTTTATACATCTGTATAATTCCTTGTTTGTCGGTATCGAAGAAGTCAATTTTAATACCTTTTACTCCCCAGGATTGTATTTTATCCAATTCAGCATTTCTGCTTTCCGGATCGGACATCAGATTCCATATATCAATGGTCTCGGTTGGTTTGCCAGCACCGGAGTGATACCATAACCAGATTCCTATATTCTTATTTTGAGCATATTGCATGATATAGTTCAATTCGTTCTCTGCCATCCGATGCCATCCGGCATCCAGCAATATATATTCCCAGCCCATACTGGCAGCAAAATTGATATATTCTATTTGTTTCAGGTATTCGTAAGTGGAGGGAGCATCCGACCACCAACTCCATGCAGAGCGTCCGGGTTTAATCCAGTCTGTTTCTGTGATGACACATGGAGGATTCAGGTTTTGTATAATGTTTGTTTCTACTATATTTGATAGCTGATTACCTATGATGACTACTCTCCAGGGAGTGGACCATGGTAGTGTCGATATAGGTTCGGGATCATCTTCTATGATGGCTTCATCTTTCTCTGCAAATGCTACCGTATACAAGCCACTTTCGTCATTCTTTATATGTGTGGCGCAATAGGTACCGTCCAGGGTTGCTTCTGTTATCATTATCCAATGCCCGTTGGTGTTAAACAATAAGGGATATGCCCAGCCTTGTTTGTAAGGAGAATTACTTCCGATAGCTATACCACTTCTGCAATACTGCTCATAACTTGGTTTTAACCGAGAATTCCAATCGTACGGATGTATCCAGGCTTTTCCCTCAGTTGGCAGTTTGAAACCTGTACTTTCTTTAATTACTTTATGGGATTTGGAATTATTTTCAGGAAAATGATAGCGAAAAGCAATTCCATCGTTGTAAGCCCTCAGAATGAGTTCGACCGCTTTGCCATTAGAATTCCTGAATTGATAGATTTGTTCGTTTGCCAGATTATGGCAGAGCAATCTTTTCCCGGATTTTAGTTCATATTCTTCATCGATAAGGCTAACCTCGTTTTGGGAACAGAATTGAAGACCCGAAGAAAACTTTTCATCTTCTCTGTCAATACCTAAAGGGGAGGGCAGCAATATTTGTTTGCCATTATTGACTACATAATATAAGAGCTTGCCGAATTCTTTATCTAAGGAAAGCACAAACTCTATCTGATTGTCGGGAGATAATAGTTTCCATTCGGATGATTTTTCTAATCTGGCTTCATGCACGGTATTCTTTGCTATGCCTTTATATTGGGAGATGGAGCATATTAGAATAGTGAAGGTAAATATAAATTGCTTTTTCATAAGTTTCTATTTTTTGTAATTACTTTGTTTCTTCGGAAGACATGAACCGGAATCTATAGTCGCTGAATGACCATACTTTTGAGTTTTCCGGGATGATGACAACACCTCTCTTTCCCCCTTTTGTGTCAGAATCTACTTTTAATGATATCCAGGTACATTCTCCTTTTTCATAATTGTATGTTTCCCCATCATCATCGTACAGATTGTAGTTGGATGTTTTCTCTCCATAGTGTCGTATTTCCAATGGATATTGCCTGTTCTCCAGTTCCGTAATAGCTGGCCATAAAGGAATGATACCACCATCTTTTACGTATACCGGTATCCTGTCTAATCCGGGGCTTACTGTGATAATTTCTCCTTCACCAGCCAACTTGCCGGTATAGAAATCATACCATTTGCTTTTTGGAAGTATGACACGGCGTTCGGTTTCTCCGGTAAAAAGAGGCGCTACCAATAAATATTCGCCGACCATGAATTGGTCTTTGACTTCTTTTTTCAATGCCATTGCATAGGGATTTGCAGTTGCATCGAGTTTACCTTCTTCCAGCTTACTTTCTTCCTGATAACCTTCTTCCAGGTTCATGGCGCGTACAGGCGGTATTCCCTTAAAAGCATAATTGGCAAAAGTTGTGTATAAATAAGGTATTAGTTGCATCCTTAGTTTGGCAATATCATTAACTTGTTGTGTCACTTCAGGAAAGCTCCAGGGCTTGGTACCATCTGCCCAGGCATCGAGCATGGCAATAGGTGAGAAACAGACGGTCTGCATTCTTCTTAACCATTCTTCTGCGGTTTGGGAGGCTCTGACTTCCGGTGTCCATAAAATACCTATGAAAGAGCTGTTTATTAGGGCAGTGATAAAATCCTTGTGATTATAATAATCATTATAGATTACATATGGGAAGGAGGAGGTGCCTGCATTACCGGATCTCACCAACCCATAAGTACGTTTATTTTGTTTATGATACATCCGAACGGTCATATTTTGTAAAAGTGATCCGTATATTTGCCGGATTTGTTCGGCTGCATTTCCGGATGGGAAAGTTGCCACATCAGGCCATAGCCAATAGTCATAGCCATCATTTTCATCTAGTTTGTAACCACTGACACCTATATCCAGTTGATTTTTCTTAAAATGATTATCAGCAATTTGTTGTGCCTCAGGCAGGGTGTAATCAGGTACGATACCACACCAGACAGAATGAGAGGCTGTATAGGGTTCCATTTTCTCATAAAGTTCTGTTGCGGGCGATATATATGGATTAATCCATACATTGGTTTTAATATGCTTGTCATTTAGGCTTTTAACGAAACCAGCCGGATCGGGAAAGCGTGTGGTGTCCCATTCGTAAGAGCAAGGGTAAGCGTGTGACATCCATCCGGGTTCTAAGCCGATAACAGTTAGTGGAAATTCTCTTTTTCTGAATTCTTCTACTTCAGACATTACCTGTCTGTCAGAATATAGAGTAGGAGTACGGTGCCAAAAGCCTAATCCCCAGCGGGGAGGGAGTGCTCCTCCTCCGTTGTAGAGATTAAACCGTTGTATAGCTTCCAACATAGTCGGCCCTGCAAACAGTAAAATTTCGACTCCTTCTGCCGGTATCAGAAATTCCATATTGTCTGAATAAGGACGACTGCTCCAGCGAGGGTCGGTATTTCTGTCACGGGCAATTGGCGGATTCTTACTGTCTTTACGTACCCCTGTTCCAATCCATGCGTCAATATAACGTGCTGAATTAATCAAGGCTCCGTATCCTTTGGATGATACAAAGAAGGGAACCGGGGCTTGTGTTCTTCCGTCGTCCCGTCCGCTATAGTGGTCGGTATGCAGCCTCATTACGCGTCCCCGTTGTTCAACGGTTTTGAAGTTCAACCCCAAACCGAAAATCTTTTCATCTTTTTCCAGTGGAAAGCGGATGTAGGTTTTTCCGTCAATAATTTTAAATTCTATTTCTTCTGCTGTAACAGGAGAAACGGCTTTTCCCATCTTTTGGATTGCCTCGTCCCGTGGAGTAATATCTAATTCACTCAATAGATTGACTATCTCCGGTTTTCCTGCTGATATTTTCCATATTCCTGCATTTATTTGTTCAATCTTGACTGTTGTATCCGAAGAATTACAGGCTGTGATCGTAAAGAACAGGTAGAATAAAAAACAAGAAGTCATTATCATTTTTACTATTCGAGCCATAATATGAATTGAGGTTTAGGGTTGCATATTCAGTTATTCAGTTTCATGTAAATCAGGGGAACTCATATTCTTTAGGCAAGGCATCAATAATATCGAGTCCGTTGGCTGGCAGATGAGATGAAACTACTTCCAGAATTTCACCGGAGCGGATACCGGACAATGTGGTTTCCATTTCGGTATTTTCTATTCGCAGCTTTTTCTCTGTCGGGCTGTCGGGATCAGAGAAGTCCAGGTACTTTATGGTCGTATATTGGATAGTCAGATCTTCTATAGGATACCAGGAAACTTTTGTACTGTTACCGGAAATATCGGATATGTCTTCAACACTTCTGTTACGAAGAGTCTGAATAAGTTTATCTCCATATATTTCGACGGATTGCTCTACGTATAGTGATTGGTGACCATCATCGTCTTTTGTTGCGAATTCAAAAATATATGTTCCCTCCGGCAAATTCACTATTGTTTCCATAGGAAGCTTTCCGGCAGTAGTACGGTTTACTTGTACGATGGTGGAATCATTTCTTTCATTCCAGTAAAGGACTACCTTGGTTATGCGTGGATCGGAATTGATCTCCCAAGTAAACCTTACGCGGTTATTTCCGGGATATGTTTTTAATGAATCGATAATCCCGGTATAAATAATTTCCCCTTTTTTAAGGTATTCTTCATGCAGACTGTTCATGTCGTCACATGCTATAAGGGAAATAAATGAATAAATTAAGACGGTAATTTTGATTATTGCTTTCATATCTGTCATTCATTTATGTCGTTAATTCTGTCATCTCCATAGAATGTAATCTCGCTAATGTGCAGCGCATTGCTTCCTGACCAATTGCTTTTCATTGCAAAACGTACATACCGTACCCTCTGTTTTTCAATGGGTACCATAAATTCAAATCCTGCTTCGGCGTAGGCTATATCTTCGTTTGTGACAGACGGATTATCCTCTCCCGAAGGCTTGAATGTTTCATAATCGCCTAAAAGTTCCCAGTCGTTTTTCCATTCTTCAGACCAGTAATTTTCCTGCATCCCTTTTTTATAGTTGCGGCTTCCCCATACTTCGAACGTCTTGATGTTATGATTCTTATAGACGTTGTTACCTAAACGGTGCCATAACTTAAACCGGCTTAGTGTAGCTTCTACTCCCAGGTCGATGGTAAAGTATAGAGGTATTTTCTGGTTAGGGTCGTTTTGCTTTGTATGCCAGCCATTGTTTCCGACAACGCCATCAAATAAGTTTGAGAATAGCCAGCCAGAATTATAGTCTGTATTATTATCTACAGGTAATACTTCTCTCTTATGTTTAGATTTGTCTAATTCTTTCTCGAAAAGTGGAGTGAATGCCGCTTTCAGGGTATCGGATATATTTCCCCATTTGTCTGTGATGGTAAAAGCGAATATCCGTTCGGATGAGTCATAACCGCGGAAAGAGTAGCTGCCATCTTTCTGGTTAGTATAGAAAGTTTCTCCTTCTTCAAAGATGCCTTTTTCGTTTGTGGCATAAATAGTGAAGCCTATTTCTACTTTATTCTCATTATCCCAGGTGATATTAATGCCGCCAAAATCGGCTTTGAGCCCCATTGAAGTAAAGATATCGTGGATAGGAGGGATACCCGGTGTGAAAGATGCTTTTACAGGGGTAGATGTGTTCTCACTATGGTCGACGGTATATAAGGTGATATCCACCGGATTGGTGTTGCCAAGTCCTTCTATTATCATGTAATTATTATATACAGAAGCACGGGTGATACGTCTTTCACCTTGAAATAAATATTCTCCTTTTACATAAGAGATATCCGTTTCTTGCGGTAGTTCGTAGCTGATTTTGGCTCCACCGGGAAGACTTTCAACTGAAACATTACTAATGGGTTGAGGCGGAATGTTATCTGTTGGAGTCTGCCCGATCTTTTCTTCATCACAAGATGTAATGCTGACTATTAGAAGGGTTATTATTGTAAAAAATATCTTTTTCATACTATTATATTTTAGTTTTTATTGTTACCAGCCAGGGTTTTGTACTAAGTTTGAATTATTGATGAGAGTACTGACTTTTATAGGCCACAGATAATCTTTCATGGTGAAAATACGGGTATTCATATAAGTTGAAACTGTATAATACGTGTCAGTTGTTTCACCCTTATAATCCCATCCCTGTATGGGCTCATTCAGATATTTCAGAGCTTTCTTCCATCTTCTTAGGTCATAAAAACGTTGACCTTCAAAGGCTAATTCGATCAGTCTTTCCTGGTGAATGATCTCACGCATACCTTCTTGCGTAGAGGGCTTGTCGGGTTTTGTCGATTTTTTCCACGATTCTACCACTCCTTTCAGGCCTGCTCTTTCGCGCACTTTGTCAATCCATTTATAAACTTCTTCATCGGGAGTGGATTTTGCTTCATTCAGAGCCTCTGCATATAACAGGTATAAACCGGACATTCGTATGATGGGGAAAGAATAACGTTTGCCCGAATAAGTGGAGGTGGTAGCTGTTCCGGTTACGGTTTCCGCATTAATCAGTTTCTTCATAAAGTAGCCGGTAGGAATGTATTCGCCACTTCCCCTGAAGCCTGCTATCTCCGATTTGCGCACTTGCAGATACCAGAAGTTGAGTTCTTCTGTCTGGCCGGAACCTTCGAAGATGCCGCGGTCGAATCCTAGTGAGGCATAAAAACGGGGCTCCCTATTGAAATTCAGTTTAGCCGTGGTTTCACCTGTTTTTATGTAGAACATGTGGTCGACTCCTGCTTCTTGTGTTTTATATCTATTCTGATAATCCCATGCCGGATCTTCATCGATGGGAATGCCGTTTTGAGTATAGAATTGCTCCGCTATTTTTAGGGAGGCGCAGAGTTCATTTCCCTTATTACCTAAATTGCCCAATACAAGATGTGGCATGGCAAGCAACTGTAGAGAGGAAACGTCTTGTGTGGAGGGCCATACAATCTCTTTATTGAATTTTTCGGTAACAGCACCTCGCAATTCAAAACTCAATTTAGTTTGATCTGACATAGTACGGGGTGGTATGTATTCGTAGAAGCCGTGTCCGGCAGCTTCGCACGTTTCAATGGCTTCTTTTATTGCTGTAGCGGCACGTTCCCATTTTGTATTGTCTTTCTCTGCCGGAACCAGCTGGACACCTCTTTTATCTTTGAAATTGAGGTAATCGGGATTGCCATTGAATAGAGGACTTGCAGCCCAAACCAGTACTTCTGCTTTTGTAGCCAGGGCAATTGGTCTTGTTATTCGTCCGGCGTCTGTAATCATGCTTTCTATTCTGTCAGGAAGACCTGCTGCGGCTTCATCTATCAATTCAACAATATAATTGACTACATCGTCAATTGGATCTCTATATACGCGTACTTCATCTACCGATGCTGATACGGGTAGGTTTTCGCGGATAATGGGTATTGGCCCGTACAACCGCATAAGGAAGAAATGATAGTATGCTTTAAGGAACTTCACTTCGGAGATCCACAGTTGTTTTTCATACTCTTCCATATCTCTGGGTTTATGAATATTCTCAATAAAAATGTTGCAGTCACGGATTCCTATAAACAGGTTGGTACCATTGTATCTACCATCCCAGAAATTGAGATATGGGTCATTGGAATTCTGGTAGCCAAGGGCTATTTTGGTAGCTGCTATGTCTGCAAACAAAGCTTGGTTGGTGTTCCACCAAATTTCATCTCCTCCTACCATGGCCGGGGAAACCCAGGGATGTCCGGGAATAGGAAGATAACTGTAGCAGGTAAATAAATACTTTTCGGCTGAGGTCCTGTTCGTGAAAGCATTCTCCATGGTTGCCACATCGTTTGGAACGATGTCTAAATAATCGGCACAGCTTGTCACAAATGTTATGCAAACAAGTAAAAATATGGATTTAATGTATTTCATAATATGTTGTTATTTTTAGAATTCAATGTTTATACCGAAATTGAATACACGCTGCAAAGGATAGGAAAAACCATTCCCGGCCATTTCAGGATCCCACATCTTGAACTTAGAGAAAACAAGTAAGTTACTCCCGGTTGCGTAGAGTCTGACATTTTGCAGTGATATCGGGCGAATCCACTTTTGTGGCAATGAATAGCCTATTTCGACTGATTTGAGACGTAGGAATGAGCCGTCCCGCATAAACCATGTACTGGTCTGCTGGTTATTTTCATTTGCTACATTAGACAGGCGCGGCCAAAGGGCGAAGATATCTCTATTGTCTTCAGACCAATGACTGTCAGCCCAGTATTTTAACAATGCCCTTTGGTTGTTTCCTCCTAATGAACTATCGCTAACGAACGGTGCTGTAGCTGTAGGATCTATCCAGAAAGAAGAGCGGGCTGAACCTTGGAAGAAGAATGAGAAATCGAAGTTTTTGTATCCGGTTGTTAGTCCGAAGCCGTAAATGATTTCAGGGGTCGTAGGATAGCCGATAGGTACTTGGTCATTTTCGTCAATCTTCATATCTCCATTGATATCTTTATATTTGATATCTCCGGCTCCGTATTCTCCGAACATTTGCTTGGGAGAATTCTTAACTTCTTCGTCATCGAGGAAAAGCCGTTCTGCAACATATCCCCAGCGTTGTGAGAGTTTTTGGCCTATACGTGATCTCCAAGGTGTCTGCACATAATCCGGTTCTTCATAAACCAGATATTTACTGGTTGCGTAAGTAAAGTTACCACTAAATATTGCCCAAAAATTTTTAGTAAAACTTTTGTTATAATCGACAGACAGGTCTATTCCGTGTCCTTTGGCTTCGCCTATGTTGGCTTGTGGCTGAGCTTGCAGCCCCATAGTAGTCGGAATGTCCTGGCGGATTTGGAGGATGTTTGTTCTTTTCTCCGTGAAGTAATCGAACTGAACTTCCAGACTATTCCACAACCCTAATTCAAAACCTAAGTTCATTTTTCTGCTGACTTCCCATGTTATGTTAGAATCCGCATATCTTGAAATGGATATGCCATTCCGGGTATAATTGAAGTCTTCTCCGAATGTAAATCCTTTACCAGAGTCGTTCATGTTTACTTGTGATAGATAAAAGAAACGGTCACTTTCCTCCCCGATATTATCATTTCCTACCAGACCATATGTTGCTTTCAGTTTGAGTTTACTGATAAACTTCTGATATGGTTCCATGAATTTTTCATTGCTGACTACCCACCCTAACCCGGCAGACGGGAAGAAACCGAAACGTTCGTTCTTGGCAAACCGTTCAGAACCATTATATCCGAAATTCATTTCAAGAAAATAGCGTTTGTCATATCCGTATGTGAAGCGTCCTGCCAATCCGATGTTTCTATACGGTAAAGATAACTGTAGATTATTGGCATTGCCATCCAGATATTCACGCATTGTATAAACCATCAGTCCGGATACATTGTGTTTTTCGGCAAACTCCCTGTTATACTGGATGGCACCTTCAAAGTACATGGTACTGTTTAATGTTTGAGGCTGCTTGTTGTAGTCCAGATAATCTGTGCCACCGTCCGGATTAAGTGGAATCAACGTATAGTCATTGAGATTTGTTGTATTGGCTATCTGATAATAGAAAGGTTTGAAAGAGTGATTCACTTTTAATAAAGAATACCGGCTGACGTTAAACAAACCTCTGGCTGATAATCCTTTGGTGATAAAATCGAGATTTTGTTTTAGTTCAAACTGTGCGAACATATTTGAGCGGTCTCTCGTGGTGTATCCTTTTACCATTTCGGCATAGGGATTCAGGTAATCACCGGTATCGTAATTTCCAAAAAGGATGTGTTTGGTATATTCGTTAGCCTGGTCGGCCGGGTAGAAAGGCTGAAACAGCACCGGGTTGGCGTGCATAGCTTTTTTGTATAACGCCGAACCGCCGTCTAAGGGGCCTGAGTAATCTTCAAAAGAACCATATAAGCGGACAATAGCTTCGGTCGTCTTAGTCAGGTTTACGTTTACATTGGCACGTAACAGATATTTGTCAATGCTGATATTGTTATTAAAATTGTTTCGTTTGTCTTCTTTAAGGATACCGTTATCTTTTGAGTAAGAGGCAGCGATATAATAGCGGGCTACTTTTCCGCCTCCACTGATATTCAGGTTATATCTCTGATTGAAGGTCTGGTTTTTAAATAACATATCTTGCCAGTCTATTGCCGGGTAACGCAAAGGGTCAAGTCCACGCTCGGTATTCATGATCTTTGCTGTCGAATAGGGCAGAGCAGCCATGGCGTCGCGTGTACGTACAGCTTCGTTGTGCAATCGCATGTATGTGACGGGGTCGGCTAATTTGATATGTTCGGTGGGTGTAGAATAAGAACCTTCCAAGCGCAATTGTACGTGTACTTTGCCTTCTTTTCCTTCCTTGGTTGTAACCAGAATCACTCCGTTTGCTCCGCGGGCACCATATAGTGCTGTAGCATTTGCGTCTTTCATGATTGAAAAGCTGGCAATGTCATCAGTAGTCAGCCGGGAGAGTTCATCACTTGTCATTTCTACTCCATCGATTAATATGAGCGGGTTGGCTCTGCTTGACTTTCCGAATGTCGTTACGCCGCGGATGAAGAAGTCTGCATTGTCCTGTCCCGGTTCACCGGTGCGTTGATAAGAAATCAAACCAGCAATACGTCCGGCAAAGGAAGTGGTCAGGTTGCTGGAAGGTACTTTCAGGTCTGATGGCTTTATCGTGGAAACAGAGGCGATTACACTTTCTTTTCTCTGTTTCGCAAAGGCGACTACGGTGACCTCGTCCAGCAAGTCGGCTTTTTCTTTCAGTTTAATTGTGATATCATTTTGGTTTCCCACGGTGATGGTTTGCGATTCCATTCCTAAAAACTGAACGATGATTTTATCTGTAGGGGTTACTTCTATGGAAAAAGAGCCGTCTATGTCTGTTGTGACTCCGCGTGTACTGCCTTCGATGGTAATGGTTGCTCCGGGCAAGGGACTTTCAAGGTTATCCACTACCTTCCCTTTCAGCATTTTCTTTGCCGGAACGACAGTTTGCTCTTTATTCTGTTCTGCAACTACTTTTCTTTTTGAAATAACAATCTGCCGTTCATGGATTGAGTAAGTATTATCGGTATGCTCAAATAGCTTATCCAGAATGTTTTCGATTGTTTCATTCTTTACATTGATATTTATTTTCCTTTTCAGGTCGATATTCTTATCGTAATAAAAGAAAATGTATTTGCTTTTATTTTCTAATTCTTTGAGGACATCTTTCAATGTACAGTTAGTCATACTGATTGAAAGATTGGAGGATTGCAGATTGACCTTTTCTGTACCATATGTACCGATCGTTGTGCACAATAACAATGCGAATAGTTTTATAAATAGAGGAAGCCGGATGTTTCTAATCTCTTTTATAAATGTGCTTTCAATGAATGCCATGTATATATTGATTTTAAAGTTAAACTGTTGTTTCTTGTAAATACTTGATTGTATGAGGAGGCAAACACATAGTATAGGTATGCCTGGTATTATAAGGTATATTTCATAGGCTATATGGATATAAGTGATTAATTAGGGATTACTTAAATCGCGATCTATATTTCTCAAGTAGTACTTCTTTTTATTATTCTTGCCTGTAAGAAACCGAATAGACATCTTTGTCTGTTGCATAGCGGATAGGGGCGGTATTTATCAATGCATCGAGAACTTTGTTCAGATCATCTTTTAAATCTAGCTTTCCGCTGCACCGTATCATTTCGATTTCTTTTTTATGGTATTTGATTTCTTTTCCATAATACCGACTCAACCTGTCTAAAATGGATGGAAGCTGTTCGCTTTCGAAGATGTACCATCCTTCTACCCAGGAAATGTACTGGCTAATGTCGGTCTGTTCGATATTTATTTGCCCATTCTTATATTGGAACAGGTCATTGGGAGTCAGGGCGGCCAATTTCTTTTTGTCCGAGATAATTTCAACACTTCCTTCGACTAAGGCTACGGCCTGTCGGTCGTCCTCTTCGTAGGCGGTTATATTGAAAGTAGTTCCCAATACTTTAATGTCTATTTTGTTTGTTTTCACAATGAAAGGACGACTTTTGTCCGGACTGACTTGCAGGTATGCTTCTCCGTCTATATATATTTCCCTCTGTTTGGCCTTGAATTGTTCCGGATATACTACACGACTGCCGGAATTTACCCAAAGCACAGTACCGTCGGAGAACGTCAGAGTAGAACGTTTTCCCTTGGGCACAATTAATTGGTTGATTTTATGGAGTAGCGCAACATCTTGCTCTTTTTGTAGATTTGCATTGTTTTCCTGTTCGAGTTTTTTGTCGTTGATGTGGATATTCCCTTTTTGGTCATATTGTATATCTATCTTTTTATTGTTTATTGAGATGTACTCGTTGTTTGCTAATACTAACTGTACATCGCTGACTACTGAATCAGGCTTTGTGGATTGGGCAATCATGAACAACTCGTTATTTTCTTTATCTCTTTCCCAGACATAAAAAATGCTACTGGCTATCAGTAATGCAAACGAGGCAGCAATGATTAACTTATATAATGGTTTTGCCTTATGGGACATAGACATTCTGTTTGTATTTTCTATCCGTTCCCATACTTCTGAAAGTTCAGATGGGGACATTTTTCTTTTTCTCACTTGCATGCTCCGTAGGAAGTATATGGCTGTCATCATCTCTTCTTTGTCGATGATTCCATCAGTTACTTGTATTTCCCAGAACAACTCGGTTTCTTCTGTTGGATGCAGTATGGAGTTGATAAAGAAATCATCTTCCAATAATTGTTCTGCTTTATAGTTTGTATAATTGGTTTTCATGTAAATATCCTTTATAGATGGTTTGCTGTATTAACGGGCTCGTTTGTAGTTTATACTCAATTTTGAGAGAAAATAATGCTCTATAAGATAAGAAAGCTGATAAGAATGAGCTGGATAATAATTGATAAGTAGACTTTTGATTCAGCGAAGGTCTCTCGTAGTTTTTTTATTGATCGTTGAATGAGATTGAGTATAGACTGATAGTTCATTTGCATGATCTCACCAATTTCGTCGTAAGTCAGATTTTTCATATATCTGTAGTATAGAACTTCTTTTTGACGTGGAGTCAGTGATTCTAACATTTGACGGATTTTTCTTGATTGATAGTGTAGTTCTTCCTGGCGGATTATTTTATCTTCAATCGTATATTCAGGTGAAAAAACAGGCTCAATGGTATCGTTGTGGAACAACTCTTTCTTTTTGTCGAAAACGTCGAACAGATAGTTTTTCATGGCTTTGAGGAGATACAGTCTGATATTATCTACTTGCGACAGCTTTTTTCGGTTACGGTGTATTTTTATAAATACGTCGTGCAGGCAGTCTTTGACCAACTCGCTATTAGTAGTGAAGAGCATACCATACGAATACATATCTTGCGCATACAATTTATATATGTACAGATAGGCTTTCTCGTCACCTTCAAGGAACTGATTCCACAAAGCGAAATCTTCTTCTTTTTTCATCATAGAATTAATTAAGATTACCTTATAATACGATGTATGCATCGTACTTTTTCTTGCGTATATAACGGAACGTTTTTTGAAATATACTCATTTAAGGCGAGAAATACCAAAAAAGATCAGGAACTTATTATAAGGGGGGGGATGAACTTGCGGCTATTCGAGGGCTTGTTGAGCTCTTGTTTCAGTGAATAATAGGAGTGAATTTTGAAATAGCCATTCCGGCTTTATTCTATTTATTGTCCTGTTTGTCGGATTGATGAAGGATGGTTCGGGGATGGAGTTGGTATTTCTGAATTGACCATTTTGACAATTTGTATTTTCTATTGACTAAGGATACGTTATATTCGTCTGACGATTCATAAATACAAAAACAATTAAATAAAAATCAGTAAAAGGCAGACTGATAATGTATTATCGAAATACTTACGTTTCTTTTAGTTTAAAATATGCCTTGAAAAGTACAAGGATAAGTCTAAATCATGATACAAATAAATGTTTTACTAGTAAGTAGTAACTCTTTTACCCGAAAGTAGTAACCATACGACCTATAAGTAGTAACCTTTTCATCCGTAAGTAGTAATCCTTTTCTGCATAAACTACCCATAAATACGGAAGAATATGCGGAAATAGACTATATTTATCCTCTTTTTATTCGCTGAATACTCTGGAATACAACTTTGTAAAAAGAGGTGTGTTGGATAAATCCGTGGTATTGCGTTCTTTTGATAAATAAATTGGCTTACTTATATCATTTAGTCATTTCCTAAGCTAGAATATGTTTATACTTATTCCATTTTACTCAATGGTTTTGTCATGCATCATGGCTTTTATAGGCTTTACATGCCCTTGTTCAATTTATCATTTACTTATCTGCGCTCCGTTTATTTTAATTTCAGTATTAGGAAATAACTCTTTTATGCGCTCTATTCCTTTTCCTGCAATCTTTCCGGATAATTCTAATTTCCCGATTTTCACTTCTGAGAGTTCATTGGGGATATCAATCTCATTCGTGAATTCTATCTTCAAGCTCTTAATCTCTTTCAGTTCCAACAGAACGGGAGGGAATTCTTTTACTTTGATTGATATACCACTGCCAATGCCTTCCTCTTGGGCTTCTACTCTTAATTTGCTTAACAGTCCTTTATTCCCAATATCTTTTTTTCTAATCATCCAGCTGATCTGAGGTCTTAGGGCAAAGTTATCTTTGTTCTGTTGCAAGCCAATGAAGCCGGACCATAGTTCTAATGGCGTTTCTATAATCGTATCATTGCGTACTTCCAGATATTTCAAGTCAACTTTCACAATCTCATCGGGCAGGCTGTTACCGCCTTCAAGCTGCTTCAGATTATTTCTTCTTCCATTTTTGTCGTATGGGAAGAATTTTACGATCCATCCGTCAATGATGTCGGGGGCTCCGTATTTCTTTTGTGAGTGATACTTGAACATATTACGCCAGAAGTCTTTGTTTACTTCACCTTTTGATGCTTTTACGAACTCCTCCAAAAGAGGTTCCAGTTCTGAAATCCACCATTCAAGTTTATATTCCTTCAATCTCCGGGCTTTGTCTAAAACCTTTTCCCAATCTTCCGGGGTCCCTTCAAGTGTTATTTCCGGGATTCCGCAAACAATATACATCACGATAAATTCAAAATAAGGTTTCATGGTTTCCATGATTGTTATTTCGGAAGCCACCTTTTCCAGAGAAGTGGTTGTAGAGAAATTGCAGGTAAGTGTTTCAACTAAGTTGCTTCCTGTATGATTACTTATCTGGTTGGTAAATAGGGGAAAAATCTCTTCCCATGAAAGGGTGGGGTCTTCCAGTTTCTTATTTGCTTTGACGATTAAAGATTGCTTTCCGGAAAAGTCGACAAAAAGATCTCTCATAGATTCTTGGTTTGCATTTACGTGTCGTGCAAATCCCTGGTTGATTAGCAGCCAGATCATGTCGGGAGATAAAACAAACGGTCTGTGATTGGCATAGGCCTGATACATACCGTAGAAGAAGGAATTATAGTTGTAGTTTACCAGACTGTCAGGCGCTTCGCTTTTGGCGATAATATTGAAAGGAACATTTATATTCTTTTCTTTTATTTCGTAAGGGTATATTTTAAGGTCGGACAGTATAAGACCTTTATAAATATCTTCATAAGATTTTATGAAAAGCAACTTCTCAGGCTTTGAGAGGTTTTCAACTTTGAACGTGGTCCCGTTTTGAGCGAATGTCGAAATGTAACCAACCATTAATAAGCAAAACAGTGTATTTCTCATAGTGCTGACTTTGTTGTTTATACATTGAAATCTTCAGGAAACAAATATAGCAATAAATGGTGGATAGAAGGAAACAAAAAAGGGAAGCTTTTTAACGGCTTCCCTTTTTTAATGCTTTTGCTGCAAGTAACGGATTACTTACGCAGACCGAGCTCTTTAATGATGGCACGATATCTGGTGATGTCGCGATCCTTCAGGTAGTTCAGCAACGCACGGCGTTTTCCTACCAACATTGTCAAGGCTCTTTCAGTACTATAATCTTTTCTGTTGAGCTTAAGGTGCTCAGTCAGGTGGGAAATACGGTATGAAAACAAAGCTATCTGGGCCTCAGCTGAGCCAGTATCAGTGTTAGACTTTCCGTACTTTTCAAAGATTTCTTGTT
>OGXJ01001275.1_pt1 | contig 19042 bp, 15 predicted proteins | sample 1576231 | NCBI WGS metagenome assembly OGXJ01 (sample SAMEA3541539, study PRJEB24748) | human gut metagenome | biome: human gut; feature: human-associated habitat; material: faeces | place: China | collected 2012
GGATGCCGAACACGCACTGCTGGTCATCCAGACGGCCGGAGGAGATGAACTCCTCATTGCAGCCCCAGACGGCGGCCTTTTCGCGGATGCAGAGGAACAGGTCGCTGCCAAGGATCTGGTCTTCTGCGACCTGCAGCTCAGCGGCGATCAACTTTTTCAGCACGCCTTCCTCGGCGGCACTGCCCAGCAAAGGCAGCATATCCACCTGCTTGTTGTAGGAAGCCTTGTCGTTGACCTCGCGGTTCATATGGATGGCCACGCTGGGGATCATCAGCAGGTCGCGGTCCAGCGTGAGCAGGCGGGAGGTGATGGCATTGTTCTCCTTTATCAGCACGCGGCCTGCCACCGACAGCGGCCTGTCCATCCATGTGGAGCAGATCATGCCGCCGTAGCCCTCGGTGTTCAGCTTGGTGTACTTCCGGCCCATGTGGATCTCGGCGTTTTCCTTGATGCGGAAGCAGGGGGAATCCGTGTGGGCAGCGGCCACGTTGAAGCTGTAGTTTTCCAGCTGTTCTCCCATGCGGAATGCAAGGATGCTGGAGCCGTTGCGGCAGACAAAATAGCTCCCGCCGGGTTCCAGCTGCCACCGGCGGCTCTCCAGCAGCTCGGAAAAGCCCTCCTTCAGCAGGATGTTCCGGACGGATGCAGTGGTGTGGTATGCGGTAGGATTGCCGTCAATGAAGGACAGCAGCTCCTGTACTTCTTTTTCGATCATTGGGAGACCCTCCATGGATTTATCGGTTTGGATGCTCCTATTCTACTTCTGCGGTCTGCGCTTTGCAATAGCCGGTCCTGCGGGCGGGGAAGAATTTGTTTTACATTGCGCGGGTTCTATAGTATACTATTCCTGTTGGTAAATATCGAATCGACAGGAAAGGCAGGGACCCGTCATGGAACGCAGTGATCCGCGCTATCAGGCGTATGTGGAAATATTAAAAGAGGAGCTCATCCCGGCAATGGGCTGCACAGAGCCCATTGCACTGGCTTACGCTGCGGCCCGGGCACGCGAGGTGCTGGGCGCACTGCCCGAGAGCGTGCAGCTGCAGGTGAGCGGCAGCATCATCAAAAACGTGAAGAGCGTCATCGTGCCCAACACCGGCCACCTGAAAGGCATGGAAGCCGCTGTGGCAGCGGGCATCATTGCCGGTTCGGCAGACAGAGAGCTGGAAGTCATCTCCGAGGTCAGCGAGGACAAGAAGGCTGCCATCCGGGACTATCTGCAGACGGTGCCCATTTCCATCCAGCACATCGAGCAGGGGCATGTGTTCGATATCATCGTTACCGAGCGCAGCGGGGATTCCTACGCAAAGGTGCGCATTGCGGATTTTCACACCAACATCTGCCTGATCGAAAAAAACGGCCGGGTGCTCTACGAAAAGCCGCTGCTGAACGAGGAGGCCCAGCGGGACAGCCGGGCCGACCGCAGCCTGCTGAACATGAAGGACATCTGGGACTTTGCCGAGACCGCCGACCTGCAGGATGTGGCGGACCTGCTGGAACGCCAGATCCGCTATAACAACGCCATTGCAGAGGAGGGCCTTCTGGGCGACTATGGCGCGAACATCGGCCGGGTGCTGCTTTCTACCTACGGCAACGATGTGTCTATCCGGGCCAAGGCCAAGGCGGCCGCCGGTTCGGATGCCCGCATGAACGGCTGTGAGCTGCCGGTCATCATCAACTCCGGCAGCGGCAATCAGGGCATCACCTGCTCGGTGCCGCTCATTGAATATGCCAAGGAGCTGCACAGCGGCAAGGAAAAGCTTTACCGTGCCCTCATCATTTCCAATCTGGTGGCCATCCACGAAAAGACCGGCATCGGCACCCTGTCCGCCTACTGCGGCGCAGTCAGTGCTGGTGCGGGCGCTGGCGCGGGCATCGTATATCTGTGCGGAGACGGCTATCAGGCCGCCATCCACACGGTGGTCAATGCGCTGGCCATCGTGTCCGGCATCGTGTGCGACGGCGCAAAGGCCTCTTGTGCGGCAAAGATCGCTTCCTCGGTGGACGCGGCCTTGCTTGGCTACAACATGTACAAGTGCCATCAGGAGTTCAAGGGCGGCGACGGCATCGTGATGAAGGACATCGAGACCACCATCAAGGGCATCGGCCGTCTGGGCAAGGACGGCATGAAGGAGACCAATGAGGAGATCATCCGGCTGATGATTGAATGAAGAAAAGTGTATGGATCACATGAAAATGTTAGCAAAAAGATGAAATATCATAATTTGCGGCGAAAGATATAAGCATACTTTAATCTTTTGTTGACAAAATAGAAAAAATACCTTATGATAAATGCGAGGTGAACAAAATGTCTGTGGCAACAAAGGAACAGATCCTGAAGGTTTTAAAGGCGTATAATCCCTGGTGGGGCACGGGCGTGGTAAACCCTGGCTTTACCAAGACATATCGTCGGTTTGCTTACTATGAGGCGATGAAGCGGTTGGAGCAGAAGGACCTGCGGCGGACGATCGTTCTGACGGGTACCCGCCGGGTTGGCAAGACGACGATCCAATATCAGATGATCGACCGATTGCTGAAAAAAGGTGTCCCGCCGCAGAAGATCTTGTTTGTTTCGATGGACCACCCGATGCTGAAGCTGAGCGGTCTGAACGATCTGCTGGAATGCTATCACAGCAATGTGTATGCGGAACAGGATTGCTATTACTTTTTTGACGAGATCCAGTATGCCAGTGATTGGGATAAGTGGATGAAGACGATTTATGACATGCAGCCGGAAACAAAAATGGTTGCAACAGGCTCGGCAAGTCCTGCATTGATGAAAGGAAGCTCAGAGAGCGGTGCTGGACGCTGGAGCGTGATCCAGGTGCCGACGCTGTCTTTTTATGAGTACTGTGCCCTGATCGGTGCAAGAGTCCCGGAGCTGGGGCCGGAGATCCGCCCAACGGCCTTTTTGCATATGGCACAGCAGGAACGAACGGCCGTTATGATAAAGCTGGAAGAAGTGCAGAATTACTTTATGCGATATCTGCGCGTGGGTGGATTTCCGGAGCTTGCACTTGCATCCGATGACTTGATGGCGCAGCAGATCATGCGGGAAGATGTTGTAGACAAGGTGCTGAAACGGGATCTCCCGGCACTTTACAAGATTCGGAGTGCAACAGAGCTGGAACGCATTTTTCTGTATTTATGCAATGTGTCGTCCGAGATCGTCTCGTTTTCTGCGATTGCGAACGATCTTGGCGGAGTGAGCCGCCCGACTGTGGAAAATTATGTGAATTATCTGGAAAGCGCGAATCTGATCTATCAAAGCTGGCCAGTAGAAATGGGTGGGCATAAAATTCTAAAGGCAAAGCCCAAAATTTATATTGCAGATGCAGCGATCCGCAACGCAGTGCTGATGGATGACGACGTTCTGACGAATCCGATTGAATTGGGAAAGATGGTAGAAACTGCAGTGTATAAGCATGTGGCAGCGTTTTACTACCAACAGGCAACACGGGTCGGATATTATCGCGGTGGGAAAAAAGACAAGGAAATTGACGTGGTGGTTGATTATCCCAACATCAAAAAGATCCTGATCGAAGTAAAATACCGTGAACAGGCCCCCGTGCCGGATGATTCGATGATTTGCGAACTGAGTGATGAAGCAAGCGCGGCCATTGTGGTGACCAAGCGCCCGGATGATTACGGAACACATCGTGCGCCAAATGGCAAAGAACTGATCCGCATTCCGGCCTTTGCCTTCTTGTATTTGCTGGGCAATGCAGAGCGGTATGGCTACCGCGGCAAAGATTGATTTCAAGAAAAAAACACATTGGCAAGCCCGCACGGTGTTTCCGTGCGGGCCCTTTTGTGCGAAAAAGCACAGCACGTGAAAAAATCATACAAATCCTTCTTTATTTTGTCATAACTCTTCCGTATAATAAGAAGTGGAATACTTTGCTGCTCTGCCCGCCCCGGTGGGCATCCGATAAAATGGGAGGAGATCATTATGGCCAACGAAAAGATCCTCGTTGTGGACGACGATACCAATATCTGCGAGCTGCTGCGGCTGTACCTGACCAAGGAAGGCTATCAGGTCACGGTGGCAAACGATGGCGAAGAAGGTCTGGAAAAGTTCAATCAGGTCAAGCCCGATATGGTGCTGCTGGACGTGATGATGCCCAAGATGGACGGTCTGGAAGTGTGCCGCCGCATCCGCAAGGCGGGCAACACCCCGGTGATGATGCTCACGGCCAAGGGCGAGACCTTTGATAAGGTGCTGGGCTTGGAGCTGGGTGCAGACGATTACATGGTAAAGCCCTTTGATGCCAAGGAAGTGGTGGCCCGCATCAAGGCGGTGCTGCGCCGCTGCCAGACCACCACGGCTGCTGCCGAGAGCACCGAGGGCGTGATCGAATTCGACAACCTGCGTCTGGACATGAACAGCTATGAGCTGCGGGTCAAGGGCAAGGTGGTGGAGGCTCCCCCCAAGGAGCTGGAACTGCTGAACTGTCTGGCCTCCCATCCGAACCGCGTCTACACCCGTGACCAGCTGCTGGACGAGGTGTGGGGCTTTGAGTATTACGGCGACAGCCGCACCATTGATGTGCATGTCAAGCGCCTGCGCGAGAAGCTGGCCGGTGCTTCCGACAAATGGGAGCTGAAGACCGTATGGGGCGTGGGCTATAAGTTCGAGGTGCGTCAGTAATGCGCAAAAGTATCTCGGTGGCGTTCTTCTCGCTGGTGTCCACCCTGATGGTGCTGGGCATCGTGCTGATGGGCGCTTCGGAGTGGGTGCTGTTCAAGAACTACTTCGCCAAGGACCGCTACGAAACACTGGATCAGGTGGTGGGTGTCACCCAGCGCACGGCCCAGTATCTGGTCCAGCAGGCGGAGCTGCCGGAAGGCGATGAGCTGGACGCACTGAACACCAAGCTGGAGATCATCGGCGAGAGCGCAGAGGCCTATCTGTTCTTTACCGACAACGACGGCCGGGTGATGATCGCCTCCAGCCCGGACAAGCTGGAGAGCCTGACCGTGCCGGAAGAAATGATGGAGAAGATCGACGCTGCCGATGCGGACTACTACCATGTGTTCGGCACGCTGGGCGGCATGCTGGACGGGAAAAGCTACATCACGGTCAGCGAAATGCGCAATGAGAACGGCCAGCCCAGCGGCTACCTGTTCCTGTGCTCTTCCGGCGAGCAGCTGACCCAGTTCAAGCAGCAGTTCTGGTCCAACTTTCTGCTGTCGGCCTGTGTGATGCTGCTGTGTGCCAGCATCCTGACCAAGATCCTGATGCGCCAGCTCACCGACCCGCTGCAGAAGGTGACGGATGCCGCCCAGCGCTTTGGCGGCGGTGATCTTTCCGTCCGTGTGGAGGGGGTGGAAGGCGAAGGCGAGGCAGCCGACCTTGCCCGCACCTTCAACCGCATGGCAGACAACATCCAGATGAACGACAACTCCCGCGGTCAGTTCATGGGCAACATCGCCCACGAGCTGCGCACCCCCATGACCACCATCAAGGGCTTTGTGGACGGCATTCTGGACGGCACCATCCCGCCGGATATGCAGAACCACTACCTGCAGCTGGTCAGTGAGGAAACGGGCCGTCTGGCACGGCTCATCCAGAACATGCTGGATCTTTCCAAGCTGGAAAGCGGCGAATATCAGGTGAATGCCCGGATGTTCAACATCTGGGAGACGATCACCGGCGTGGCGCTCTCGGCAGAGCAGCGCATCAACGACGGCATGATCGACATCGACGGCCTGACCATGGACGAAAAGGTGCTGGTCTACGCCGACCCCGACCTGATCCATCAGGTGGTGTATAACCTGCTGGACAACGCCATCAAGTTTACGCCTGCGGGCGGCACCATCCGCTTCGGGGTGGAAAAGCTTGGCCCGGAAGCCGAGATCTCCATCTGGAATTCCGGTCAGGGCATCAGCCCGGAGGCGCTGCCATACGTGTTCCAGCGGTTCTACAAGGAGGACCGCTCCCGCGGCCTGCACGCCCGGGGCGCGGGTCTGGGCCTGAACATCTGCAAGGTGCTGGTGAACCTTTCCGGCGGGCAGGTCCGGGTGGAGAGCCAGCAGGGCGAGTGGTGCCGGTTCGTGTTCACCCTGCCCACGGTGGCCCCGAACCCCGGCGGCATGAAGCGTCTGCCGGACGAAGCCGGCGGTGAACCCACCGTGGAAGACCCTGCAAGCATGAAGCCCGTAGAATGAACTTCCAGCCAGACTGCCCCGGACCCGGGGCGGTCTGGCTGTTTGTTGTGTTAACGATTAAAAATAGCCGCCGCGTTCGCTTTGGCTATAGTAAGGAAGAAAATTTTTATATTTGCAATTCAGAAAAGCCTGCGGGCTTTTCTGAATTGCGTTTTCACAGGAAGGGCCGTCAGGATAAAAGGCATCTGCTGCCGCTGGCATCCTGCGGGAGCAATCCGCGCAGCAAGACTGGAAAATGCAGGTTTCCGTACCGACCTTTTTCGTGAAAATGCGTTTGTCGCGCTCAGCAGAGCGTGACAAACGCGAAATGAAAATCAAATTTCCGCTGACTATGGCCAGAGCGAAGCGGAGGCCATTCTGGATGGTTTGGCTGATAAAAGAAATGCCGCAAATGGACAGATCTTTCCAAATACGTCATTTCCGTGAAAAAGCCGTTGGCGGGTTTGATTTTTTGCTCGTTTTCATGTAAACTAAAAGATAACCATGCCCATGCTGCTTTTGCGGTTTGAAACCGCCAGAATAATGGGACAAATGGGAATAAGAATTTATAAAATAACGGAGCGTAAAGATAGAATATGGCAATCGTAAGTCCTTCGATCCTTTCCGCTGATTTTGGCAAACTGGGTGCAGACTGCCGCATGGTGCTGGATGCCGGTGCACAGATGCTGCATTACGACGTGATGGACGGCCACTTTGTGCCCAACATCAGCTTTGGCGTGCCGGTGCTCAAGAGCCTGCACAAAAATCTGCCGGATGCCTTTTATGATGTGCACCTGATGATCAGCCATCCGCTGCAGTATGCGGAAGCCTTCATCAAAGCCGGTGCCACCCTGTACAACTTCCACCTTGAGTGCGAGGACGATATCCAGGCCACCATCGATGCCGTCCGGGCGCTGGGCTGCAAGGTGGGGCTGACCATCAAGCCCGGCACCGAGCCGCAGGCGCTGGCACCGTATCTTGACCAGCTGGATCTTGTGCTGGTGATGAGCGTGGAGCCCGGCTTCGGCGGGCAGAAGTTCATGCCCTCGGCGCTGGACAAGCTGCGCTGGCTCAAGGCAGAGCGCGAAGCGCGCGGCGCACACTATCTGCTGGAAGTGGACGGCGGCGTGGACAATGCCACCGCGCCCCAGTGCGTGGAAGCGGGCGCTGATATTCTGGTGGCGGGCAGTGCAGTGTTCGGCGCAGCAGACCCTGCTGCAGCCGTGCAGCACCTCGCCAGCCTTTGAAAGGATAACCATTTATGGATGAATCTTTGATCCGGGAGCAGGAGGCACAGCTCCAGAAGACCGGCCGCTACTATAAGCATATCTGCTTTATGGCGGTGCCGGTGCTGTGCATGGCCTGTTTTCTGTACGGTGTGCGCCCGCTGCTGCTGTGCGGCATTGCGGTGCTTACCGGTAACCTGTGCGACCGTCTCGTTTCGCTGCTGCGCCGCCGCGTGTATCAGGGCGGTGACTTTTCCAACGAGAGCTTTGCGCTCGTCATTGCCCTGCTGATGCCGGTGACGGTGGATCTCTATGTTCTGATCGCCGCAGTGATTGCCGGTGTGCTGATCGGCAAGGAGATCTTTGGCGGCTACGGCAGCTACCCCTTCAACCCGGCTGCTGTGGGCTATGTGGTGGCGGCAGTGTCATGGCCGGAACAGGTGTTTCGCTATCCGCAGCCCTATACGAACATCCCTTTGTGGGACGCTTCCATGGTGCCGGTCTCCAGCGCCATTGAGGACACCCTGCGCAGCGGCGGCATGCTGAACATCGGCTCGCTGGCGCTGGGTCTGGGCGAATATGCTGCTCCCATGGGCACCGGCGCTGCGCTGGTGATCCTTGCCTGCGGCCTGTTTTTGTGGACCCAGAAGGATGCCCACATGTCTGCATCGATCAGCTTTCTTGTGACCTGTGCGGTCATTGCGTTCTTCTTCCCGCGGCAGGCGGGCCTTGCCGACAGTGCCGTGCTGTCAAATATCCTGCCCCGCCTGCAGTGTGTGCGGGATGAGCTGCTGACTGGCGCGATCCTGTTCAGCGCGGTGTTCCTGATCAACGAGCCTTACACCTGCGTGCACCACCGCATGGGCCGTGTGCTGTACGGCGTGCTGGTGGGCGTTGTGAGCATGGGCTTCCGCTACTATGGCGTGTACGAGACCGGTGTGTGCTTTGCGCTGCTGGCGGTCAACAGTGTGTCGGCATGGATCGACCGCACCGAGGCAAAGCTGTATCACCTGACCCATCTGCAGGCAGATGCCGGAAAGGGGGCAGCACAATGAGACGCGCAACGGCTGAACTGATCGTAAAAGATCCCAACAAGTTTGCCCACCACGACCGTGTGTTTCTGAATAACCCGGTGGTCATGCAGGGCATGGGCCTTGCCCCGCTGGTGGTGCTTGCCACCAGCGGCCAGAATGCGGTGATGCTGGCGGCGGCGGTGGCGCTTCTGCTGGTGCCCTCCCGCGTGCTGGCCTGTCTGCTGAGCCGCCTTGTGCCCCTGCACGACGAGGACCCCGCCCCGGAAACGCTGCAGAAAAAGCTGCTGCCCCGTGCACTGGTGTACGGCTTCAGCACGGCGGTGGTGTATCTGGCGGTGTATCCCATCCTGAATATGCTGTTCAGCACCAGCCTGCTGAGCCTTGGCATCTACCTGCCCTTGCTCACGGTGGAGCCGCTGCTGACCTACCGCTTTGGCCGCGTGCAGGAGACGGTGCGCAAGGCTGTCTCCAAAGGCCTGCGCATCACGGTGGGCTATGCTTTGCTGCTGGTGCTGCTGGGCTGCGTCCGTGAATGGCTGGCCGCAGGCACCATGTTCGGTATGGTTGTCAGCCGCCCGGTGCTGCCCATGGCAAGCATGCCGGCAGGCGGCTTTATCGTGCTGGGCGTGCTGTGCGCCGTATGGCGTGCACTGGCCCAAAAGCGCAAGGCATATCTCACCAAAGAGGCACGCAACCTTGTGGATGTGCATTCCCAGAAGGAGGCGGACCGCGAACAATGAGAGATGTTGTAACAACAAGTGCAGTGTTCTTCAGCTATGCACTGCTGGCGGTGTTCGCGCAGAACGCCGTCTTTACCCGTGCACTGGGCGTTTCGCGTCTGGTGCAGCTGGTGGGTGATGACCGCACCAGCAGCTGGCTGTTCGGTATGCAGCTGTGCATCACGCAGGTGCTGGTAACGCCGTTTGCGTGGTATGCCGGCAGCCGGATCGCGCCGCTGGCAAACCGTGCCCAGCTGCGCCCGCTGGTGTATATTGCCAGCATTGCCGTGGTGTGCGTTCTGGAGCACGCCGTGCTGTGGCTGGCGAAGGGCCTGCCGCACCGCAGCGCATTGCTGCGCATCGTGCCGCTGGCGGGCCTGAACAGCTGTGTGCTGGGCACTGTACTGGTGGAGCGCACCCAGAGCTTTACGCTGGGGCAGAGCCTTGGCTTTGGCCTTGGCAGCGGCCTTGGCTATGTGCTGGCGGTGCTGCTGGTAACGGAAGCCCGCCACCGCCTGCGCAGCAAGGCCATCCCGGAAGCATTCCGCGGCCTGCCCATCACGCTGGTGTATATCGGCGTGCTGGCACTGGCGATCTATGGTTTCACCGGACATTCTGTGATCCTGTAACATTGGCAGGGAGGAGGATCGACAATGGCAAAGTATAAACGTCAGAAGGTCAAGCGCTACCGCCGCAGCTTCTACAGCCGCGGTACACGCATCAAAAAAGGCATCGGCATCGTGGTGCTGGTGCTGGCGGTGCTGGGCGCAGCCTGGCTGGCAGCACCCCACGTGCTGGACTGGGCTACCCACACCTGGTATACTGTGGTGAAGAACCGTGATCTGGAAGCCGAATCGGCATCCCGCGCAGCCGCCTCGTCCGAAGCAGCTGCATCCTCGGCGGTACAGGAAGCGGCTTCGTCCCAGCCGGAGCCGGAACAGCCCAAGGAGCTGGACGGCAAGGCCGTTACCGGCGGCAGCTGGGCCGCAGTGGATGTGAGCACCCTTGCCGATGATGCGGCCATCCGTGCAGCGGCGCAGCAGCTCAAGGCGCAGGGAGCGGATTACGGCCTTGTGACCCTGAAGGATGCCGACGGCAGCATCCATTATGCTTCGCAGGTGGCGGCGGCTTCCGGCAGCGTCGCCGGGACCGCTGTGGACCCGGCCCGCATCGCGGCCATCTTCCGGGAGGAGGGCATCATCCCGGCGGCACAGCTTGCGGCCTTTACCGACCCGGTGTCCGGCTATACCGACCGCAGCATGGCCGTGCATTACAGCGGCACCCAGCTCTGGCTGGATAACGTCAGTGCCAAGGCCGGCGGCAAGTCCTGGCTGGACCCCAGCGCAGCATCCGCTGTGCAGTATGTGGGCGACCTGATCGACGAGCTGCACGGCATGGGCTTTGAGCAGGTGGTGCTCACTGGCGTGCAGTTCCCGAACATCATCACCCGCAAGCAGGAGTTTGCAGCGGCGGGCGGCAAGAGTCAGGAGGGCCGCGCTGCCCTGCTGGCTGCGGATATCAGCACATGGCAGGCCCGCTTTGACGGCAGCGTGGTGCTGTGGCTGAGCTACCCGGCCCAGCAGTGCACCGACGCTTCTGATGCACTGGGTGCACCGGCTGTGAGCCTTGGAATGCACAACCTGATCGTCACGGCGGATACGCTGGACGCGGCGGCACGCGGACAGCTGCAGCAGTCTGCCGCCGAAGCCGGTGTGCAGAACGTTGTGATCTGCAGCACCGAGAGCTTCCAGTAAAAAGAACATGGATCGCTTTGGTTATTGTAAAAGGGAGAGATCTACTATGAACACGAAATCCTGCTTTGCACCGGCCCACATCCTTCTGCCTTCGGAGCAGATCCCACTGGAAAAGTGGGGCTGCATTGCCTGCGATCAGTTCACCAGTGACCGGGATTACTGGAAGAAAGCCGAGGCTGCCGCAGCAGGCAGCCCCAGCACCCTGAACGTGATCCTGCCGGAGGTCTATCTGGAGGACGGCGATGCCGATGCACGCATTGAGAAGATCCATGCCACCATGGATGACTATGCCCGGAACGTGCTGACCCGCGCGGTGGACGGCTTTGTTTACGTGGAACGCACCGAGCAGAGCGGTAAGGTGCGGCAGGGCCTTGTGGGCATGGTGGATCTGGAAGCCTACAGCTACCGCCGGGGCGAGAAATGCGCCGTGCGTCCCAGCGAAAGCACGGTGGAAAGCCGCATCCCGCCCCGCATGAAGGTGCGCACCGGTGCCGCGCTGGAAACGCCCCATATCATGATGCTGGCGGACGACCCCGGCTGCACCCTCATCGAGCCGGTGGCGGCGCATAAAGCCGAACTGCCCAAGGTGTACGAGGGCGAGCTGATGCTGGGCGGCGGCCACATTGCGGGCTGGGCTGTGGAAGACCCTGCCCTCATTGCGCAGATCGAAGATGCGCTGGCTGTGCTGGGCAGTCAGGAAGAATTCGACAAAAAGTATCCGGATGCCACCCGCCGCGATCCACTGACACTGGCCGTGGGCGACGGCAACCACTCGCTGGCCACTGCAAAGGCCTGCTGGGAGGAGCTGAAAAAGACACTCACACCGGAGCAGGCAGCAAACCATCCGGCCCGCTGGTGTCTGGCCGAGGTGTGCAATGTGCACTCGCCTGCGATCGAGATCGAGCCGATCCACCGCGTGCTGTTCAATGTGGACTGCGCAGCGGTGCTGCTGAGCCTGATCACGTGGAGCGATTCCAATATGGCCGGCTGCAGCTTTGGCGGCAGCAAGCAGCAGCCCTTCACGCTGGCCGGGCCGCACATGTCCAACGTGCTCAGCTTTGAGGACCCAACCGCACCGCTGACCGTGGGCACCATTGACGAATTTATCGAATACTATCTTGAGCACCACAAGGAAGCCCGCGTGGACTATGTGCACGACGAGCCTGCTGTGCGCGCCCTGTGCAAAAAAGGTGCTGTGGCATTCCTGATGCCGCCGTTTGCCAAGAGTGACCTGTTCAAAGGTGTTGTGATGGGCGGCGTGCTGCCGCGCAAGACCTTCAGCATGGGCCACGCAGAAGAAAAGCGGTACTATGTGGAGTGTCGGAAAATTACGGAATAATTATTGGAGAACCATGACATTTAAAGAATTGAATCTGTCCGCCCCGCTTCTGCGCGCTGTGCAGGAGGCAGGCTATGAGACCCCGTCGCCCATTCAGGCAGCGGCCATCCCGCCGGTGCTGTCCGGCCGGGATCTGATGGGCTGTGCCCAGACCGGCACCGGCAAGACGGCCGCCTTTGCGCTGCCCATGCTGGATCGCCTCACTGCCAACCCGCCCCGCCGCAAGGGGGCCATCCGCGCGCTGATCCTGACCCCCACCCGGGAGCTTGCCTTGCAGATCGGCGAGAGCTTTGACGCCTACGGCAAGTACCTGAACCTGCGCAGCACCGTGATCTTTGGCGGTGTGGGCCAGGCCCCGCAGGTGGAGGCCCTGAAAAAGGGCGTGGACATCCTTGTGGCCTGCCCGGGCCGATTGAACGATCTGATCGGGCAGGGCTTTATCGACCTGTCGGATCTGGAGATCTTTGTGCTGGACGAAGCCGACCGTATGCTGGATATGGGCTTCGTGCACGATGTGAAGAAGGTGATCGCCAAGCTGCCCAAGGTGCGCCAGAACCTGATGTTCAGCGCCACCATGCCCGCCGAGATCGAGCAGCTGGCCGCCGGCATCCTGCGGGACCCGGCCTTTGTCAAGGTGGACCCGGTGTCCAGCACCGTGGACCGCATCCAGCAGAGCCTGTACCATGTGGAAAAGGGCAACAAGAAATTCCTGCTGCCGTGGCTCATCAAGAACCTGCAGCCCCCGGTGGTGAACGCGCTGGTGTTCAGCCGCACCAAGCACGGCGCGGATAAAATTGCAAAAGACCTCACCAAGCAGGGCATCCCGGCGGCGGCCATCCATGGCAACAAGAGCCAGACCGCCCGCGTGACCGCGCTGGAAAACTTCAAGGCCGGTAAGACCAGGGTGCTGGTAGCCACCGATATCGCCGCCCGCGGCATCGATATCAGCGAGCTGTCCCATGTGTTCAACTACGACCTGCCCGAGGTACCGGAGACTTATGTGCACCGCATCGGCCGCACGGCCCGCGCCGGTGCCGACGGTACGGCGGTCAGCTTCTGTGCACCTGAGGAGCAGGAGTATCTGGCAGGCATCGAAAAGTTGAACCGCCGCAAAATTCCCGTGGTGAGCGGCCACCCGTGGGACGGCGTGCCCGCGCCGGTGCGCCCGGAGCCGCCGGTGCGCGGCAAAAAGCCCAAGGCAGCCGCTGAACCGGCAGAAAAGCCTGCCGCAAAGCAGCCGAAGCCCGCAAAGGCCGAAGCAAAAAACGCAAAACCTGAAAAAAAGGCTGCACCCGCACCCAAGGTGCAGGCAAAGCCCGCAAAAACCGAAAAAGAGGAACCACTCATGGATGATACCAAGCGTACTACCGGCGGACGCAGCAATGACCGCCGTTCCAATAATAACAGCCGCCCGCGCCGGGAGCAGAACGCTCCTGCCCGCGGCAGCAATGCGCAGCCCAAGTTTGACCCGCATTTTGTGAGTGCCCCGGAGGCCACTCCGCTGCGCCCGGCCAAAAAGACTCCGGCTGCACCCGCCGCCCCGGCCATCCGTACGGCTGCACAGCCTGCTCAGCAGAACAGCAGCACGCAAGGCCAGAAGAGCCGTCGCAATGACCGCAGCGACCGTCCGGCCCGCCAGAACAGCCAGCCTGCCGCCCAGAGCCAGAGCGCAGAGCAGGGCCGCGGTGCAAACAACGGCCAGCGCGGCCGTCAGAATGCGTCCCGCAATGCACAGCCTGCACCGGCCCGTGCCCCCAGAGCGGAGAGCAGCCGCCGCGGCCGTGCCGTTGCTGCAAGGGACGAAGACCCGGGCCTTATGCTCATCAGCCGTCGTCCGCCGCAGCAGAAGTTCACGAACTTTGAGGAGTATATGAACGCCCACGGCGGTGCAACTGCACCCATTGAGGACCACAGCGACGAAGTATGAGCAAAAATGAACCGTTTGCCCCATGGCAGTGCCCGCTGTGCGGGGAGAAACTGACCGGCGACAGCACCCTGAAATGCACAAAAGGCCACTGCTTTGACCGCGCCAAGGAGGGCTACTGGCATCTGCTGCCGGTGCAGAGCATGCGCACCAAGGCTCCCGGCGACAGCAAGGAGATGGTGGCCGCCCGCCGCGCGTTCCTGAATGCCGGATACTACGGCATCTTTGGCAAAGCGGTGGGTGAGCTGTGCGCAGAGTACGGCCAGCCTGCCAGCCCGGAGGCGGCGCTGCATCTGCTGGATGCAGGCTGCGGCGAGGGCTGGTACGACCGCTGCATCGCGCAGGCGCTTGCCGAAAAAGGCCGCCGGGTGCAGCTGGCGGGTTTTGATATCGCAAAGCCTGCGGTGCGTCTTGCGGCCAAGGCCCTGCCCACGGCACAGTATGCGGTGGCATCCAGCTTCAGCCAGCCGGTGCGCACCGGCTGGGCCGACCTGCTGCTGAACTGCTTTTCGCCCTTTGCACAGGAGGAATTCCTGCGGGTGCTGCGCCCGGGCGGACGGATGATCTATGTGGTGCCCGGTGCCGAACATCTGTACCAGATGAAGGCCGTGCTCTACGAAAAGCCCTATAAAAACCCGGTGCAGCAGATCGCCTATGACGGTTTTGCCGCCATTGGGGAACGGGAAGTGACCGGCCGCGTCACGGTGCCCCACGAACAGCTGGAAGCGCTGTTCGCCATGACACCCTATTACTGGAAAACGCCGCGCGGCGGGGCGGAGCGCCTTGCTGCGCTGTCCCAGCTGGAAACCGATATCTCGTTCCGGTTCCTTGTATTTGAAAAGCTGTAATGATGGCAGTTTGCGTTTTTAATGCACAGGCAACATCCGCAAACTGCATATCGCAAATATGCCGTTTTAATAGGCACTATTTTTGAAAATTGCGATAAAAAGCAAAAAACGCTCGTTATGCAGAATTGTGTGACGAGCGCTTTTTTGCTTCAGTTTCTGTCAAAAGCCCCGTCCCCGAGGGGGCTATCGAGCGAATGCGAGACTGGAAGAGTTCCGTGTGATAGGTCGTCCACGAAAAACACCACTGCCCCCACCGCCGGAGGATAGGAGAAGTCCGGCAGGTGAGGGCAGCGGTGCTGTATCAGGATAGAGAGATCGCTTAGTGTTTTTCGCCCTTGGGCAGCAGACCGGCACGTTCCAGGGCCGGACGCAGGGCGAGGTACAGGATGACCGCACACACGGTGGAGGCCACGCTGTTTACAAAGGTGACGCCGCCTGCAATTTTGGTCAGCGCCTGTGCCACGGTGTATTCCTGACCAAAGATGTACACATTGCGGAAGTAGCCCAGGAACGGGTCGGTCAGCACGTTCAGCAGCAGGCCGGAACCGGCAGAAACGATCACCTTGATGAGATAGCCGGAGCTGTGCTTGTCGAGGTTGCGCAGCTTGAATGCCTTGTGCGCCACGGCACCGCAGGTGATGCCGATGATGAACTTGAGCACAAAGGTGGTGACGGCGTAGCCCGGGTCACCGGCCAGAATATCGGCCAGCGCCAGACCAATGGCACCGGCCAGACCGCCGGACACACCGTCCAGCAGCAGGGCGGTCAGGGCGGTGAAGGTGTTGCCCAGATGGAACGAAGAGCCGCCGTAGAACGGCACACGGAAGAACAGATAGGCCACAAGGCTTAAAGCGGCCATGACACCGGTCAGGGCCAGCTCCTTGGTGGTGAAGGTGCGCTTGTACAGCACACTTGCAAACAGAATGACGATGATAACGACTGCCAGAAGCAGCCACATTGCAGTAGTAGACATGATTTTACTTTCCCTCCAATTTTCCAAAATACCAGCCTAAACCCATGCGAACTTGTCAGGGCGAGGCCCTTCCATCTTGCCTGCGGCAAGACCGTTCGGTCGCTTAAAGTCCCCACTGGGGACTTTATTGTTCCGCTTCGCTTCACAAACGCGAACTTGTCAGGGCGAGGCCCTTCCATCTTGCCTGCGGCAAGACCGTTCAGTCGCTTAAAGTCCCCACTGGGGCTTTGATTGCTTCGCAACCACTTACCTACAATCCTACTTGACATTTGGGTGTCCAGCGGGTATGCTCCTATTATACGCAAAACTGACACCATGAAAATACCCAGAATAAAGTTTTTTAATGGGGTCAGTTTGATGCAATACCCAGACAGGAGGGATGATTTATGGTCCATCTGACCACGGCGCTGGATGCTTCTTCTGGCGTGCCGCTGTACGAACAGCTGTACCGCAGCCTTGCCGGAGAGATGCGAAGCGGCACCCTTGCGGCGGGCACCCGGATGCCCGGCAAGCGGCGGCTGGCGGCAGAGCTGTCCGTCTCGGTGAATACGGTGGATACCGCCTATCAGATGCTGGCGGCGGAAGGGTATCTGGAATCGCGGGAGCGCAGCGGCTTTTATGTACAGGAATATCTGGCCCTGCCCATCCGCCCGGCCGCGCCGCCGCCCGCCGCGCTCCTGCCTCAGCCGGAGGCGGGACCGCCGGTGCAGCCGGTGCGGTATGACCTCTCTACGCGGGGGGTGGACCCGGCCCTCTTCCCGTTCCGCACCTGGGCACGGCTCCAGAAGGAGCTGCTCTACTCCTCGCCCGAACTGCTGACCCACGGCGACGCGCAGGGGGACATCGAGCTGCGGCAGGCGCTGGCGGATTATCTGGAAGAATACCGGGGCGTGCAGTGCCGGGCGGAGCAGATCGTCGTGGGGGCGGGTCTGGAATATCTGCTGGGTCTGCTGGCCCCGCTGCTGCCCGGCCCGGCGGCGGTGGAGAACCCCGGCTACCCCCGCGCCCGGCGGGTGCTGGAGAACAACGGCGTCTCCTGCTGCTGCCTGCCCGTGGATGCAGACGGCCTGTCCATCGAGGCGCTGTCCCGCTCCGGCGCGGCGGTCTGTTATGTGACCCCCAGCCACCAGTTCCCCACCGGGGCCACCATGCCCGCTGGACGCCGGGCCGAGCTGCTCCACTGGGCCTCCCGCAGGCCGGGGGAGCGCTACATCATCGAGGACGACTACGACTCCGAGTTCCGTTTCGACACCCGCCCGCTGCCCAGCCTGCAGGGCATGGCCGGGGCCGACGGCCCGGTGGTGTACCTGTCCACCTGTTCCCGCAGCCTTGCGCCCGGCATCCGCATTGCCTACATGGTGCTGCCGGAACATCTGCTGCCTGCCTGGCACGCCAAATACCGGCTGTACTCCGGCACCGTGAGCCGCTTTGAGCAGCAGACGCTGGCCCGCTTCATCACCGGAGGCTATTTCACCCGGCATCTGGCCCGGGAGCGGGTTGCCTACAAGGCCCGCCGCGACGCTCTGACTGCTGCCCTGAACGCTGCCTTTGCGCCCGGGGAGCTCACCCTCACCGGCCTGCACACCGGCCTGCACCTGCTGGCACACCTGCGCAATGCCCCGCCGGATGCAGCCCTGCACGCGGCAGCAAGGGCGCAGGGGGTGCGGCTGAGCCTGCTCAGCGACTACGACCTGACCGGCAGCGGCAGCACCGCCCCCGGCACCTTTGTGCTGGGTTACGGCTCGCTGGCGGATGACGCCTGCCCATCGGTGGGCGAAACGTTGAAAAAGCTCTGCACCGCCGCAAGGGACTCCTCGTTGAGGGTGTAACGCCCGGCCTGCTCGTCGCCCGGCAGGACCTGCGTCTCGATCTGCGCTTCGTTGTTGGCCAGAAATTCCAGCGTGCGGTCCAGTGTGTCGAGGTCCAGTGCGGTCAGGTCGGTCAGCAGCGAAGCGCTCACCGACCGCAGTGCCTGCGGCAGGGCCCCGGGCAGCAGGTCGAGATTCTGGCGGAAAAAGGCATCCCACACCGCGCCCCGCGCCGCGGCCCGGTGGGCCTGCGGCACAACGGCATCCGCGTCCATTCCGGTCAGAAAGCCGTGGGCTTCTGCCGCCGAAAGTCCCTGCACCCGGCTGTCGCGGCCATAGCGGGCCAGCTCCCCGGCGGTCATCGCCCCGGAAAAGCCCACCCGCACCGGCCCGTACCGGGCCGTGATGCGCTCCAGTACGGCCTCCGATAACGCCAGGTATCGGGTATCCTCCGGCAGGGGCAGGCATTCCATCAGTGCCTGTCGGCAGCGGGCCGGCCCCGCCGCCGTGTAACAGTCGGCCAGCGCCGCGGCCTCGTCCGCAAAGGTCACCTGCAGCCCGGCGGGCACCGCCAACAGATGCACACAGTTCTGGCTGGCGTTCAGGTAGGCCAGCACAAAGCCCGGCTGCTCCCCCGCCGTGCACACCAGCACGGTCAGGCGGTCGCTCTCCCGCCCTTGACGATGCAATCGACCGTTCCGGTCCTGCCGCAGCTGGCGGCTGAGCTGCTGCCGACTGAGCAACACGGTACCGCCCACCAGCGGCACCAGCACCAGAAGCGCCGCCCCCAGTGCCGCCCAGAAGGGGTTCCACCCCCGGTGCCGGTCGTGCTGTGCATGCATCCTGCTCCCCTGCCTTTCTGCAGGGAGTATGGGCCGCTGTGCCGCAATTATGCAGCACGCGGCCTTTGCTCTTGTGTCCGGCCCGGTTTTGTGTTATGGTAAAAGATAGTTTTCATCCACTGCATCGAAAGGAGATCTCCCGTGGCAAACGCCGTTGAAACCCCCTCCCAAAACAATCTGATGACCGAGGGCAGCATCGTCAAGAGCCTGCTGCTGTTCGCCCTGCCGCTGATCTTCGGCAACCTGCTGCAGCAGCTGTACAACACCGCCGACAGCATCATCGTGGGCAACTTTGTCGGTGCGAACGCGCTGGCCGCCGTGGGCTCCAGCGGTTCCCCCATCTATCTGCTCATCGGCTTCAGCCAGGGCCTGGCCGTGGGCGCGGGCGTGGTGGTGTCGCAGTTCCTGGGGGCCAAGGACCACCG
>OGXJ01001290.1_pt1 | contig 18901 bp, 11 predicted proteins | sample 1576231 | NCBI WGS metagenome assembly OGXJ01 (sample SAMEA3541539, study PRJEB24748) | human gut metagenome | biome: human gut; feature: human-associated habitat; material: faeces | place: China | collected 2012
AAGCCCTCTAACGCCGGGCTTGAGCCTGCGTTTAAGTGCTCGCTACGCTCGGTGCTTGTCCACATCTCTGTTCAGCTTTGCTCATTCCTCACTCCTCACTCCTCACTTAATACCGCTCCCCTCTTGCATTCTCCCACACTTTAGGTTATAATATCACTATAGTAATAATTTCAGGAGGACGTAACATGAATAGATCATATGACGAATACAACTACACCCTCTCAAAGCGTGAACTGGAAGAGCTTAAATTCTTATTCATCTCTGATGATGTGGACTACAACGACACTGACAGCAACGGGCTTACTTTCCTGCTCACTGCTATCGAAAGTGCAGACTTTGTTGAGCAGGACGGTGTTCTCAAGCCCGACAAACGCAGCGTTGATTTCATCAAATGGCTCATCGCTCAAGGCTCAGATGTGAACTTCCCTGCTGACAAAAAGCCTTTACAATATGCTATCAAATGTGAAGAGGAGATATCTCGCCGTAAAGGCAAAGCCTGCGATATGTCAGAAATTCTTCTGCTTCTCCGTGAAAGCGGTGCTGACAGCACGGGTCTTGACGAGCTTATTGACGGAGGATTCTCCGCTCGTGTGAAGCTCTGAGGTATGGCATGAGAGAATTTATAATAAATCAGAATGACGCAGGTCAGCGTGTTGACAAGTTTCTCACAAAGGCTGTGCCTAAGCTGCCTAAAAATCTGCTGTACAAATATCTGCGCCTGAAGCGTATCAAGGTCAACGGCAAACGCTGTGAGATATCCACACGGCTTGCTTGCGGTGACGTTATGCAGCTTTACATCAATGACGAATTTTTCGAGGGCGAAGTTGCTGACAGACCTGCTTTTCTCAGTGCGCCAACGTCTTTGAATATTATTTACGAGGACGAGAATATTATCCTTTGCGACAAAAAGTGCGGACTTGTGGTACATGAGGACGAAAGCGGTTCTACGGACACGCTCATAAACAGGATACAGCACTATCTTTATGAAAAGGGTGAATATCGTCCTGAGGAGGAGCTGTCTTTTGCTCCTGCCCTTTGCAACAGGATCGACCGCAACACAGGGGGCATTGTAATATGTGCGAAAAATGCTGAAAGTTTGCGTGTGCTTAATCAAAAGGTGAAAGACAGAGAGCTTGAAAAGCTTTATCTTTGCGTGACCGTTGGCATACCAAAGGAGAAGTCTGCTCGGCTCACGGCTTATCATCAGAAAGATGAAGGCACAAAAACTGTCAAGGTATCTGACAAGAAATTTGAGGGCAGTCGCACCATGATAACCTCTTATCGTGTGCTTGCGGAAAACAAGGCTGACGAACTTGCACTTCTTGAAGTTGACCTCATCACAGGCAGAACGCATCAGATAAGGGCGCACCTTGCTCACATTGGCTATCCACTTCTCGGCGACGGCAAATACGGAATAAATAAAGTCAACCGTGCATACAATGTGAAAACGCAGGCGCTTTATTCGTACAAGCTTACATTCAAATTCACCACTGACGCAGGCATACTTGAATATCTAAACGGCAAGAGCTTTCAGGTTAAAGACGTATGGTTTTGCGAAAAATTCTTCGGATATAAGCTCTGATATTTCGTTAAATCGCACTATTTCGACACTGTGGATTTGTCATATACGACAAAATAATATAATTTTCGTGCAAATTTTGTGTAAATTGTTCAAAAGTGCTTGCAAATGTATATAAAATATGTTATAATTATTTAGTCAAATTTAACGGCTGTACTATATATACAGAAAATGACAGATATATTTTATAGATTTGGAGGAACAAAGGTATGACAGGAGATCTGCATTGTCACACAACGCTGTCTGACGGCTCGCTTGGTATAGAAGAGGTCATTGTTCAGGCAAAGAGAATGGGACTTGACTTTCTTGCGATAACAGACCATGACACTCTTTCATCATCAAGCAGAGCGCAAATACTTGGCGAACGTTATGGGGTCAAGGTCATTCCTGCTGTAGAGCTTTCCGCATGGGACAAGAAGCGCAATTCAAAAGTACACATTCTGTGCTATGCACCGCAAAAGCCGGACAGGCTGGAGGGTCTTTGCCTGAAGTCATGCCAGATAAGAAAAGACTGTGCAAAGGAAATGATAGAAAAGGTAATGGCAAGATATCCTATTCCTGCCGATGCTGTACTGCACTACACGAAAAGCTCAAAGAGCATTTTTAAACAGCATATCATGAGAGCATTGGTAAATTACGGCTATGCAACAGAGCTTTACGGCTCTGTGAACGACAAGCTTTTTGCATATCCAAACGGCGAATGTCTTGTTACCCGTGAATACCCTGACGTAAACTTTGTGCTTGATCTTATACATTCCGCAAAGGGCATTGCTGTTATGGCACACCCTGTTATGTTCAACAACACCGAGCTGCTCCTTGAACTTATCGAGGCAGGCAAGCTTGACGGAATTGAAGCATATCATCACTCTGCTACTCCAACTCAACAGCAGAATCTTGTGGATATCGCAAAGGAACATGACCTGATAGTGACTGGTGGCTCTGACTTCCACGGTCTGTATAACGAAACAATGACGCATATCGGAAGCATGACCACTGACAAGGAAAATCTCGATAAGCTGTTCAAGCTCATTCATATAAATTCACAAAAAGCTAACAAAGCGGCTGTGAAAACAGAGAAATAATATGGTATAATAAAGGGACATTATCATGCGGTAATGTTCCTTTAATGCGTAACAAAGCCTAGTTTGGCTGTAATAGAGAGGACTGTATAAAATGAACGTAATGGAAGAATCACTACAGAAACACAGAGAATGGAAAGGCAAGATAGAGGTCTGCTCGAGAGCAAAGGTAAACAATGCCAAAGACCTTACTCTCGCATATACTCCGGGCGTTGCTCAGCCTTGCCTTGAGATACAGAAAGATCCCGACCTTTCATATGAGCTTACAAGACGTGCAAATCTTGTGGCTGTTATCACAGACGGCTCTGCTGTGCTTGGTCTTGGCAATATTGGCGGTCTGGCAGGTATGCCTGTTATGGAGGGCAAGTGTGCGCTTTTCAAGGAGTTCGCAGACGTTGACGCTTTTCCGCTTTGCATAAAGTCCAATGACGTTGACGAAATTGTGAACACTATCGCTATGATATCAGACAGCTTTGGCGGCATAAATCTTGAGGATATCGCCGCTCCAAGGTGCTTTGAGATAGAGGCTAAGCTTAAAGAAAAAGTTGATATCCCTGTTTTCCATGACGATCAGCACGGAACTGCTATCGTTGTCGGTGCGGCACTTATGAACGCCTGCAAGGTAGCAAACAAGAAGATAGAGGATATCACACTGGTAATAAACGGCGCAGGTGCGGCTGGCTGTGCTATAGGAAAGCTTTTGCTTTCTCTCGGTATCGGCAACCTTATCATGGTAGACCGTGAGGGAATAATCTGCGAGGGCGATGATTATCTTAACGAGGCTCACGCTGAAATGGCAAAGGTCACAAACAAGAACAAGCTCCACGGCTCTCTTGCTGACGCACTCAAGGGTGCAGACGCTTTCGTAGGCGTTTCAAAGCCAAAGCTTGTGACCGCTGAAATGGTCAAGTCCATGAATGATAAGCCTATACTTTTCGCAATGGCTAACCCGACTCCTGAGATAATGCCTGACGAAGCAAAGGCGGCAGGTGCGTTTATTGTTGGCACAGGACGTTCAGACTTCCCTAACCAGATAAACAACGTTATCGCTTTCCCTGGAATTTTCAAGGGTGCACTTGCAGTAAGGGCTTCTGACATCAACGAGGAAATGAAAATGGCTGCCGCAAAGGCAATCGCAGGCTGTGTGCCTGAGGACAAGCTCAATGCGGAATTTATACTGCCGAACTCTTTTGACAGATCTGTACCAGTCGCTGTGGCTGAGGCTGTGGCAAAGGCTGCAAGAGAAACAGGCGTAGCAAGAATTTAGGAGGTTTTTCAAATGGCAACGATCAGCTACACTCCAAAGGGAGTATGTTCAAGAAAAATAGATATCGAGGTCGAGGACGGTATCGTAAAGAAAGTGCATTTCACAGGCGGCTGTAACGGCAACACACAGGGTGTATCAAAGCTTGTTGAGGGCATGAAGGTTCAAGACGTTATTGACAGACTTGAGGGTATCGACTGCAACGGACGTGGCACATCATGTCCTGCTCAGCTTGCTGAGGCTTTGAAGTCTGCACTCTGATTTAACACCAAACCAAAAAACGGACTGCATTTTGTTTGCAGTCCGTTTTTTTGTACATATTCTAATTTCCTGACGCTGCGCCTTGAGTGAAACTCATTGATACAAATCCCGTTCCATTCACCGTAATATCGGTATGATTTTGGTCAGACCACTGCTCCGCACTGTTAATGCCGTTCGTTCGATAGAACTGAATATCATATTGATTTTTCTCGGCAGAATCGACTTTCATAGTTGCAGTGGCAATTTTTGTATTTACATCTGTGGAAACATTCAGGCTGTAAGTGTTTTTAAACCATGTGCTGATATCAACATAGTTTGTGTTCCATGTCAGGGTGACAGTACCCTCGCCGCTGCCTGACAGGCGGTAGTTGAAGCCGTCAAGATCTTTAGGCGAGGTAGCATTGTCAATGAATGTGCCTGTCCATGTTGCTGATGTGTTATCATTTATATAGATAACTCCAAGCTTTGCGGAGAGCGTTTTCAACTCTGCCTGATCTGTAGGTGCGGCTGTCACTTTCATGTATATATCAGACTTTGTGAGCTGTGACTTATCAAAGGTCAGCACAAATTCATGCTTGTTGAAATCGTCAGCCATAAGTTTCAGAAGTGAAAACTCTATTTTTGAATTGCTTCCAAAAGTCTTTTTTTCGCCGTTATATTCAACTGAATATTTTGCAGCTTCTTCTCCGGTAACGGCATTTCCGTCGCTGTCCACAAGCTCGACCGTCAAAGTGTATGTGATATCCTTATCATTGTGCTTTATCATTGTTTGCGGATAGTTGCATACATTGACTGTCACACAAGGCGAGTTTTCCATACTGCTAAAAGTTATCGTCCTTGGAAGATCATTTTCATCTGTTGTAAGATAATTAGATGAAAACAGCATGCCTGCTCCCTTTTGCGTGGATACAACTCGCTTTACACTTGAAACGCTGGTATAAGCCGCCAAAACGCCAACAGTGCTGAGTGCGGCTGCCGCAAAAGCTATCCATATTGCAAGCCACGATCTTTTAAGCTTTTTTATAAATTTGTCTTTCATAGCTGCCGCCCTCCTCTCTGTACGGTGATATATTACTTTCTTTGAACTGTAAGGTAGACCATATCAGTTTCTTTATTGTTTTGGACATTTTCATTCCATTTTACTCTGATTATAAAATAATCGCAAAACGGGTTTTCTGCATCATTTACACTTAGACCATCAGACTGCCAATAAAGCGCTTCGGCATTTTTCTGAACATTGCCGTAGCTGTCATAGGACTTTTCATGAAGCGTGCTGTCAGCAATGATCTCCGAGCCTTGCCGGTTGAGATAATGTCCCGAGATCTTACTGCCGTCTATATTGTAATAAAACGTTTTATTCTCTTCATCAGATACATAAACTACAGTATCATTATTTTTATCAGCTTCCGGCACGTCTTTCGCACGGTATATCTCATACTCAAAAGGGATATTCGTTGTATGTGCAAGCTGTATTTGATATTGTTGCACATCTGCCCCACCTATTCCGAAAACAAAGTCTTTATAATTGCCGTCCTCAACGTCTATATCTGCCATTTCAAGATTTGCCACAGATTCTTTGTTTCCTGCGGTGATATAAAGCTGAGTAGGAGCATTTATTTTTGTTGTAAGAGCAATAGAACGTTTGTGAGTAAACCACGCATAAACAGGCAGTGCCACAAGCAGTACCGCCGAGAGAGATACTGCTATGACCAGCTGGAGCTTCTTCTTTTTTTCTAATTTTCTGAATTTTCCAAAAATGCTTTTTGTCATAATTTTCTCCTGAAAATGCCTGCTTATTATTAGTTTATAAAGCCTGTTTCTATTTTTGCGTTGGTATAAACAACATAGTCGCTTGAGGTAGTTCCATTAACAACTGAGTTATTGTCATTAAGCAATACTGCGGTAAGCTCAACTCTGTAGTTCGCATAGGTAAGTCCCTGCTCCTCAAAAGCCTTGCCTGTTTTTACTGTAAATTTCGTAACGGCTGTGTTTTGTTCTTCGCCATTATAGTCAGTGGTAAAAACGCACTCCTTGCCATTCAGACCGCTGCTTGATGTGGCGTTTTCCAAAGTAAAGCTACTGAGATATTTACTAATATCGTTTGTCTGCTTATAATCGCCGCTATTGTCCTTAACATACAACCTCATTGTATACTGTATTTTTTTGCCACTATCCTTTGTTGATCGGCTCAAAGCAGACAGATCATAGATAGCATTTGCTGTTATTGCCATTTCTTCTGTAGTCATATCTTTGGCATTTATACCAAGCTGCGAAAATGGTGAATCCTTCGACTCAAGAACCGTTGACTCTGCAACGTTATAGTTTAACTGTGCCACCGTCATTGCCTTTCTATAGTAGCGTCTGGCAGGCATATCTCCACTTGCAGAGATAGAGCTGTTCTCAATATTGTTCTGACTATATGCAACATAAGACGCCGCATTTACTCCTATACCGGTTTTGGTATCCCCGTCCTTACGTTCAGGAAACTGATCTATGATCCCTGCAGTACCATAAGTTAAGCTGATATCAGCCTTGACAGTTATAGAACCGTTCGGGTCATTGTTGATATAACTGTAGACCGAATCGGGATACATCAGCATATAGCTGTCTTTAGCTTCTGAAAGTGTTTCAGTCTTGCTTATTTTTGCGTTTGATAACTCTGTGTCTGAACTGTCTAAAATGCTGTAATCAACACTCACCGATGTTCCTGCAATGATCCTTGCATTAGCTGCTGCATCTTTTTCATCAAAGTTCTTCATAGAGAATTTAAAAGCCTGATACATATTGAAATCGTCACTTTTATAGCCATTAAATGTATCTCTAAGGCTCTGATCGATGCTTATCTTTGAAGTCATTGTGGCATGGATAAAGTTATTTGACGCTGTTATCTCCTCCGGATCATGAGCATCAACGCTTACTTCCTGCTTAAAGAAATTTGCAATAACATATGTACCGGTATTGCTGTCAACAAGATGTGTAGGCAAATTGCCATTGAGCTTTCTTGACGTATTACCACTATAATAATTCACAAAGTTCTTGATGACTTTTTTCGAGCTTCCCGTTTCCGGAATATTGATAGTGAGATAATAGTTCTCGCTTATTATCATTTCGTCATTAGCATTTTTTGGTGTATCACTGTTCGCTGAAACAGTTATCTTATAAGTGCCTGTTTCACCCTCGCCGGCAGGTCTATAATACTTGCCGTCGCTTGTTTTCACGGTAGCTGTAGCTTCATCATCTGCCTCAACAAGTGTTCCGTCAGATGATTCTTTAGCTGTTACCGACGCATATCTTAACAGTACATCATTCATTGTAACCGGTTTAAAGCCACTTATATTTGTCAAGTCAAGCTCACCGGTTGTTTTATTAAACTTAGCATCACTTGCGGCAGAATGATAAGTCTTGTCATTGTTATTTGCATCAACAAGAGTTAGCTTTGTATCATCGGTAAGCACACCACTGTCAGTGGCATTATCACCAATAAGATAAAGCTTTTTATCAAAGCTCCAAAGCAGACTATCACCATTATTGAGCATTTTTTCACATTCGTTAGCGGATTTGTAATAGGAATACTTAAAATAAGTAGTAACAGGTGCATCAAAGCTCTCAAAAGCAAGCTTTGTTTTATCCGTATAATGAGAATGGTTATAGTCTGTGCCTGAGATAACGTAAGATTGGAAGCTGAAATCAAGCACCTTTCTTACAAAAACAGGAATATGAAGTCTAAGAGCAGTTTTACCGCTTCCCGTTGGGTCAATATAATCGAGAGTAACGACAGTAAATCTGTTTGTGCCGTCATTGTCATACTGACCGTCTGTGACCTTGAAATATCCTGTCTTGCTGTTAAACGTAAGAGTGCTTTTGTCTGATTTTTTTAAACTGCCGTTATCATACACATAAGTTGCCGTGCTGACATTCATAAGATCTGTTGTTTTCAGCTTATTTGAACTGCTGTCGCAAACATCACAATTTGTCAGAACTGAGATATACTTTGCGAGCATTTGTGTGATATTCAACGATGAGTTATCATCAATAAGCAGAACAGGAAGATCATTCAGCTCCTGAACATCAAGCTCGGAAGCTTGCTTGAATGTTGTAAGCTTTGAATTAGCCAAATTCTCTGCATATGTCTTTATGGTACTGTTTATGCCATAGGATTTTTGGGTTGTGCCATTCGTATAAGAAGCAGCGTCACTGATGATAGTCTGCATATTTCCGCCAACAAGATCGCCTGTGAAAATTTTATCACCAACGGTTTTGCTTGGATTTATATTGACATAAGGCGAATTGATAGCAACGTGCGTGCCGCTTCCCTCGCCGACATTTTGGGTATTATCCTGAGTACCGTTGTAGTCGGAGTGAACAGCGGTGAAGCCGGCAGGCATCTGTGAAGCATTATACTGTATATCAGGTAAACAATTCGTGTTATTTACCGATACTCCGATAAATTTAGATGATAGATTTTTATCCATGTTCCAACCTATCAAGTTAGAAACAGATACGCTATTGTTGCCTCTTACATAGCTTAATTTATTTATGAGAATATCATAAGCATAAGTGTTGCCGCCGTCATTATGACCGATCACACCGCCTGCACCTGCACCATTGGACTTATCTTCTGCTGACAGCTTAACATTATTGACTTCACAATCAGTTATCTTCAGATCACCGTTAGCTTTTATGCCAACATAACCTCCGATACCTGCATTATCATTTTTAGCAGTTGGTATACCTATCACTGCATTTTTTACAGCAGACTTTGATATGTTCACAGCCTCATTCTGTGTGCCGACCAGTCCGCCTGAGCTTGCATAACCATAGACACCGCAAGCTGATGTGTCAGACGTTCCACCATAATAACAGTTCTCATTGACAGACAACTGTTTTTTGTTTATTCCAACGAATCCGCCGGCATTACTTCCATAAACATCGACGCTGACGCTTGTGTTTTCTATTGTGCATACTTCGTTAGACAATCCTATAAGACCGCCCTCGTTCATTGTCTGGGTAGCAAGGGGTTTATTGTCTTTTTTTGAGCCGATAAAGCTGTCTTTATTATAAGGTGTAAGCCGGACATTGCTTATTGTCGTTTTGATATTTGCAGAGCCTACGATCCCGCCTACGCCAAACCAAGTACCTGTACCTTTATCAAGATTAGCAAATTCAACTTTATTAATTGTTATCTTGGAATCCTTAACATTAAATTCGCTGCCCTTCTGAGAATTTCCCACAAGACCGCCTGTTTCAAATCCGCCATACACATATATGCCGCTGTTTTCAGACTTAACGCCACTTATATTGATATTATTTGTTGACTTTCCTATAAGTCCTCCCACAGTATATGCGCCAGATACCTCAAGATCGTTCAAGGTTATTCCGCTAAACTTGCATTGACCCTGTACTCCGCCAACAATACCACCTGTAGAAAGGTCTTCATTAACATACGATTTTCCGTCGTTGTTATACGTCTTAACGCTGATCTTGCCGGAAAGATTAAGACTATCTACAGTTAGAGCATACGTTGAACAGTTTATCAGCCCAACTCCTTTCACTTTGTCGAATGCGGTACGATACTTATAGTTATCCACATTTTCAAACTCAACAGTGTTACCGCCCTTGTTATCTGTTATTTTCACAGCATAGGCTTTTATATCTGTATCGAGCTTTATAGTCTGATCATTTCCCTGGATAGCTGTCAAAGACAAAGTATATCCACATTTAATGTCGCCAAGGTTACTATCCTTTGCATCAAACAACTGATTTATTCCACGAAAACCTGTGTCGGTGAGGTCATAGGTTTCATTTCCTGTGAGCTTAACAGTAAATTTCTTACTTTGATCGTGTGCCCATTTTGCTTCATAAAGACCTTTTTCACTTGGCTTTGTATATTTTTTTAGCATTACAGACACTTTATTTTCAAATACTTTGCCATTGTTTGATTCAAGTCTTTGATAATCTGAGATCGCAGTTTTGTAATCTTTATCATCAGAAGCCAATGTAGCTGTACCAACTTTTGAATAGTCTGCATTTCGAGTGAAAGTATAGTGACCATAGCCGCAAGTGTTTTTATATTTATCTGTATATCCCATACCGGACTGTGATATGACAGACAGCATAAACAATGCCTGTGCATTAGGCACTTCAATAGTATTTGTCGTGCCGGCAATAACATTTAATTTCTCAGCATCATTAAGCTCGCTCTTAAACTGCGTTATGAGATAATTTTTCCTGCCATTGTTAAGGTTAGTTGACTTACCAAACGTTGTTCCCTCTTCGATAGCAAAGCCGTTTACAACTCTGCCTATATATGGATTGATAAAAAGATTGGTATATACGTCTTCACCCACTGCCTCAGTATTGTTGGTTGTAAGCGCACTATCTTTTGCAACGTTGCCCATATTTCTGAAAATAACGCCACCGTAAACGATAGCGCCAACATATCCGCCTGCAGTAATGAGATGTTGTTTGCTGTTATCGTTCTTTGCAAATGTTATATTAGGATTTGTTACCTTGACATTATCAATGATATTATCTCCACCGAACACAACGCCCATAACACCGCCATAATACTCCGTCTTTCCGGTACTATAGTTTAATTTATTATTATTGTTTTTTGAAAGCGTTACTTCATTGGTATATACTATATTGATATCTTTTACAACACTTCCGCTGCTGAACCTGATGAGAGGGCTTGCAGATTTATTGGTGATAGTTGGATATGTTCCGTCGGATTTCTTCTGTCCAACAATAACGCCCCTGAAAACGTAACTGTTTGATGTTCCGCCAAGACCTGCAAAAGAACTGCCGAGAACTATATCATCATCTATCTTGTAATAAGCTTCGCAAAGATATTTGATCATGTTATCTTTTGAAACTGAAACTTTTTTCGTTCCGCTTACAAAATTGCCTGCTCCATCATAAGTATAGGTTTCATGCTTGGTGCCTTTGCAAAAAGCACTATTAGCATCAACAGTCGATTTATCGGCAGAAGCGTTTGCATTATAGTTTACTTCCCAGCCATTTGTAGGTGCGGCTGTACTGATAACTCGTGCGACCTCGGCAAGAGTAGAAGCGTCAAGTATATACGGGTCAGAGTATGTTCCGCAGCCCTTTATAAGATATGGTCGCTCAAGGTTTACGTCTATCTCATCATAGTTTTGAGTGGTATCATACGATTTAGCAACATATGGCTTGTAACTAGCAAAGCTATATTCCTCTGTTGCGTTATTTTGGATAGGAGAAGTATACCTGTCATCCCTACTCCAATCGCCATGATATTTATTCTGCCTGCTCTTTCCGTCATTGTCAACATTCTTAATGGTGTCAGACACTTCTTTTCCGTAGGTTACATTATGCTTAATATTGCCAGCTGAGTCTGTACCCCAATCGTCGTCCCATTTATAGTTGTATATTGCAGAAGAGCCTGCTCCGTCAGAATGCTGAAAGCTTTCAAGCAAAGTAGCATTTTTGAAAATTGAATTTTTATTACTTGCATCAAGCTTGATATTTGAGAAAGTCAGAGATATATTTTGACCCTTTTCGCTTCCTACATCGCCTATAAGGCTTGTTGCAGCGTATTTCTGATCGCCTTTGTAATATTGTTCAGCGGTCGTACTGTGTTTTTTCTGTGACACATTTTGTATAGTGATCTCTGTCATGTTGCCTATCTTATTTATAAGCAAAGGGGCATAAGAATTTTCGCCATTTAAACTTAGAGAAGTATCATTCACATACAGATCATCAAGAACGATACTGCCGGTAATTTTGACAGATTTCTTTGTAGTATTGGTGTCGTCAGCAACCGAGCCGCAAACCAATGCACCTGTACCACCATTCACTTTACCGATATTTCCCTTAAAGGTCAGTTTACCACTTATGGTAACAGCTCCATTTTCATTTCTGAAAAGTCCAGATTGCATCATGTAATGTTGATTATGTACATTATTTAAGTTTGTTCCATCTATGCCGTCAGTTGTACGGGCATAATTGTCACTATTACTGCTTGATACCATTTCAGACTGATTAAAGCCATTATTTTCAAAAGTAATAGTTGAATTTGATTTTATATTACAACCATTTGTATCAACTGGATAAAATGAATATCCTGTCAAATCTATTTCTGCATCTGTTGGAAAATCTATATTTTTGCTATTAATATATGCTTTTATATTATTTGCCGCAAAAAGCTTTGCGCTCCACTCAACAGCCTTAGCTCCGCCTGTGGTGGCTTTACCGTTTTTATATACATCAAGGTTATAATAATATCTTGCCCAAGAATTATTTTTCCACACAGCACCATTATTTGTTGTTTGATTTTGATAGGTATTGCAGTTCTTTCCGTCCATATACAGCAAACGCTCTCCGTCCGCTGTAACAGCAGGAATTGAAATTATGGCTTGACGATTAGACATAAAACTAGCTGAAGAAGAATAATAAATACTACAACGAGCTATCTCATCAAAATACGAATAGCTTGGGCTTATATTTATCTTAGTATCTTGTGAGATATTATATCCATTAGGTTTAGTAAGTTCAAAATAAGTTGCATCTCGTGAGCTTCTGTAATTATTGACATTTTCACCTTTAAAATAGTCAAAGCCATAAGAGTCATAATCTCTACCAAAAAGAGTTGAGGCAAGCATGCCGAAATTTATACATTTTGTTGCTTTCACTTTCACACCGTCAAAGCTAACCTCTTTTATGCTCCAATAACCTGTTGTGGAAAGTACAAGACCGCCCAGTTCTGTGCCATTGTTCACTGTTAAGCTTGAATTGTTTACATTCAAACTACTCAGATCAATTTCTACTCTATACCAGTTATGCCCTAAAAATCCACCGCTATTTGATTTACCACTAGAATTTATTGTTAAAGCATTAATATTAACATTGGTGATAGATATCTTATTAGGTACAACAGAAGCTGAATTATCCTTAGCACCGACCTCTGCAATAAGTCCACCAACTCTAGAGTTACTTCCTGTGTGTTTGTCAGTTATATTTCCGCCAACAGTGACATTATCAAACTTAATACCGGTTGTAGGTTTTGATGTAACAGCTCCTACCATTCCGATAACTCCGCCAAGACAAGTACAATCTACCTTTGTTGTGCTATTATCGTATGTAAGATTTGCTGTTACAGCAGAATTAGTGAACGAAACTTCCCTTGTGGCGTCAGCAACATATCCAACCAGACCTCCGACAAAATTAGTATACGCACCACTTGGAGATGCAGTCACATTGGCGGTCACTTTGTCAATAGTCAAAGCTCCGCTGTTGTATGCAGATACAGAACCAATATAACAAGCGTCACCGCCGGAAGCATTGTCGCCAACAATATTGAATTTTGAAACAAGCTTTAAATTGCTTATTTTTGCACCGCTTGTCTTTGCAAAAAGTCCGTTGTGAGTATGGAAAACTATCTTATCATTTTCTGTTCCCACTGTCATGGTAAGTTTATGACTATTGCCATTCAGAGTGCCTGTGAAAGTATCCTCACCATTGTCACGCATAAAGCTGGTTAGACCTGTGTCGCTTATATCAACATCTGCACTAAGGCTGATATTTGCCGCAAGCATATCTGCCCTGCTAGCACCGCTATACTTAACAAAATCATTGCTATCATGCTGCATTATCAAAGCTGCACGGGCAAAATCTGCCCTATTGCTTATAGTTATACTATTATTAGGAAATCCATTTATTGTAACAGTATGCCCTGATTCATCAAAAGACAAAACACCGTCAGCACTCTCAAGCAGATCGGAATTGTTAAGTCGAAGCACTCCGCCCCAATCCATATCGTCTATGACTTTTGAAGTTGTCCTTGTAAATGACCAGCCGCTTAAGCTATAGATCAAAGCATTGCCTCTATTTCCTACTATCTGACATCCGTTTTTGTTAGGGTCTTTAGGATAAAAGCCTGAAAGGTCTGTTTCACCGCCAAGCCTTACAATGCCATTTTTATTAAATTTGCCAACAATGCCACCTATGCTCTGGTTTGCAGAAACATTATTTGCCGTAACTGAGACTTTGCCGCCAACATCAATAAAAGCCTGATCTGCATAGCCCACAAGTCCGCCATAATTATTTTGTGATGATGTGGAATTTTTGATACTTATAGTGGTATTCTTGACGCTTACATAAGCCTTGCTGTCATCACCTATCTTACCAATAATGCCGCCAAAATCAAGGGCATTGCATAAGCCAGTCACATTTACAATGATATCACTTAGTGCTAGTTCAGAGCTAAGAGCATTGGCAGAATATCTTCCGACAATACCACCATAAAAGCCTGCCCTGACAGTACCCTTGAAGTTTGAAGTAATAATATCATTAGCGGTGCCTGTGATACTAATTTTTACACTATCAGTGCTGTTTGTCAGCACTCCGAAAACAGAACCAACAGCCGCACTGTCAGCGGTATCTCCTGATGAACAAGCAAGTGCCATTTTCATGCCACTGAATTTTGAAATATCAAATGTCTTTTCGTCGGCTTTACTGTATGTATAAGAGCCGAAAAGACCGCCCGCAGTTACAGAGCCTGTAACGCTTCCGGTCATGGTAATGGTGACACCTTCGCCAACATTTATTTCTGCATTCTCTGCACTACCCACAAGTCCGCCTGCGTTGTTCGCTGATATATTTACATCCGTCAAGGTGTTGCACTTGTCGATGTTCAGTGTTGCACCAGCGCTCATTTTTCCGACAAATACACCTGCGTTCGATTCGCCAGAAACGTCAAGCAAATTACTTGACAAGCTTACGGCAAGACTTGTGTTTTCGTCCATAGTGCCACAAGCAAGACCTGCATTATCCCCGCCTGATACTTCCACCTTGACACCATTACTTAGAGTAATATCCAGATCGACCGTTGCTCCATTTTTCATATTGCCTATAACAGACGTGAAGGATTTATAAATTGTAGCACCTGAATCATCTACAGGATCAGCTTTTATTTTCCACTTATTAGCTGAAGTCACATCACCGTGTATAACATTCTCAGCAAGCAAAGCTGAATTTTTTTCTTCCGGTCTAGCAAAAATAATAGTATCTAAATTTGCACTGTCACTAAGATATTCAAACAGAGCAAAATTAATAGGAAGATTAATAGCTGAACCCTCATTTGCTTTGACTGTTCCCATGAAAGGATATTCTTCATTGCCAAGTCCTTTTTCTATTCCTGTAAAATCAGAAGCCTTAAACTGAGATTGGTTGTTTGAAAACAATACAGTGATATTCTGATAAACAGAAGGATCTGCATTAAGAAGCTTTTTAAAATCGTCTGCATTCTGTATAGTATAAACGTCGCTTTTGATATCGTTAGAAATGTCAGTATATGTTCCTGCCGCCATAGCCGTAATAGCATTGGTGACAGTTGATACCATTTTAGACACAACACCTGAAATGTCTGCAAGAGGCATACTTGTAACAAGCAATACGGCAGCGGTAACTAAAGAAATAACATTCTTGCGATACTTGCTGTAAAGCTTGTGGCATATTCTATTAATTTTCTGATTTCTATTAGCTTTCACTTTCAACTGCCTCCGTGCAAAGTCAATATTCTTATCTATACGTTTAGTTCAACAAGGATATATTGCACCTTTGTACCTATCTTTTCGTCAGCATCATTATACATTGAGCTTAATGACGATAACTGTGCTGTGCTGTATTTATCACCATTAAGTATATTCTCAATAACCTTTTTATTTTGTTCTTTATCGGCATCACCTGACAAGAACAAGCTTAAATTACCCTTCATATATTCCGCAAAATTCAAACGTTCTATACTGCCATCATCAAACAGCACATTTTTCTCTGTCAGATTTTCATCTGTGCTTTTCATTAGTATCTGACCAAGCGTGTTCGGCCACACCCAATATACGTTCACTTCCTGCGGAACGTCAGCCTTACAATCTTTAAACGTCCTTGTGAATGTTTCATCACTAAGAAAATCGGAATATGTATGAGTGCTTTCATCATATTTCTCAAAAAACATGATGTGTCCATTCAAAAAGCTTGTAACATTTTCATCAGTTACCTTTTCGTATGAAACGCTATCGCCGTTTTTATTCTCTGCATATCCCGTGATACTCAACTTGAACTGTATCTCCAGATCCCCCGACTGCTTCGGGACAACATAAAAAGTAAGCTTTCCATGACTGCCTGGGTTGATACCATTCGTCATACCGCTTTCTTCATCAAGAAGCCAGTAGATCTTGTTGTTCTCGTCAGAAGTGATGTTGCTCTCATCAGACACCTTAGAGTAGTCATTGCTGTCAAGTATCTCAGCTTTAAGCACATCGGCACTGCCTACTGTTTTCAGTTCAAATGGCGAATCTACGCTTTTCATTCCAAATGAATCAAGATCAAGGGCTTTATCAATGGTAAACCAAGCTAGACTGACCGCAATAAGTATAAATGCCAGCACTGCAACTGGTATTATTTTTATAATAAGCAGTTTGCGTTTCTTCTTTTCTTCCTCGCTGTCTGCTTTCTCTATCACTTTATGCTCAGCCACTTTGGCGACCTCCATTATTTCATCGAGTCAAGCTCTTTCTGCAATTCTATCATGTGATTTCTGCAAGCAGTTATCTCGCCTGTGTATTTGTTGAACCACTCAACATCCATTTCGTTAGGCTCTTCCTGCAAAAGAATTGCCTGAACCAGTGCTGATTGTGAACGTGATCTCTTACGCTCTATTTCCTCAATAGTAAGTCTGCATTTCTTTATTTCTCTTTTAAGCTGCCCTTTACTGCTCACGTTATTGTCCTCCTTGCATTAATTTCCCATTTTATCAACCGAATCAACTATCTCGTTGACTTCCTTATAGCCTTTGTCAAGATTTTCGGTGATATGGTCAAGTGCTTTTTTTACGTCCTCAAGCTTGCCCTGCATTTGTTCGGGATACTTCACAAAGCAATAATGAAGCTCGTTTATAGCCTTCTGCTCATCAGTGTAATCGTCGATAAGAAACACCAGCGACCTTGCCGCACCCATATCCGAAAGTATCATGTTATATCTTGTTGGAAGATCCTTGCCGCTTTCAAGATAAGTGTCTATCTCCTCAGAGGCGGCAGACAGATTTTCCATATACTTAGCGATGTAAGTCTTTCTGACTTCCTCGGACTTGTCCATATAAAGCCCGATAAAAACGAACAGCCCTGCAAGTGCCGCAATACAAATAACGATAGCCGTTATCATTTTAGCCTTCATTATCTTTTCCTGATTCAAAGCTGTTCGCCTCCTTTTTCTCGTTTTCCTGCATTTTCAGCCGCTGAACTTCCTTTTCAACAGCCTCACGCATAAGCTTTTCTTTTTCTTCCTCAGCCGCTTTCAAAGCTTCCTCACGGGAATATATTTTTATCTCAGCGATAGTTTTTACCTCATACACAGCCATGCATACGGTTGGGATTATCACCAACAGCATAAGCAACTTTTTTCCCGATGCAAATGACCCAAGCCACTTGAAAAATCTGAGTTTTCCATAGTATTTTCCAATAATGCTGTCTTTTTGCACCGTCACGCTGTCCTCTATTTTGTTAGCATCGCCTTTAGTAACAAAAGTGCCGTCGCTCAAAACCTCAGATATCCTGTGAGTATTTATCTCGCCTTTAATACTATCATCTTGAGAGTAGAACGAAATGATATCCCCTGCCTTTAAGCTGTCAGTATCCGTCCTTTTGATGTAAATATAGTCACCCTCATGTATAGACGGCTCCATACTTCCGCTCACGACCTTTAGTACGCTGTAACCAAAAATGCTTGCTGTTTTGCCGATACAGCCGCAGACCATTATGTACACCGTAACACTCAGCAGTGCCGCAAACACGGCAGAGCCAAGTATTGTCAAAGCTATTTTTACTATCCTCAACGCCTTGCCGATGATAACGACTCTCCCTCCGTGTTATTGTTTGCTATATTTCTCTTTCAAATGCCTTGCCAGTCTGCCCACAGCCGAAACGTGATACTCCTTATAGAGTCGTTTCATTTCAGTGTCGATAGCTTTCTGCTCCTCAGCAGTGCGCTGTGGCGGAATATATGGTCTTGGCGGTCTGTTCTTTCGCTCAAGACGTTTTCTCTTTTTAAACTGCCTGTTTTTGATACGCCTCTTTACATCATATTTCAGATACGGAGCATATTTTTCATAGATAATCTCAATTTCACGCTCTGCACGTTTTCTCTCTGCCTCAGCCTGTTCTTTTTCCTTCTTGACTTTGAGCATCCTGATATAGTCCGGATTATCCGTCACAACAGGTATGATCCCAAATGCGTGAGCCAGAACATATGTTATGCCACGTTTTGCCATGTAATATGGATTTTTGGAATATTCTTTAAATATCTCATTGATATTTTTATTTTCAAAGCTTTCACGTTCAGCTTTAAGACGCTCAGCACGTTCACGTTCACGGCGTTCCTGCTCACGCTGCTGTTGTGCTTCTTTCGCCTTTTTTGCAGCGATCTCAGGGGACTCATACTCTGACACAAAGCTTGAAGACACGGCTTCTTCATTCGTGCTGATCTGCTGATCCATAGCAGATCCAAGGCTGCTGCGGACGAGCTTTTTCTCCTCTCGGATTCTGGCTCTTTCCTCACGGACACGCTGCTCCTCTTCACGGCGTTGACGCTCTTCCATTTGCCTTTTGCGTCTTGCGATCTGCTTGATCTCTTCCTCTTTTTCACGGCGTTCACGTTCCTCACGCTCCGCCTTTTCTCTTGCAGCCT
>OGXJ01001293.1_pt1 | contig 18875 bp, 17 predicted proteins | sample 1576231 | NCBI WGS metagenome assembly OGXJ01 (sample SAMEA3541539, study PRJEB24748) | human gut metagenome | biome: human gut; feature: human-associated habitat; material: faeces | place: China | collected 2012
GCTGCCGGTCTCAGCGTGCCGGGCGTTGCCCGCGCCGTTGTTGGTCAGCAGGAAGCCATCAAATGGGATAAAGCGCCGTGCCGTTTCTGCGGTACTGGTTGCGGCGTTCTGGTCGGAACGCAGCAGGGACGTGTGGTGGCCTGTCAGGGCGACCCGGACGCACCGGTTAACCGTGGCCTGAACTGCATTAAGGGCTATTTCCTGCCCAAAATCATGTACGGTAAAGACCGTTTGACGCAGCCGCTGCTGCGTATGAAAAACGGTAAATATGACAAAGAAGGCGAATTTACCCCAATCACCTGGGATCAGGCCTTCGATGTGATGGAAGAGAAATTCAAAACCGCCCTGAAAGAAAAAGGGCCGGAATCGATCGGTATGTTCGGTTCTGGTCAGTGGACTATCTGGGAAGGTTATGCCGCGTCCAAGCTGTTTAAAGCGGGCTTCCGTTCGAACAACATCGACCCGAACGCGCGTCACTGTATGGCGTCGGCAGTAGTTGGCTTTATGCGTACCTTTGGTATGGATGAGCCGATGGGCTGCTATGACGACATCGAGCAGGCTGACGCGTTTGTGCTGTGGGGCGCAAACATGGCGGAAATGCCCCCGATCCTCTGGTCGCGCATCACTAACCGTCGTCTCTCTAACCAGAACGTCACCGTGGCGGTGCTTTCTACCTACCAGCATCGTAGCTTCGAGCTGGCGGATAACGGCATCATCTTTACGCCACAGTCTGACCTGGTGATCCTGAACTACATCGCCAACTATATCATTCAAAACAATGCGATAAATCAGGACTTCTTCAGCAAACACGTTAACCTGCGCAAAGGGGCGACGGACATCGGCTACGGTTTACGTCCGACCCATCCGCTGGAAAAAGCAGCGAAGAATCCAGGTTCTGACGCCTCCGAACCGATGAGCTTTGAAGATTACAAAGCCTTCGTTGCTGAGTATACGCTGGAAAAAACCGCTGAAATGACCGGCGTACCGAAAGACCAGTTAGAACAACTGGCGCAGCTGTATGCCGATCCGAACAAGAAAGTCATCTCCTACTGGACGATGGGCTTCAACCAGCATACTCGTGGCGTGTGGGCCAACAACCTTGTCTACAACCTGCACCTGCTGACCGGCAAAATTTCCCAGCCGGGTTGCGGTCCATTCTCCCTGACCGGGCAGCCTTCTGCGTGTGGTACTGCGCGTGAAGTGGGCACCTTTGCTCACCGTCTGCCTGCGGACATGGTGGTGACTAACGAGAAACACCGTGATATTTGCGAGAAGAAGTGGAATATCCCGAGCGGCACCATTCCGGCGAAAATCGGTCTGCACGCGGTGGCACAGGACCGTGCGCTGAAAGACGGCAAGCTGAATGTTTACTGGACCATGTGTACCAACAACATGCAGGCCGGGCCGAACATCAATGAAGAGCGTATGCCGGGCTGGCGCGATCCGCGCAACTTCATCATCGTCTCCGATCCGTATCCGACAGTCAGTGCGCTGGCCGCCGACTTGATCCTGCCGACCGCAATGTGGGTAGAGAAAGAGGGCGCTTACGGTAACGCCGAACGCCGTACTCAGTTCTGGCGTCAGCAAGTACAGGCACCTGGCGAAGCGAAATCGGATCTCTGGCAGTTAGTCCAGTTCTCCCGCCGCTTCAAAACTGAAGAAGTATGGCCGGAAGAGCTGCTGGCGAAGAAACCGGAACTGCGTGGCAAAACGCTGTACGAAGTTCTGTATGCCACCCCCGAAGTGAGCAAATTCCCGGTATCCGAACTGGCGGAAGATCAGCTGAACGATGAATCCCGCGAGCTGGGCTTCTATCTGCAAAAAGGGCTGTTCGAAGAGTACGCATGGTTTGGTCGCGGTCACGGTCACGATCTGGCACCGTTCGATGACTACCACAAAGCGCGCGGTCTGCGCTGGCCGGTGGTGAACGGTAAAGAAACGCAGTGGCGTTACAGCGAAGGTAACGACCCGTACGTGAAAGCGGGCGAAGGCTACAAGTTCTACGGTAAACCGGATGGCAAAGCGGTGATCTTCGCGCTGCCGTTCGAACCGGCGGCGGAAGCACCGGATGAAGAGTACGACCTGTGGCTCTCTACCGGACGCGTTCTGGAGCACTGGCACACCGGCAGTATGACTCGCCGTGTACCAGAACTGCACCGCGCCTTCCCGGAAGCGGTCCTGTTTATTCACCCGCTGGATGCGAAAGCGCGCGATCTGCGTCGTGGCGACAAAGTGAAAGTGGTTTCTCGCCGTGGCGAAGTGATCTCGATTGTCGAAACGCGCGGTCGTAACCGTCCGCCACAGGGCCTGGTGTACATGCCGTTCTTCGACGCCGCACAGCTGGTTAACAAACTAACGCTGGACGCGACCGATCCGCTCTCGAAAGAGACGGACTTCAAGAAGTGCGCAGTCAAACTGGAGAAGGTGTAAGCCATTATGTCCCGGTCAGCGAAACCTCAAAATGGTCGCCGCCGCTTTCTGCGCGATGTTGTTCGCACAGCAGGCGGGCTGGCTGCCGTGGGTGTGGCGCTGGGGTTACAACAGCAAACCGCACGCGCATCTGGCGTGCGGTTGCGCCCGCCCGGAGCCATAAACGAGAACGCCTTTGCCAGTGCCTGTGTGCGTTGCGGTCAGTGTGTTCAGGCTTGCCCTTACGACACCTTAAAACTGGCGACGCTGGCCTCTGGTCTGTCGGCGGGCACGCCATATTTTGTCGCACGGGATATTCCTTGCGAAATGTGTGAGGACATTCCGTGCGCCAAAGTGTGCCCGAGCGGTGCGCTGGATCGTGAGATCGAATCGATCGACGACGCGCGGATGGGGCTGGCGGTACTGGTGGACCAGGAAAACTGTCTCAACTTTCAGGGGCTGCGCTGCGATGTTTGTTATCGCGAATGCCCGAAAATTGATGAGGCCATCACCCTGGAGCTGGAGCGCAACACGCGTACCGGTAAGCACGCCCGCTTTCTGCCGACGGTTCACAGCGACGCCTGTACCGGTTGCGGTAAGTGCGAAAAAGTGTGCGTGCTGGAACAACCGGCAATCAAGGTGTTACCGCTGTCACTGGCGAAAGGGGAGTTAGGTCACCATTACCGCTTCGGCTGGCTGGAGGGGAACAATGGCAAATCGTAAACGTGACGCCGGGCGCGAGGCGCTGGAGAAAAAAGGCTGGTGGCGCAGTCACCGTTGGCTGGTGTTACGTCGCCTTTGTCAGTTCTTCGTGCTGGGGATGTTTTTGAGCGGTCCGTGGTTTGGTGTGTGGATCTTGCACGGCAACTACAGCAGTAGCCTGTTATTCGACACCGTTCCGCTGACCGATCCGCTGATGACGCTGCAAAGTCTTGCCAGTGGTCATCTGCCTGCCACGGTGGCGTTGACCGGTGCGGTGATTATCACCGTGCTCTACGCCCTGGCAGGAAAGCGATTATTTTGCAGCTGGGTCTGCCCGCTGAACCCGATTACCGACTTAGCAAATTGGTTACGCAGGCGCTTTGACCTCAATCAGTCTGCGACGATCCCTCGCCACATTCGCTACGTGCTGTTGGTGGTCATTCTGCTGGGATCGGCCTTAACCGGCACGCTCATCTGGGAATGGATCAACCCCGTTTCCCTGATGGGGCGTAGCCTGGTAATGGGCTTCGGCAGCGGCGCGCTGCTTATTCTCGCGCTGTTTTTATTTAATCTACTGGTCGTTGAACACGGCTGGTGCGGGCACATTTGTCCGGTTGGCGCGCTGTATGGCGTGCTGGGTAGCAAAGGTGTGATTACCGTTGCGGCCACCGATCGGCAGAAATGTAACCGCTGTATGGATTGTTTTCATGTTTGCCCGGAACCGCATGTGCTACGTGCCCCGGTGCTGGATGAACAAAGCCCGGTGCAGGTCACCAGCCGCGATTGCATGACGTGCGGTCGCTGCGTGGATGTCTGTTCTGAGGATGTATTTACAATAACTACACGATGGAGTTCGGGAGCGAAATCATGAAAAGCCATGACCTGAAGAAAGCGCTGTGTCAATGGACGGCGATGCTGGCCCTGGTGGTAAGCGGCGCGGTTTGGGCGGCTAATGGCGTCGATTTTAGCCAGTCGCCGGAAGTATCCGGGACGCAGGAAGGGGCCATTCGGATGCCAAAAGAGCAGGATCGGATGCCGCTGAACTATGTGAATCAGCCGCCAATGATCCCGCATAGCGTTGAAGGTTATCAGGTAACGACCAATACCAACCGCTGCTTACAGTGCCACGGTGTCGAAAGTTATCGCACCACTGGCGCGCCGCGTATCAGTCCTACTCACTTTATGGACAGTGACGGCAAAGTGGGCGCAGAAGTGGCTCCGCGTCGTTATTTCTGTCTGCAATGTCACGTACCGCAGGCCGATACCGCGCCAATCGTGGGGAATACCTTTACCCCATCAAAAGGTTACGGGAAATAAGAGGTTATTATGGGAAATTCTGACAGTAAGCCTGGTCTGATTAAGCGCCTGTGGAAATGGTGGCGGACCCCCAGCCGTCTGGCGCTGGGGACGCTGCTGTTGATCGGTTTTGTCGGCGGCATCGTCTTCTGGGGCGGCTTTAACACTGGGATGGAAAAAGCCAATACCGAAGAGTTCTGCATTAGCTGCCACGAAATGCGTAACACGGTGTATCAGGAATACATGGATTCCGTGCACTACAACAACCGTAGCGGCGTCCGTGCGACCTGTCCGGATTGTCACGTTCCGCACGAGTTTGTGCCGAAGATGATACGCAAGCTCAAAGCAAGTAAAGAGCTGTATGGTAAAATTTTTGGCGTTATTGACACGCCGCAGAAATTTGAAGCTCATCGTCTGACGATGGCACAGAATGAGTGGCGGCGCATGAAGGACAATAACTCGCAGGAGTGCCGTAACTGTCACAACTTCGAGTATATGGATACAACCGCCCAGAAATCGGTTGCCGCGAAGATGCATGACCAGGCGGTGAAAGATGGGCAAACCTGTATTGATTGCCATAAAGGGATAGCGCACAAGCTGCCCGATATGCGTGAAGTCGAGCCAGGTTTTTAACAGGGTTATTGCGTGGGTATGCTTGAAGCCAGAGAGTTACTTTGTGAGCGGGATGAACGAACCTTATTTAGTGGCTTGTCATTTACGCTGAACGCAGGAGAGTGGGTACAAATCACCGGTAGCAACGGCGCGGGGAAGACAACGCTTCTCCGTTTGCTGACGGGGTTGTCTCGCCCTGACGCAGGCGAGGTTCTCTGGCAAGGGCGGCCCTTGCATCAGGTACGCGACAGTTACCATCAAAACCTGTTATGGATAGGCCATCAGCCGGGGATCAAAACCCGGCTGACGGCGTTAGAAAATCTGCACTTTTATCATCGCGATGGCGATGCCGCACAATGTCTGGAAGCCCTGGCGCAGGCCGGGCTTGCCGGATTCGAAGATATTCCGGTAAATCAACTTTCTGCCGGGCAACAACGCCGCGTCGCTTTAGCGCGTCTGTGGCTGACCCGTGCCATGTTATGGATCCTCGACGAACCCTTTACCGCGATTGATGTTAACGGCGTTGATCGCCTGACCCAGCGTATGGCGCAGCATACGGAGCAGGGGGGGATTGTGATTCTGACTACCCACCAGCCGCTCAACGTTGCTGAAAATAAAATTCGCCGCATTTCACTGACGCAAACGAGGGCCGCATGATGTTCTGGCGCATTTTCCGTCTTGAGCTGCGCGTAGCGTTTCGCCATAGCGCCGAAATCGCCAACCCGCTGTGGTTCTTCCTGATTGTAATTACCCTTTTTCCGCTCAGTATCGGTCCGGAGCCGCAACTGCTGGCGCGTATTGCACCGGGCATTATCTGGGTTGCTGCGCTGCTTTCATCCTTGCTGGCGCTGGAACGATTGTTCCGTGACGATTTGCAGGACGGCAGTCTTGAACAATTGATGTTGTTGCCGTTACCCTTGCCCGCCGTTGTGCTGGCGAAGGTGATGGCGCACTGGATGGTAACCGGTCTGCCGTTACTCATCCTTTCGCCACTGGTAGCAATGCTACTGGGAATGGATGTTTATGGCTGGCAAGTGATGGCGCTGACGCTGCTGCTGGGAACGCCTACGCTTGGCTTTCTCGGTGCACCGGGCGTGGCGCTGACAGTGGGACTTAAGCGCGGTGGTGTGCTGCTCAGCATACTGGTGTTACCGCTGACTATCCCATTACTCATCTTTGCCACCGCCGCGATGGACGCGGCTTCTATGCATTTGCCCGTTGATGGGTATCTGGCAATTTTAGGCGCGTTGCTGGCAGGCACCGCGACTTTAAGTCCTTTTGCGACGGCGGCAGCGTTACGAATCAGCATTCAATAACGCTGGATTACTGATTTTTGTTCGAGTCTGGTATCGAAACTATGTGGAAAACACTGCATCAACTGGCGATCCCACCACGGCTGTATCAAATCTGTGGCTGGTTTATACCGTGGCTGGCAATTGCCAGTGTGGTCGTGCTTACCGTCGGCTGGATCTGGGGATTCGGCTTTGCTCCGGCTGATTATCAGCAGGGAAATAGCTACCGCATTATCTACCTGCATGTGCCTGCGGCGATCTGGTCGATGGGCATTTATGCATCAATGGCGGTGGCGGCGTTTATTGGTCTTGTCTGGCAGATGAAAATGGCCAACCTGGCGGTGGCGGCGATGGCCCCCATTGGTGCCGTGTTTACCTTTATTGCCCTGGTTACCGGCTCTGCATGGGGAAAACCGATGTGGGGCACCTGGTGGGTATGGGATGCACGTCTGACTTCTGAACTGGTGCTGCTGTTTTTGTATGTGGGTGTGATTGCCCTGTGGCACGCCTTCGACGACCGCCGTCTGGCGGGCCGTGCGGCAGGTATCCTGGTGCTGATTGGCGTGGTGAATCTGCCGATTATTCATTACTCCGTGGAGTGGTGGAACACCCTGCATCAGGGATCAACGCGGATGCAGCAAAGTATCGATCCGGCGATGCGTTCGCCGCTGCGCTGGTCGATTTTTGGCTTCCTGCTGCTGTCTGCCACGCTGACGCTGATGCGGATGCGTAATTTGATTTTGCTGATGGAAAAACGCCGTCCGTGGGTGAGTGAACTGATATTGAAAAGAGGCCGTAAATGACCCCTGCATTTGCTTCCTGGAATGAATTTTTCGCAATGGGCGGTTACGCCTTTTTTGTCTGGCTGGCGGTGGTGATGACCGTTATTCCGCTGGTGGTTTTGGTCGTGCACTCGGTGATGCAGCATCGCGCAATTCTGCGTGGTGTGGCGCAACAGCGGGCGCGTGAGGCGCGTTTACGTGCTGCGCAACAGCAGGAGGCTGCATGAATATTCGCCGTAAAAACCGCTTGTGGATTGCCTGTGCCGTGTTGGCAGGGCTGGCGCTGACTATCGGTCTGGTGCTATATGCGCTGCGCTCGAATATCGATCTCTTTTATACGCCGGGGGAAATTCTCTACGGCAAGCGTGAAACTCAGCAAATGCCGGAAGTCGGTCAGCGTCTGCGCGTTGGCGGGATGGTGATGCCGGGTAGTGTGCAGCGCGATCCCAATTCGCTGAAAGTGACCTTCACTATTTACGATGCTGAAGGCTCAGTGGATGTCTCTTACGAAGGCATTTTGCCGGATCTGTTCCGTGAAGGGCAGGGCGTTGTGGTGCAGGGCGAGCTGGAAAAAGGCAATCATATCCTCGCGAAAGAAGTGCTGGCTAAACACGACGAAAACTACACGCCGCCAGAAGTTGAGAAAGCGATGGAAGCTAACCACCGTCGCCCGGCGAGTGTTTATAAGGACCCAGCATCATGATGCCGGAAATTGGAAACGGGCTGCTGTGTCTGGCGTTAGGGATTGCGCTGCTGCTGTCCGTGTATCCGCTATGGGGCGTGGCGCGCGGAGATGCGCGCATGATGGCGTCTTCCCGCTTGTTTGCCTGGCTGCTGTTTATGTCTGTGGCTGGCGCATTTCTGGTGCTGGTCAATGCTTTCGTGGTCAACGACTTTACCGTCACCTATGTTGCCAGCAACTCTAATACCCAGCTTCCGGTGTGGTATCGCGTGGCGGCCACCTGGGGCGCGCATGAAGGCTCGCTACTGCTGTGGGTGCTGCTGATGAGCGGCTGGACCTTTGCGGTAGCGATTTTTAGTCAGCGTATTCCGCTGGATATTGTGGCCCGTGTACTGGCGATAATGGGGATGGTCAGCGTCGGCTTTTTGCTGTTCATTCTCTTTACCTCTAACCCATTCTCACGCACGCTGCCGAACTTCCCGATTGAAGGGCGCGATCTTAACCCGCTGTTACAGGATCCGGGGCTGATCTTCCATCCGCCTCTGCTATATATGGGGTACGTGGGTTTCTCGGTGGCGTTTGCTTTTGCCATTGCTTCTTTGCTGAGCGGGCGTCTGGACAGCACTTATGCGCGTTTTACTCGTCCGTGGACACTGGCAGCGTGGATCTTCCTGACGCTCGGCATCGTGCTCGGTTCCGCATGGGCCTATTACGAACTCGGCTGGGGTGGCTGGTGGTTCTGGGATCCGGTAGAAAACGCCTCGTTTATGCCGTGGCTGGTGGGGACTGCGCTGATGCACTCACTGGCGGTCACTGAACAACGCGCCAGCTTCAAAGCGTGGACATTACTGCTGGCAATCAGTGCCTTCTCGTTGTGTCTGTTGGGGACTTTCCTCGTGCGTTCCGGCGTGCTGGTATCGGTACACGCGTTTGCGTCTGATCCGGCGCGCGGTATGTTTATCCTCGCCTTTATGGTGCTGGTGATTGGCGGTTCGCTGCTGCTGTTTGCCGCGCGTGGACACAAAGTTCGCTCACGCGTAAACAATGCGCTGTGGTCGCGGGAATCTCTGCTGTTAGCGAACAACGTTTTGCTGGTCGCCGCGATGCTGGTGGTGTTGCTGGGGACGCTGCTGCCGCTGGTGCACAAGCAACTGGGACTGGGCAGTATTTCGATTGGCGAACCGTTCTTCAACACCATGTTTACCTGGCTGATGGTGCCGTTTGCGCTACTGCTGGGTGTCGGTCCTCTGGTGCGCTGGGGGCGCGATCGCCCACGTAAAATCCGCAATTTATTGATTATCGCCTTCATCTCAACGCTGGTGCTGTCGCTGCTGTTGCCGTGGCTGTTTGAGAGCAAAGTTGTGGCGATGACGGTGCTCGGCCTGGCAATGGCCTGCTGGATTGCGGTGCTGGCAATTGCGGAAGCTGCGCTGCGTATTTCACGCGGCACGAAAACCACCTTCAGTTATTGGGGGATGGTGGCTGCTCACTTGGGGCTGGCAGTGACAATTGTTGGCATTGCTTTTAGCCAGAACTATAGCGTTGAGCGTGATGTGCGCATGAAGTCCGGCGATAGTGTCGATATTCATGAATATCGCTTCACCTTCCGTGATGTCAAAGAGGTGACTGGCCCGAACTGGCGTGGCGGTGTGGCGACTATCGGCGTAACGCGAGAGGGTAAACCGGAAACAGTGCTGTATGCGGAAAAACGTTATTACAACACTGCCGGGTCGATGATGACCGAAGCGGCGATTGACGGCGGCATCACGCGTGACCTGTACGCCGCGCTCGGTGAAGAGCTGGAAAACGGCGCGTGGGCCGTGCGTCTTTACTACAAACCATTTGTTCGCTGGATTTGGGCGGGCGGGCTGATGATGGCGTTGGGCGGACTGCTGTGTCTGTTTGATCCTCGCTATCGTAAGCTCGTGAACCAGCAGAAAACTGCGCCGGAGGCTGTATGAAGCGCAAAGTATTGTTAATTCCGTTGATTATCTTCCTGGCGATTGCCGCGGCGCTGCTGTGGCAGCTGGCGCGTAATGCCGAAGGGGATGATCCGACCAATCTGGAATCGGCGCTCATTGGCAAGCCTGTGCCGAAGTTTCGTCTCGAATCACTGGACAATCCGGGGCAGTTTTATCAGGCGGATGTGCTGACTCAGGGCAAACCAGTGCTGCTTAACGTCTGGGCGACCTGGTGTCCGACCTGCCGTGCGGAACATCAATATCTGAATCAGCTTTCTGCGCAGGGCATCCGCGTGGTCGGCATGAACTATAAAGACGATCGCCAGAAGGCAATCAGCTGGCTGAAAGAGCTGGGCAATCCTTACGCGCTAAGCCTGTTTGATGGCGATGGCATGTTAGGGCTGGATCTCGGTGTCTATGGCGCGCCAGAAACGTTCCTTATTGACGGCAACGGCATCATTCGCTATCGCCATGCGGGCGATCTCAATCCTCGCGTCTGGGAAGAAGAGATCAAGCCGCTGTGGGAGAAATACAGTAAGGAGGCCGCACAATGAGGTTTTTATTGGGCGTGCTGATGCTGATGATCTCCGGCTCAGCGCTGGCGACCATCGACGTGTTGCAGTTTAAAGATGAAGCACAGGAACAACAGTTCCGTCAGCTCACTGAAGAACTGCGCTGCCCGAAATGCCAGAACAACAGCATTGCCGATTCTAACTCGATGATTGCCACCGACCTGCGCCAGAAAGTGTATGAACTGATGCAGGAAGGTAAAAGTAAAAAAGAGATTGTCGATTATATGGTGGCGCGTTACGGCAACTTCGTCACTTACGATCCGCCGTTAACGCCGCTGACCGTGCTGCTGTGGGTGCTTCCGGTAGTGGCTATTGGCATTGGCGGTTGGGTAATATACGCCCGCTCGCGGCGTCGGGTACGCGTGGTGCCGGAAGCGTTTCCTGAACAAAGCGTGCCGGAAGGTAAGCGTGCCGGATATGTTGTTTATCTGCCGGGTATTGTGGTGGCGTTAATTGTGGCTGGCGTCAGCTACTACCAGACTGGCAATTATCAGCAGGTGAAAATCTGGCAGCAGGCCACGGCACAGGCTCCGGCGTTGCTGGACCGGGCGCTGGATCCGAAAGCCGATCCGCTCAACGAAGAAGAGATGTCGCGTCTTGCGCTGGGGATGCGTACTCAACTGCAAAAAAATCCGGGAGATATAGAAGGCTGGATTATGTTGGGCCGCGTTGGCATGGCGCTGGGTAACGCCAGTATCGCCACCGATGCATACGCCACTGCGTATCGCCTCGATCCGAAAAACAGTGATGCTGCACTGGGATACGCTGAAGCGTTGACTCGTTCATCTGATCCCAACGACAACCGCCTCGGCGGTGAACTGCTACGTCAGCTGGTGAGAACGGACCATAGCAATATCCGTGTGCTAAGCATGTATGCGTTTAATGCCTTTGAGCAGCAGCGATTTGGCGAAGCCGTTGCCGCGTGGGAGATGATGTTGAAACTCTTACCTGCCAACGATACTCGCCGTGCGGTGATTGAACGTAGTATCGCGCAGGCGATGCAACATTTGTTGCCGCAGGAGAGTAAATAAAAAGAGGCCCGATGGTGATGCCATCGGGCTATTTTTATTGTGCCCCGCGTTGTTGCAGGAACAGAATGGTGGCCGCCACGCGTGAGCGGACATTGAGTTTACGCAGCAGATTGCGAATATGTACTTTTACTGTCTGCTCGGAAATATTCAACACCGATGCAATCTGTTTATTTGACAGCCCCTGTGCCAGCTCATGCAGAACATCCAGCTCGCGCTCCGTCAGCACGCTGAAGGGATCTTCTTCCGCGCCAAACATTTCACGTTCACGTAAGTACTGATTGACGCGTTCGCTAAAGACTTTGCTGCCTTTCGCTCCGGCACGAATCGCTTCCAGCAATACTTCCGGGTCGCTGTCTTTCAACAGATAACCGTCTGCGCCTGCGTCTATCAGTGCAAAGACATCGCTGGAGGCATCGGATACGGTCAGGATAATAATTTGCGCGGTAACGCCATCCCTGCGCAAGGCATTGAGGGTATCCAGGCCACTCATACCTTTCATATTGAGATCCAGCAAGATCACGTCGATATCCAGTCTATTCGCCAGATCGATCGCGCTCGCGCCGTCGCCCGCTTCGGCGACCACTTCAAAGCCAGGATCAAGCTCCAGTAACTGACGAACACCGCGTCGCATAAGTGGATGATCATCCACAATCATCACCTGAAAAGGCGTTGCTTCAGGCATAGTAGTCTCCTGAGGTTTTATTAGAATCATTATGTTTGAGCGTAGCGTTGGTAACGCTACCAGGCGCGTGAATGTTACCCCATTTTATGTATGGACATGTAGTGAAAACTACAACCTTGTCGTTCGCTTTGGCATCATTTTCATTATAAAGACGGAATTTTGCATCAGCTTCTCATCAAGAAAAACAACTAAAAAATCAATCACAATACTTGTGCATTTCTTTAAACAGTTTTTAAAAACTGACTCCGGGTATGGAGCTATGGGTATTTTTTGTACCCAATGCTTTTAACAGCAATTAATTTCATAGGATGAAAGCTCAATGCATCAATCTGGTTCTGTTTCTCTTTGTCGTTCCGCAATATCTGTTCTGGTGGCTACAGCGTTATATTCACCCATAGCATTGGCATCAACAGTTGAGTATGGTGAGACAGTTGATGGTGTTATCCTGGAAAAAGATATCCAGCTGGTTTATGGGACCGCCAATAATACGAAAATCAATCCTGGCGGAGAACAGCATATAAAAGAATTTGGTGTAAGTAGTAATACTGAAATTAACGGAGGGTATCAATACATTGAAATGAATGGTACCGCAGAATACTCAGTATTAAATGATGGTTATCAAATTGTTCAAATGGGTGGCGCGGCAAACCAGACTACCCTCAATAATGGTGTGCTACAGGTTTATGGCGCAGCGAATGATCCCACGATTAAAGGCGGGCGCTTAATCGTTGAAAAAGATGGGGGAGCCGTCTTTGTCGCTATCGAAAAGGGAGGGCTACTGGAGGTTAAAGAGGGGGGATTTGCGCTTGCGGTAGATCAGAAAGCAGGCGGTGCTATTAAAACAACCACGCGGGCCATGGAGGTATTCGGAACAAACCGTCTCGGTCAGTTCGAAATCAAGAATGGTATTGCTAACAATATGCTGTTGGAAAACGGCGGAAGTTTGCGAGTTGAAGAAAATGACTTCGCTTATAATACCACTGTGGATAGTGGCGGCTTACTGGAGGTTATGGATGGCGGGACTGCAACTGGCGTTGATAAAAAAGCAGGCGGAAAATTAATTGTCTCAACGAATGCGCTGGAAGTGAGTGGTACAAACAGTAAAGGCCAATTTAGTATAAAAGATGGTGTGTCAAAAAATTATGAACTGGATGATGGTTCCGGGCTCATTGTTATGGAGGACACGCAGGCCATTGACACTATCCTTGATGAGCATGCCACTATGCAATCGCTAGGAAAGGATACTGGGACGAGAGTGCAGGCAAATGCGGTATATGATCTCGGTCGATCAGATCAGAATGGAAGTATCACGTATTCCTCAAAAGCCATCTCTGAAAATATGGTTATCAACAATGGCCGCGCTAACGTCTGGGCTGGCACAATGGTTAACGTTTCAGTCAGAGGGAATGATGGCATTCTTGAGGTCATGAAGCCGCAAATAAATTATGCGCCCGCAATGTTGGTGGGTAAGGTAGTGGTTTCTGAGGGCGCTTCTTTTAGAACGCATGGTGCCGTGGATACCAGCAAAGCGGACGTTTCGCTCGAAAATAGCGCATGGACCATCATTGCCGATATCACTACGACGAACCAAAACACTCGCCTCAACTTAGCCAACCTTGCGATGTCTGGCGCAAATGTGATTATGATGGATGAGCCAGTGACTCGTTCATCTGTGACGGCAAGTGCGGAAAATTTCATTACGTTGACCACTAATACCCTGTCGGGAAACGGCAATTTTTATATGCGTACCGATATGGCTAATCATCAGAGCGATCAGCTCAACGTCACCGGTCAGGCAACAGGTGATTTCAAAGTATTCGTGACGGACACCGGTGCCAGCCCGGCAGCAGGAGATAGCCTTACACTGGTAACAACGGGCGGCGGTGATGCTGCATTTACGTTGGGCAATGCCGGAGGCGTTGTTGATATCGGTACGTATGAATATACCTTGCTGGATAATGGCAACCATAGCTGGAGCATCGCAGAGAATCGCGCGCAAATTACCCCTTCAACCACTGATGTGCTGAACATGGCAGCAGCACAACCGCTGGTATTTGATGCAGAACTGGACACCGTGCGTGAGCGTCTTGGTAGCGTAAAAGGCGTTAATTACGATACGGCGATGTGGAGTTCGGCAATTAACACCCGCAACAACGTGACCACTGATGCGGGAGCTGGCTTTGAGCAAACATTGACGGGCCTGACGCTCGGTATCGATAGCCGTTTCTCCCGTGAAGAAAGCAGCACAATTCGCGGCTTGTTCTTTGGTTACTCTCATTCTGATATTGGTTTTGATCGCGGCGGCAAAGGCAATATTGATAGCTACACCCTGGGGGCTTATGCCGGTTGGGAGCATCAGAACGGTGCCTATGTTGATGGGGTGGTGAAAGTTGACCGTTTTGCCAACACCATCCATGGCAAGATGAGTAATGGGGCAACAGCGTTTGGCGATTACAATAGTAACGGCGCGGGTGCTCATGTTGAGAGCGGGTTCCGTTGGGTTGACGGATTGTGGAGTGTTAGACCCTATCTCGCCTTTACCGGCTTTACCACAGATGGTCAGGACTACACGTTATCAAACGGCATGCGCGCGGATGTGGGAAATACCCGGATATTACGCGCTGAAGCGGGAACGGCGGTAAGCTATCACATGGACCTGCAAAACGGTACGACGTTGGAACCCTGGCTGAAAGCCGCCGTGCGTCAGGAATACGCCGATTCTAACCAGGTGAAAGTTAATGACGATGGCAAATTTAATAATGATGTGGCTGGAACCAGTGGCGTTTATCAGGCTGGGATAAGGTCATCGTTTACCCCGACGTTAAGCGGTCATTTGTCAGTCAGCTATGGCAATGGCGCAGGGGTAGAATCGCCGTGGAATACTCAGGCGGGTGTGGTCTGGACGTTCTGATAACAGAAAATAAACAGGCTGTGATGTGTCACGGTCTGTTTATCGAATTAATTGCAGATATAAAAAAACCAACCGTAAGGGTTGGTTTTTTCTTGGGATTTTTGGTCCACGAGAGTAGTTTAATTGAGCGTGTAACTTCATGATTTAAAATAATGTATATGATTCAACTTTTAAACCGTATAACCAAACGTATAACTAAAATGATTTGCTGAAAAAATGCACAATTCAGGGTCGGATTTTCCCGGATGTTTAATTTATAAAAACGAAGCTGGTGGATGATCTGCGTGGTGATTTCCACCATTCAGAGCAGGGGCGGTCATCATGCCCATGCCATAACAAAAACCCCATATTCGTGGTTTTTCTGTGTTGTGGCTATTCTGCCGTTGCCGTGCTGGTGGATATTTCCGTTATGGGGATCACCATATCGGCATCATGCCCACCAGCCAGCGCAATTTTGCGCTTTGCTTTAATCTCAGTAAGTTACCGCGCCAATTTCCGCAGTCTGTGGAAATTGGGAAGAATCAACGGGTTAGGCCTTAATGGGCTGCGTGGTAATTATCAGCATCCAGAATATGACGGGTTATGTTTCCGACCTCCTCAATTTGAGGTTCCCGAAAATATCAACGGGTTAGGCTGGTTTCCCCGATGTTCGCCGCTGGCGAATTTCGAAAATATCAACCAGTTACCGCCGTAACCGCTCCGGCTTCTTCCAGTGGTACGTAATTTTTGCTTTTTCCCTGTACGTCTGCACGCGGCGACGGTAGGCCAGCATTTCAAGAACGCGGATCCGTATGTTGCGCATATCCACATCATTAAGCTGGATACCATCACGGCGCATCACCTCAGCAACAACACGCGCATAATTTTCGGCTGTCACGCTGTCCGGCTGCGTGGCCTGTTCGTCAGTCTGCTGGCTGATTCCACCAGCACGGCGGATTAATCCCAGTATTTCGGCTTCTGTCATTGTGCCCCCATCGCTCTGATAGTCTGGTGTCGTCGGGTCCTTCCTGGAATTATGGCCCGTTACGGGGCGGCGACCTCGCGGTTTTTATCTGTTTATGAAAATTTTTCTGGAAAAAGCATGTCGGTACTTCTCGAACATAACTATTTGTTTTTAAATAGATACACAATAAAAAGAAACGACACGGTAATCATCTAAAATGGCGATTTATGACGCTTTCATGTCGTTTCTCAGTTTTGTTCAATAATTGCGCGTCTGTTACTCGCCTTTCTTCTGTAGCAACTTTTCCGGTACGTTTCCGGTTGTTTCTTTCAAGTAATCAGCCAGTATCTGTGGGAGGTTGTCGGCAACTCTGGCACTGGCATTACAGGCTTTAACCACTTCCCTTTTAAGCCTATCCAGCATGGCGGGGGTAATCTGTGGGAAGCTCCTTTGCATAGTAAGCGGGAGGCTGTCCATGATTGATGAAATCTGACTCGCCAGCTTTGAAAGCGCGTACAGGCAAAACTCAGTATCAATCACGTCACCGCGATCGCGCTCGTTTTTAAGTTCCTGCGCCTCCGCCTGTGCTGTCAGTAATCTGATCCTGACTCGTAAGAGTTCATCATCATCAATATCGCCTTTGTCGTTTGTAAGCTGGCTAATTGCATTGTTAACCCTATTGTCTATCACGCTGGCAACATCGTAAAACGCCTCACGGCCTTTACGTTCAACGGGAGTCACTCCCCACTTGTCGAACGCTGTCGCACTTACACGGCAGCTTTTCGCCATGTTTTTTTTGTTCATCAGGTGCGATTTCATTAATACACCAACTTAATTACTGCTTCAGGTTGGTGTATTGTTTGCATCTTTCCCTTTTCATTCATAAAGATAGAGCAAACAACAAAACCACCACCACCCCCCTGAAAAGGCTCATAAATAGCGAAAAACCGCGAGGTCGCCGCCCCGTAACGGGCCATAATTCCAGGAAGGACCCGTAAAAAAGCCGGATTTCTCCGGCCTTGTCTCAGATGGTTTTCAGTATGCGATCGATGTCGCCGTCATCGCCCTGGTTTCTGCCATCGTATGCCATGCCAGCTGATACGGCTTGCGGGCTGTGCATGTCCATAAAGTTTTCAAAGGCTGCGGTAAGTTCCGGCGCAACCTTCGGACGTTCCTGCTCTATGGTCATGCTAAGGATGCTTTTAGCCGTACCAACATCGATACAAGGCACGTTTGCCATTGCACGCAACAGCGGCTGATAGTCTTTATGCTCATGAAGCGCCATAATCGCATCAGCGCGCGGCTTGTCCTGCTCTTCCAGTTTGTTTAGTTGATATACGGCCTCATAGGTTGATAAACCTCTGTCAGCCATTGCCCGCGCTTCGACTTTAAATTTACTCGCCAGCGGTAGCGTCATGATGCTTTCATTCGTTGCCATCGTTCCCCCTGCTTATCGGGCCAGCGGCTGAACGGATACGCCGGAACCCGCAAAGGCGGCGCATTTTTTCGCATCGGTGTCGACGCTCTCAGGCCAGTTAACGGCGGCAATATTGAATATCCCCGTCTTGTAACACTGTGCTGATTTCTGCTTTGACGTGTCCACAGGGTACGAGGTCAGATAAACAGCCTTGCCAGATTCCTGACCATCCCACGGCTTAAACTCGCCATTGTCTGCCAGCATCAGCGGGGTAAATTCCTGAATAACGCCAGCATCAGCGGCAAAATGTACCAACGTCGTGGATACCTGCTGACTGCCTGCAAATAACTCAATGTATGGAGTGTCCATAGAATTCCCCCGTTAACCAATTTTGACGGTAACAAATTTGCGAATATCTGCCGGTACCGGCTGCGGTGCACTGTGTGTCTGCACGTACTCAATCGCCGGATCGCCGTCCTCAATCCAGTTTTTCGGGTAAAACATGTTTTGTGTTGCGCCCGTTCTTACCGCTTCCTGATCCATTATCGCACCATAGGCCACCAGCCCTTTATTGTTGGTGTTACCCAGGACCAGCAAATCAGGCTCAAGGAAATATTTTTCGGTACCATCGCTGTCAGTGTATTTGCCGGAATAGACGATAAGGGCCAGATCACCAAGATAGCCTTTAAAGCTCACCACTTCGCCCAGGTTTTTACAGGCCAGTTCGGCGGCGGATTCTGAACCACGGGAAAGATCGTACAGCTCACGGAATTTTTTAAAGCTGCGTAATGTGCGCCATACCTCAGCGCCCATAATCATGACGTTTGCGGGGCAACCAGCCTGATCAGCATAAAGCTCGATGTCATAGATTGGGTCGTGCATGTCTTTATCCTGCTCGGACCATTTTTTACCCTTGGCCTGCTCTATGATGCAGTTTTCCGGTATTTTCCAGTCGATTTCATAGCGTTCTATGCCTTCGCCCTCAATGATGTTTTTTCCGGTCGTTACCGCATTCACCGCCAGCCATTCCACGCGTGCCTTAATGGCGTTTATCTGGCGGCGCATGTTGCCAGTAATCAGGCGCATACGGCGATAGGTAGGGTCGTTAAGCTGTGCCGGATCTTCTCCAGCCATGCGCATGATGGTTTTCGTTGGATCGATTTCGTGCTTTGGCTTCATGTAGCCAGGTTTGATTGTGCTGGTTTCGTACCCTTTATCGCGCTGAACCTGGCTACCCACCATAGGCGAACAAAACGCCGACATGGTGACTTCTTCAATGTCCAGGGTATCCAGCATGATGTTTTGCGTGCTGAATGTCGCCACGTTCGGGAAAAACAGCGTGGTAAACAGAGGGCTGAATTTAAAATCCGCAATATCCCCGCGATTCAGGTACATGAAAAGCTGGTTAGTGTTAAGTGCCGTTGCTTTGCCTGCCATTATTCACCCCCATAATTTTTATGCATCCCAAGCGCCGCAAGTAAATAAGAGCGTACAAGTGAACCTATCGACGGCTCCGGCGTCATCAGCGTATTCTTCTCCGTTTGTGTCAGCAGATGATCGTCTACGCTTGAGGCAGCCAGCGG
>OGXJ01001309.1_pt1:0-17500 | contig 18775 bp, 10 predicted proteins | sample 1576231 | NCBI WGS metagenome assembly OGXJ01 (sample SAMEA3541539, study PRJEB24748) | human gut metagenome | biome: human gut; feature: human-associated habitat; material: faeces | place: China | collected 2012
AGGTCGGCAGGGTGCTGATGCTGCCGCTGCGGAAGCTGCTGAAGCAAAGGCTGCTGAAGAAGACGCTGAATAAGCAGAAGCGAAACTGAAATATCTGTTAGATCAAAAACCCGAATATGCTTGACATGAGCAGTCTATTCGGGTTTTTTGAGGAAATCGTTTGAAATAAGAATTAGGAGGAAGATCCAATGGCTAATTTTACTGCAAAAGATGTCAACGAACTGCGGAAGTCTACCGGTGTTGGTATGATGGACTGCAAGAAGGCTTTGACAGAAGCTGACGGTGATGTAGAAAAGGCAATTGAACTGCTGCGTGAAAAGGGACTGGCTACACAGGCAAAGAAGGCTGGTCGTGTTGCTGCAGAAGGTATGGTAGTTGCAAAGGTAAATGCAGACAATTCTGTAGGCTGCGTTGTTGAAGTAAACTCTGAAACTGATTTTGTTGCAAATACCGATGAATTCAAGGCATTTGTAAATCAGGTTGCTGATACCATTATTGAAAAGAATCCGGCTGACGTAGAAGCTCTGAAGGCAACTACTGTTTCCGGCGGCACAATGACTGTTGATGAAGCACTGCAGGAACTGTTCCTGAAGATTCGTGAAAATCTGCAGATTCGCCGCTTCGTTCGCATGGAAGGTATTCTGGTACCGTATATCCACGGCGGCGGCAAGATCGGCGTTATGGTTCGTGCAGAATCTCCGGCTGGGGCAATTCCGGAAATTCTGGCAGCTGCAAAGGACTGTGCACTGCAGGTTGCAGCAATGAATCCGCCGTATCTGAAGCGTGAAGATGTTCCGGCAGCCGGTGGCCCGATACCGCACTGGTGGCCGACGTGCACTTCGTTCCCCAGGTGGCCGACGCCGTAGCAGCGTTCGCGGACAAAGTGCGGATAAATCCCGGCAACTACAACGACCGCGGCGGCAGCTTCGAGGCGCTGTTGGAGAAGTGCCGCCGAAGCGGTGCCGCCCTGCGCATCGGCGTGAACCACGGTTCGCTCTCGCCCAAGATGGTAGGACTCTACGGCGATACGCCGGAAGGCATGGTGGAGTCGGCCATGGAGTACCTGCGCATATGCCGGCGGGAGGGTTTCGACCGGGTGGTCATCTCCATGAAGTCGAGCAACACCCGCGTCATGGTACACGCCTACCGGATGCTCGTGGCCGCAATGCACCTCGAAGGGATGGACTATCCCCTCCACCTCGGGGTGACGGAAGCGGGCAGCGGACTGGAAGGACGCATCAAATCGGCCGTCGGCATCGGGGCGCTGCTGGCCGACGGCGTGGGCGACACGATACGCGTTTCGCTGACCGAACCGCCTGAAAACGAGATTCCCGCCGCACAGGCCATTACGGCCCACTTCGCGGCCGCAACGGCTTCCGAAGGCACGTTTCGCAGGGGACAGGAGGCCCTGCGGGAACCGTTCGCCTATTCGCGCCGCCTTACCGCATCCGTCGGCCGGATAGGCGGGGACAATCCCCCCCTGCTTCGGTCGGAACTGCTGGCCGACGAAGCCGACGCCCTGCACGACGGACGCATTGCCGTCATCGAGGCCGTGGGACCGCATCCCGTCGAGGAGTGGCGCGAGGCGATAGTCCGCATGGACGCCGCCGGCGACCGCCGTCCGGTCATCCTCAAGCGTACCTATCCGTCCTGCGACCGGACGGAACTCGCCATGCAGGCCGCAGCGGACTTCGGCGTTATGTTCATCGACGGACTGGCCGACGGCATCTGGATAGAAAGCGCGGCAGGAACGCCGCAGGCCGACACCGACAGCATAGCCCTCGACATTCTCCAGGCTTCGCGGGCCCGGATGAGCAAAACGGAATTTATCTCGTGCCCCGGGTGCGGCCGGACGCTCTATGCCCTGCAGGATACGCTCGCCGTCGTCAAAGAGCGCCTTTCGCATCTGAAGGGGCTGAAAATCGCCGTCATGGGCTGCATCGTGAACGGTCCCGGCGAGATGGCCGACGCGGATTACGGTTACGTGGGAGCCGCACCGGGCCGGATCACCCTCTACCGCGGCAAGGAGCCCGTCCGGCGCAACATTCCGCAGGAGGATGCGCTCGACGCGCTCATCGCGCTGCTCCGGTCGGACGGCCGCTGGACGGAACCGGAATAGGAGCGCAGACGCGGGCCGCAACCGAGACCGCCGCCCGGCTCCCTTCTCGAAGGGACGATACGGCCCGTCCCGGACGAAACACATGCAACCGACAAGCCCATGCAGGAATGAAGACGATATTGCCGCTGACATACCTCGGCAGCACGGAATACTTCCGCTGCCTCTACGACGGAACGTGCGTGATAGACCTCTACGAGCACTACGTGAAACAGAGTTACCGCAACCGCTGCGACATCCTGACGGCCGGGGGCCCCGCGTCGCTCACCGTCCACGTCGTCAAGGGAGGCAGCATCCGCAAGCGGCCCGTGTGCGACATGCGCATCGACTACTCCAAACGCTGGCAGCACCAGCACTGGATGTCCATTCTCTCCGCCTACAGGAATTCCCCCTATTTCGACCATTACCGCGACCGTTTCGAACCCTTTTACAACCGGGAGTTCACTTTCCTGGCCGACTGGAACATCGCCCTGCTGGAGACCGTCACCGGAATACTCGGTACTCCGCCGGCGCTCCGCTTCAGCGACTCCTACATCGAGGCCGACACGGACGACCGCGACCTGCGCCCCGCCTTCGAACCGCTCCGGGCCAACGGGCGCACCACGGCAGGCGGCGTATACGAACAGGTCTTCGCCGACCGCTTCCCCTTCGTTCCGAACCTCTCCGTCATCGACCTGCTCTTCTGCGAAGGCCCTGCGGCGAAAGCGTTCCTCACGCAGCCCTGAACGACGTCTGTCCCCCCCAAAAAAATCCGGCACCCGTCTGCGGATGCCGGACCGTTGTTTCCGTCTGTTCGCCTATTTACCGATGGGCGGCGCGATATACCAGCTGACATACGTGACGCCTCCGGCCGATGCCATGGGGAAAGAACCGATAACGGACTTCCCGTCGGGTGTCACATAACTGATAAAACCGCTGCCGGGAATGATGATACCGTACGTATCGTAAACCCAGTCCACCATGCTGCCGAGGTCGGTGCCCGTATTCAGGTCGTAAACCATACATGCGGTGACGCCCAACGAACCGAGTCCGATGAAGGCGATGCCGTCGTCGGTCACGTGCGTACCGGAACCGCTTCCGTAATCGTTCACGATGACGGTCGTTTCGGTCTCGGTATTGTAGAAAGCGGGGGTTTCGGAGGTGTACATGGAGATACCGTCGTCGGATACCGAATCCTCACAGTATTTGGTGGCTATCCATTTGCCGTTGGGACTCACTTTCGTATTTTCGGCAGTACATTTACAACCTTTGACGAGATGCGTTTCGTATTCGGTGCCGTCGCCCATCTTCATGGTGACGGGAACCACCTCCCGCACATCGTGGCCTACCCATTTCGGTGCCGCAGTGTTCTCGCCGTTGTTCACCCAGTAAAGCATACCGAAATCGAAGCTTTCCCACGAGGTCCCGTAGATGATTTCGCCGTTGGCGGAGATGCCGCGGGCCATGCCGCCGTACCAAGTGGCTTCATCGCGGTAGTTGAGCTCCGGCCACGGCAGTTCGTGCGGCACGCCGTCTATCCACAGCAGGGCTTTGCAGGGGGCATTGTCTTCGCCTACCCTGCCTTTTACCGCATAGCCTACCCAATACCTGCCATCTGCCGAGACACTCGATATGATGGGGGCGCCGCGGTAGCCTTCGTATGCATCGAGCTTGGTGACATTGCCTTCGGTATCGACGATAATCATTCCGCCATGGGACCCGTCATGGATGAACAGCACGCCCTGGTCGGAAATGCACATGTTGTCGGTCATGTAGTAAACCGCCTCCGGATAGGGGCCGAATTCGTAAACATCTCCCGTCTCCATGTCGATGATGGTCGGGGAATACTGCCACGAATCGTCCGGGGCGATGGAGGGCACGAATCCGCCCACATATTTGCCGTTCGGAGAGATGGCAGCCCCGGACTGGAAGGTTTCCAGCCGACGGTAACGGACAAACTCATTATCCTTCGCCAACTGGTTTACCGTAATCTGCTGCACGGCCTGTCCGGCCTCGACGGTAACGGTCGTACTCCGTTCGGCACCGGTTTCGTTGTCTTCGACGGTCAGGGTAAGCGTTTTCCCGTCTTCGCTCTTTTCTGCTTTCAGCCACGAAGCACCGGGAGCGACCTCATAATCCGCAGGCGAAGCCTTGACGGTGATTTCGAGCGGCTGATTCTCTTCGCCGAGAAAAGTACACAATACCTGGCTGAGATTCACATAGTGGAACGTCTCTCCCTCCGTAGATTTGCAGCCCGTGCATGCCGCCAGGGCCAGTACGACGGCAAGGCCTTTGGATAAAATTCTTTTCATTGTTGGATAGGTTAACAGTTAATATAAACAATTGTCGGCGGTCTCCGCATTCCGACCATACTTATACAAAGGTACGAAATGAATCGTATATAAATACGCTATGTTTAAATAGTAACGTATTTATACCAAACCGCATGTCTACCCGAAAATAACAAAATATATACGCAGGACAGAGGCTATCCCCCTCCGAAATACATAATCATGCAGTCCGACGCGGCGAATGAACTTCAGACAGTCACCGCCGGCCGCCTCCTGCAATTCGAGTAAAAGGGCGACGGTACTCCATTTCTTGGCACGAATCCCGGCACAATGAATACGGCCGCCCGCCCATACCCTCTGTGCCCGGAGGGCAGCACCGAAACATACCCGGCGCCGAAAGAGAAGAAAGCCCCCTCCCGGCAGGCTCTGTCGGGAAAACGGCCGTCGGACACACTCCCCGCCCGACACTGCCAAAAGGGACGGCCGGAAGATTGTCATCTTCCGGCCGTCCCATCAATATAAGGTTTGCTGCAATCGTATGCCTGCCGCTATTTCGCCAACGACGGAGCGAGGTACCAGTTCGGCGCAGAAGCTACGATACCCTCCGTCTCGAACGTAGCGCCCCACCAAATCTCCTTGTCAGGCGTCAGGTAAACGAGGTATCCCGAAGGCATATAGATACCGTACAGGTCGAGAATATACTGCTGGAGCGTACCGAGGCTCTCGCCGGTCTCTATCTTCACTACCTGGCAGCTCGACGTGTACAGACTCGGCGTACCGATGAAACCGATGCCGTCGTCCGTTACTACCATACCCGAACCGTCGCCATACTCGCTCATGATGTAGGTCTTGTTGTTCTCTACATCATAGAATGCAGGAGAAAAAGCCTGTTCAATACTGTTGCCGTCATCCACAGCGGTTTCGGTACGGAACGTACCTGCAATCCACCTGCCGTTGGGGCTTATCTGATACTGGCCTGCCCAGCTAATCATACCGTCCACGATATTATAGTCGTAAGTTCCTCCGTAACCGTCGGGGCGCTGGATGGTGGTCACTTTGCGGACATCCTCACCCACGAAATGTACGTTCCGGTCGGCATCCCAATAAATCATACCGAAATCTTTGTTATCCCACGTGGTACCGTAAATGATGGAGTGGTCTTCGGAGAAGCCGCGGGCCATGAGGTTGATTTCCCCGTCTTCGTACGGCCCCCTGAAATTCTCCTCCGGCAGGGGCAGCATGGTCGCCGTTCCATTTTCGACAACGAACGGCCTGTAATAACCGTCCACCTGGTCCCATCCTACCCAGAAACTGCCGTCGGCGGATATGTTGGAAATACCAATCGCAGCGGTATTCATACCGGGAACTTCCAAGACATAATAATCCTTTTCATTCACATCGAATACCTTTATGCCGCCGTTAGCCTCTATTCCATACAGAATTCCGGTATCGGTCATGCAAACGACCGAAGTCAGGAATACGAGTGATTCGGGATAGGGGCCCAATTCGATACGTTCGTCCGTTTCGAGGTTGATGAATACGATATAAAAGAGCGCTCCGGCAGATTCGTCACCGACCGAATAGTAACCGCCGACCCACTTGCCGTTCGGGGAAATCACCGACGAGTGCAGGTCGGCCAACTTACGGAATCGCATGGGGAGGTCGTCGTCGCTGAGCTGAATCACCGTAATGGTCTGCTCCGCCTGTCCTGCGGTTACGGATATCGTGGTGGTTCTCTCCATACCGTCCGCATTGTCCGCTACGGTAAGCACGAGGTCATTTCCCGATTTCTCGGCGGTTACCCACGAGGCACCGGGCGTAACCGTCCACTCCGCCGGAGAGGTTTCTACCGTAATAGTAAAAGGTTCGTTGCCAGCGCTCTGGAAAGTACATGCTGCATCGCTCAGATATACGTACTGTTTTTCGGAAGTTCCGTTCTCCGTACATCCTGCCATGACCATGGCCGTAATGCCAAGCGCCAAAACTGTTTTCGATAAGATGTTTTTCATAGTCTGATATTAGTGTAATGGAATTGCTGCTCTAACCTGATGCCTCTTCACGGAGAGGAACGGCGCAAATGTAATAAGAAAAAATAATATTTAAAAACACTTATGCCCGAATAAGAATATTTTTAGCGAAGTATTGCACGGTTTTTACATGAATAGATATTTATAACACACCCACCAATATTATATATTTATCCGAATGCGGTTTGTATAAATAAAACGGTGTGACCGCTCCGAATAGTATGCAAGGAAGGATAAAGTGTCGGGCACGGCGGCAACCATAGCATACGAAAAAACGGGGCCGCTGACAGCGGCCCCGTGATTCATGCAATACCTGTTCGGATTATTCCGGGAGATAGAACGGTTCGCTCAGAGCAACTTCCTCTGCCCAACCGCCCTCTATCGGGCCGTTCTCGTTCATGGCCAGCACACCGATGTAGAACTTGGCACCCGCTACGAAATCGGGAATCGACGGGTCGATTACATAGTTGTTCTCAATCGATTTCCTATTATAGCACCATCCGAGGCTCAGATAGTTCGTAATCATCTCGTTCTTCAGGGCAGCCATATCATGCTCTATCTGGTTGTCCCAATAGTCGCCGCTGACGATATCGTAGAAGTAAGCCCTCGTGTTATCCGAAGTGTAGTTGATAGCGATGTTAAAGCCTTCCATCGTCACGTCGGTCACCGTGATGGTGAAGTCGCTTGCATCGGGCAGCGCTGCATTCGCGTTGAATGCCGGCGTGGAGTTGGCGTACTTCTTCACGAGGAACGGCTTGTACATTTCGTCGTAAGCTATTACATAAACATCCAGCGGATTCTCGAGTTCGAGGTCGGTAGTAGTGGCTGCTGCCTCCAGCACCTCATTGGTAGCGGACGTGATATACGTCCCGGCCACTACGGCACCGATGTTGATGTCCTTCCAAGCATCGAACATGTCGAGCGTCAGACCCTTCCAGTTGTTCACGCCGAACATCGTTCCGTCCGCAGCGCCTTCGGTCTGCTGATAAAGAACGAGCTGCTTGCAGAGCGCGTTGGGAGTTACGGTATAGTTCTGCATGTAGAAGTCCTTGGCACCCTCCGTATATACGAAGTTCGGTATCTCGTCGCTGCCCTCTGCATAGGTGGTGAACGGAATTTCGAAGAGCTGGGTATCGCGGCCGCTGCGGTCCTGACCGACGCAGTAGAATACATACTCGGTAGCGGGCTCAAGGTCGAAATAGTTCTCGGCCCAGTCGAATACCTCCGACTGCGTCTTGATGCTTGCCAGTTCGTCGTTCAGGAAAGCCTCCTTGTCGGCTGCTGTACCGAGCGCATACTTGTAGGTGTAGTAGTCGTTCGTATTGGTGATACGGAACGCTGCGCTGTTATCGCCTATATAGTAGGTTTCCACAACGAAATCGGAAGAAGCCGTCTTGAAACCGTGAGCGCTCACGGGACCGGCTGCGCCGTCTTCGTCATAAGCCATCGCATATACGACATAATATTCGCCGGCCTCCAGGTCTTTCCAGGTGTGAGTAATCTCCTGGTTGCTCGTTTCGGTCTGCATACCTACGATGTCACCGTTCTCGAAGTTCTCGCGGTCCTGCTCCGAGCCGATAGCGTAGTTGAACTTGGCAGTCTCTTCGGTAGGCACGAACTTAACGGTTACGTCGGAAACGCCCGGAGTACCTACGAATTCGATAGACACGGTCGGTTCGCCGATAACTGTTACGCCTCCTGCTTGCTCGTCACCGCCACACGCGGTAAGCAGCAGACCCAGGGAAGCGACCATCAAAACACACGGTTGAATCAATAGTTTTTTCATCTGTCTTTGAATATTTAGTTGTTTTAGGAAAAACACTTCATGTATTTCCGTTTATAAAAGGGTTAATTCAATTCACTTGTTCCGCAACACGGAGAACCCCGACGCTGTCCGGCTCCTCCTTCACATTACAAATATATTTACATTTTTTTAAAATCCCAATTTTGTCGGTGCAAATCATTCGCTGCACCGCATTAATTTCCGGCGGCTGCGAATCCCCGTTCCCGCCGTTCCTCCCGCTTTTTTTCTTTAAAACACAGTCCGGCAAGACCTTAAACGGTACGGCGGCCTTCACAATACTAACGCGGCCGAAAGCCGGTTTAGTATGACGCAGGCCGCAGAATAGCTTCCTGCGCCGCTTCCGTACGGATGCAGACGACCGTTACTGCCTGCAAATATATAATTTTTTGGCTATACGCTATCATCCGATACGACGAATCCCACAAAATATCGTTCCAGCCGATACGGTAACCGGTACGGATTCCACCGGCAAGGCCGCCGGAACGGGTGTCTGCCGGGAACCGCAACGCACCGCGGCCCGCCCCTTCCGGGACAAACCGCCGCAATCGGACAGGACCGGCGGCCGCAGAAAAATCAGGGGAAAAGCTCGCAGAGCCTCTCCCCTGAAAATCCGGCGTTCCTTTCCGGCCGGGTACGCACGACGCGCACCGCGGCGGGCAAAGAGCGGAGCGGCGCTATACCACACCGCCGTCATCCTCACCGCCGCCTCCCAGAGGAGGTTCGGGCGGATTATAGGTAACGGTCATATTGAACGTTGCGGTGCAGGTACCCGTGATGGCGTTTCCGGCATCATCCGTGAAGTCGAAAGTCAGCGTGTACACCTCACCGTTCCGCTGTACCGTCATCTTGCCGCCTGCCAGCGGAGCCTGTGCGACCGCCGCATCGTTCTGCGTATCGAAATACCAGCTTCCCATCGGGAAAATCGGGTCTACGACACCGAGATTGTCCTGACCGTACGTAATGGTATTCGGCTGGTTGTCGCTGTTCCTTACAACCGTATATTCGCCGTCGGGCAGATAATATTCGTTATCGTCGTTGTGCGGTATCTTCGTCGAGTAAACGGAGAGCTTGAGTCTGTTGCCGCTTCCCCGGTACACATAGGGCCATCCCGAAGTGTCGTATTCGAGTCCCGTCCCCCAGATATACATATCCCACGTCGCGGAAAGACGGGTATCTCCGCCGTCTGCCTCGGGAGTATTCGGGAAGAAATCCACGTTGCAAATCACATTCGTCATATCCGTAATCTCGACCGGCCCGGTCAGCGTCGAGAGGGTCGGACCGCCCTGTTTCACCGTGATGGTAATCGGTTCGAGTTCCTCGGCCGTCGGCGTGATGACCACATACCCCGTACGCTCCGGGGCACCCGGTTCGTCGTTCGCATCTACCCCGATGCCGATATAAGCCTCGTCGTCGTTATTGACTACGGTGAGGTTAATCCACGGCACCAGATTGCCGGCTCCGTCCGACGTTCCGGCCGTCCAGTCGGTCAGTACGGCCTCTACGTTGCACCGGTACACGCTGATATCGTTATAGCGGAACGAACACTCCAGCGGGTCCATCGTAACGCTCAGCGAAGGCTTGATTTCCTTGCCGTTCTGGGTTACGGTCACACTCTTGGCGGCCACCGATTCGTCGCTCGGCGTCACCACGATGCGGGTAGCACGCGGCGAAGTGGAGGGGTTGTCGTCCACCGTCACGGTAAACTTGCCGTCGCCGGCCTCCACATGAGCCCAGGTACCGTCCGCCTCGGGTGCTGCCTTCCAGGTCATTCCTTCGCCGTCCAGAACGACGGTCACCTCCTGTGCGGGAGCGCTCTCACCCACGAATTCCAGTTTGTCGGGCGTCAGGGTGAACTCCACTGCCACGGCCTCGCCGGCCTTCTGCGTCACGGTTATCTCCTTCGCCTTGACCTTCGCCGAAACGGCCTCGACGGTTATCTTGCCCACACGCTGCTCGGGGCCGTTGTCCGTCACGGAGACGGTGATGCCGTCGCCCGAATCCGTCTTCACGGCCGTAAGCCATGCCGCCGCCGATTCCGCCACGGTACATTTCCACTCGACATTGGAGGTCACCCCAACGTTCTGTGCGGGACTGCCGACCGCTTCGAACGTCAGGGATGTCGAACCGACCGTCAGTGTTGGTTCGCTCTCTGTCGGTTTGTCGCACGCCACGAACGCCAATGCGCACGCTGCGGCAACCAATGAAACGATTTTTTTCATAAGGTTTGCAATTAAGGGTTTAAAATACGTCACTATATAACGTATATCTTCGATACAAAAATATATTATTTTACAAACTCTTGCAATCGGCAGCCCCATTTTCTTACAGAACCAGGCGTCCGACGGGCCGAAAAGAGCACGGACTGCGTAGATTTCACACATCGGCCGGAAAGCGTCTGAAAAAAGCGTTCCGCACCCAATCCGCCGGCCGCCGCCGAAAAGAGGCCGCCGGCCGGATTTCCGGCAGTCACGATACCCGGCACAGCCGACAGCCATCCCGGCGGCGCGTCCGAAACGGCCGCGAACGAATCCGGCAATACCCGAAAGCATGTCCGGCACCGAACGGCGAACGACCGGACATGAACCGGGCATACGCCCGGAGGCCGCTCCGTTCCGACATAAAAACAGGCATCCCGCAAGGGGATGCCCGACGATACGCACCGCTGCTGTCTCACGCCCCGGACGCAACAACCGCCGGCCGGGCCGCAGGGTAAAATTACTGTCCGAAACCGGGGTCCGGGTCTTCCGGTTCCTCGGGTTCTTCAGGTTCCGGAGCCGGATTCTCCCAGAAATTGACATTCGATTCGGTGACCTTGGACACGACAGTTCCGGTGATATCCCATCCCGCATCGTCCTTGAAGTTCATCTCTATCGTATAGGTGTCGTCCGCGCCGAGGGCAACATTCATGGTACCCTCCCAAATCGGGGCCGACTCGGTAATCTCCCCGTCTTCGATATGTACGTACCACGAATGCGAGATACGGATGGTCAGGTTATTCGCCTCTCTTCCCTGTACGACAGTGAAAGGCACCCACTGCTCCTTGCTGGGAAAGTAGTCGTACCACTGCACATCATACACGCCGTCCGGAATATAAAAGAGTTCGTCGTCGTTGTAATTGATGCGGGAGGTATAAAAAGCGAGTTTGAGTACGTCGCCCGTTCCGGAATAGACGTACGTGCCGCCGTCCAACGTACGCGTGAGCCCGGCACCCCACAGCTCGCATTGCCAACTGGATGCCTGAGTGGAGGTATCCCATTTCTGAGCCGGCGAGAGATAATAGTAGAAACCGCCGGCCGGATTCATATCCTCCAGCGTCACGTGGTCGGTCAGGCTGGAGAGGAACTCTTTGCCGGGGCCCTGGCCCTGGGTTACGGCTATCGTAATGGGCTCGATGCCCTCCGTATTGGTACGGATGACCACCTCGCCCGAACGCGCCTCCAGACTGGAGTTGGGCTGTACCCTCACGACGACGTTACCCGAAAGCTCCTCGGGCAGCCTGGAGACGCTCAGTTCTATCCATTCGGCCGGATTGCCCTCGGCATCTTTCGCCTCGGCAACCCAGGTACATGCCACCGCTGTCACCCGCAGCATCCTGCTGGCAGTCTCGTTGTAGGCGAACTCCATGGCATCGGTAGGAGAGACCGTCAGCGAAGGCACCTCTTCGGCAGGCTGCTGGGTCACCCTTACGCTCTTGGCCGCAACACCCTCCCGGTCGGGAGTGACGATAATGTTCGCGGCACGCTGGAGTTCCGTATCCTCGTAGGCATCCACCGTCACGGAGATTTTATCGCCCGATGCCTCGACATGAAGCCACGAGGCCCCCTGCTCGGCGGCGGCCGTCCACGTCAGCCCCTCACCCACGGCAGTCACCGTAACCTCCTGCGGTTCGGTGCTGTCGGCCTCGAATTCGAGCGATACGGGATTCACCGAAATCGAATACTCCGTCACCTCGCCGGCCTCCTGCGAAACCGTGACGCCTATCGGCTTCATTTCCGGATGGTCTGTAGCCGAAACGGTGACGGTACCGCTCCTCTTTTCGGCAGTCTCGTTGTCGCTCACGGTCACGGTAAGCGTTTCCGCATCGGTCTTGGAAACGGTCAGCCACTCCTTCGCAGCGCCGGACACCTCGTGCGTCCACTCCACGGCGACGGCTTCCACGGTGAGAGTTTGACTCGCATTACCGCTCGCGGCAAATTCCAGAGCCAAAGGATTTACTTTTAAGGAAGGCTGTTCCTGCGGTGTCTCCGTTCCTTTACATGCAACGAGGAACATGGCAGCGAATGCTGCAAAAAATAAGAATTTTCTCATAATAGAATTTAGTTAAAGGTTGTGTGTTGTCGGTGCATACCGTTTGGTAAATATACACATTCCGAATGTTTATCGCAACTTGCAGGCGATATTTTTTTCTCCCGGATACCGCAGGGCGAAAAAGCGCCTCCGGAAAAACGGAGACAGCCCTGCGACTGCATGTCGCAAGGCTGTCCGTTTCCGGCCGTCCGGCGGATGGTCCGGCAACCGTTACTGCCCGAAACCGGGGTCGGGGTCGGGGTCAGGGTCAGGGTCGGGCTCCACGTCCTCTCCCGGCTCTTCCGGGAAGAAGTTACAGCTCGCCTTGGTTACGGTACCTTTGGCTGTACCGGTTATCGCATTGCCTCGGTCGTCCACAAAATCGAACGTGAATGTATAGGTATCGGGACCGTCCACCGCCACGGTCATGCTGCCTCCCGTCAGCGGGCCGGCCTCCGCAAATCCGCCGTCATCCACTTTCATGTACCAACTGCCGGACGGATAGGTCAAATCTTTCGTTTCCCTTCCGGCTTCGACGGTATAGGGCACTATGTCCGCCTTATTGATGATGGCATCATACTGTTTCACACGATACTCGCCGGCAGGCAGGGTAAACTCCTGGTCGTCATTGAAAGGAATATTCTCCGAAAAGAGCTTCAGATAAATGCGCGTACCGCTGCCGAGGAACGATTGGTTGCCAAACAGACCGCTCTCCTGAGAAACGCCGCTGCTCCACATGTCCATTATCCAATAGGTACCGGGATTCGTGGTATCCCACGTCTGACTCGGAGAGATATGGTACTGAAGCGCCCCCAGCGATTCCATATCGGATATCGCCACCGGGCCGGTCAGCGTAGAGAAGAACTCTTTGCCCGCCTCCTGGCTGACAGGAATGACGATATCCGGAATATTCTCCACTCCCAGGGCATAGACGGTCACCGAGGCCGAACGCGCTTCGAGCGTCTCGTTCCTGCCGACCGATATGCTGAGGGCCGAATGAGCCTCTGTTTTTATCGTCTGCGCCTTTACCCAACCGCCCGCATCGCCTTCGGTATAATCCACGCGAACGGCCCAATCGCAGTTCACGGCCGTTACCGTGATAATCCGTTCGACACTGCCGTCATACGCAAAAACAGGGACCTCCTTCGGGTCGGCATCGAGCGAGGGAGGCAATATCTTCCCCTCCTGCACCACACGCACGGCCCGCGGTCTTACATCGTCCAGACCGGGGGTAATGATGATGTTCCCCGAACGCTGGTCGGTTTCCGGATTATCGCTCACCGATACGGAAATTCCGTCGCCGTCGGCAGTCACCGTAATCCACTCCTTGGCGGCATCTTCCGGAGCTGCCGTCCATGTCAGTTCCGGATTGCTGACCGTAACGGCGACACGCTGCGCCTCCGCACCCTCTCCCGCAAAGGTGAGGGATTCGGGACTGACCGTGATGGAACCGCCCGGCTGCACTCCTTCACCGGCCTCCTGCTGCACGGTGATGCCGATGGGTTTGATTTCGATATGGTCCACCGCCTTGACGGATACCGTACCGGAACGTTTCTCGGCCGTCGGGTTATCGGTCACGGAGATGAGCAGCGATTTCCCGTCCTCGCCCAGCGAGGCGGAGAGCCACTCCTGCGCCGCCCCCGACACTTCGTGCGTCCACTCGGTATTCGTTGCCGTGACGGCGACGCTTTGGCTGCCATTGCCCGTTGCGGCGAACTCCAACAACGTGGGCTGCACCGAAAGCGATGCAGCCGTATCCACAGGCTCCTTTCCGCAGGAGACCGCTGCAACGGCAAGCGGAAGGAGCATCATCCACAGAGAATAAATTTTTTTCATTTGCTACAATAGTTAAAGGTTGTCGGTTACGCTTATTACAGCATTGACAAATATAGTATATTTTAAAACAGCAATCAATAACATATAAATATTTCAGTATCCGCAATACCGATAAAAGCTTCCCATTTCTCCATAAAATTTCCGTAACTGCCGACAGGGACATCCCGTCGGAAAAGAGGGCGCACCGACCGGCTTTCCGGAAAAAAGCAACCCCGCACCATATCTGTGCGAGGTTGCTTCCGACATAAATAGAGCTGTCTATCCCATACGGACGTCACTCGGTAGGCGGGCCGAAAGGCGGCAGCTCTCCGCCCTCGTCCGGGTCTTCCGGTTCTTCCGGTTCGCTCGGGTCGGGACGTTCGAAAAAGTTCACTCTTATATTATCGAGTTTGGTCACGCAGGTTCCCGTAATGGAGAAGCCGGCGTCGTCCTTGAAGTCCATCGTCAAGGTGTACTCCTCACCGCTGCGGGCCACGTGCAGGGTACCGGACGATATGGGAGCCATGTCTCCATACACATCCTCCTCCGCATCGCCGATGACCTCCAGATACCAACTGCCGCCCACTATCGACATGTTGCCGTTGGTCTCCTCGCCGGGCTTTACGGTAAACGGCACGAGAACGGCATGGTCATTCTCATCCATCTCATCGGCCGCCACCGCGTAATCGCCGTCGGGCAGATAGTACTCCCCGTCGTCGTTGTACACAATTCTCTCCGAATACAGTTCAATGTACAACCTCGTACCGACCCCGGTATAGTGCCAATATCCCATCCAGTCCTTGCTGCGCTCGACGCCCGGTGCCAACAGCGTAAGAGACCACATGGCTATCGGCCTGTCCAGCCATTTCTGGTTCGGAGAGAAAAAGACGTCGTTCACCACGCCCGTCCCCATATCGGTTATCTCCACGGGAGCCGTCAGGTTGGTCAGGAACTCCTTGCCTCCGGCCTGTACCACCTCGATGGTCACATTGGGTACCTCCGGATTATCGGACGTAACCACTACGTACGCGCTACGCGCCTCGGTCGTGGTATTCGTTTCGGGACGGACACTGAAATAGGGGGTATCGACATTCTCTTTGGTGATGCCGGAGACCTTCAGCCACTCCACCGGATTCCCCACGACATCGGGGGTATCGGAAACCTTGGCATCCCAGTTCACATCCACGGCGGTCACATAGACCGTCGTACCTACGACAACGGAGTAGTCGAATTCAAGTTTGCCGGACTCCACGCTGGTACTGAGCGACGGAGGAAGCACCTTGCCCTTCTGCGTCACCCGAACCGCTTTCGGGTTCACGCTCTTCGTATCGGGAGTAACTATCACGTTTCCCGACCGTTCCGTCGTATCGGGATTGTCGGCCACCGAAACGGAAATCTTGTCGCCGGAGGCAGTCACCGTAATCCAATCCTTGGCGGCCTCTTCTGGAGCCGCCGTCCATGTCAGCTTCGCATCGCTCACGGCAACGACGACCTCCTGCGCAGGAGCACCCTCCCCGTCGAACGTAAGAGCAGTGGGGTCAAGCGAGAAGGAGAGGTCACCTACTTCGGCACCTTCTTGCGAAACGGTGACACGCTTCGGGTCTACCTTAACATTGTCGGGCGTGAGGGTAAACGAACCGTTGCGGGCCGTCTCGGCCTCATTGTCCGAAACGGAGACCGTCAGCGTCTTGCCGTCGGAATTTTCCGTCACGGTAATCCACGCCTTGGATTCGTCGGACATGGTAATCTCCCACCCGACATTTTCGGCGGTTACGGTAACGGTTTTGCTGGAATTGCCGGAAGCTGCGAATGCAAGTTCCGAGGGAGAAACGGTCAGCGTCGGTTTCACCTGAGGCTCCTCCGGCCTATCGCACGACACGCCCAGCACGGCGGCCGCAAGGGCCAATACAGTCAAAATTTTTTTCATAGAATAAATATGCGTTAGAAATTAATGGCAGTCTTGTTAAGAACAAATATAGCATAATAAAATAACATATGCAACAATATTTGTTGAAGAAAAATACACACAGACCCGTCGTTTTGACTATATATCCACTTCTCCGACACCGGTAGCTCCTGTCAGCGCAACGCTGGCGGGGAGTGCTTCGTCGTCACCGTCCCGAAAGACTGCCGGCCTCCACACAAAAAAAGAACGGCCGCATCCTCCCGGATAAGCCGTTCTTCCACAACTTTTAACCAATCTTCTATTATATAAACAAATTACTACTGTTTGCCCTGTAAGCCGGGCTGCTTTAAGCTCTTATCACTTTATCCTGATTCTCCTGTCTTTCCGTTTTTCCACTCTCCGGCACCTCCGCTCGGTAACTCGCCTACCGTCTATCCGGACTTCCGAGCATACAGTCGCGGCCGCCTTTCCGACAATCCTGCCGCACCGTTTGCTCCATCATACAAACGGTATTCCCGCTAAAAAACGTATAATACCTCTGATGCAAATATAAAACAGAATTCGCAAAAATAAAAATATTTCTTTATCTCTATCTCGAAATATTGTGCGTTATTTTTTTAACTATTTAAAACGCCGCAATCTTTTCATTCCGTTTTACTACTTGCAAATATAATTATATATTGCCATCCATCCTATTTTTTACTCGATTTTTTTCGTAAAAAAAGCCAATCACTCTTCATACGGAGAAACGGATGGCTTAACAGCTACTTCAAAGCGCATTCCACAAGGGAACGCCGATTGTTTCCACCTCTTTTCACACATTCCCAACGACAACCTGCACCCCGGCCGCACGGAGGAAACAGCGCGTGGAACGCAGCCCAAAATTCTTCAATTCACACTCCGGACACTGTCGCTGCCGGAACTACGCCTCCCGCGCCACGTCTCCGATGCGAAGCGTATGGACTTATCTTCTCGGTTCGGAATCGCCCCTTTGGAAACTGCATCAGCAATCAAACGTCCGAACCAACATCAATTTCCTAAAGAAAAGCACGGCCTTCTCGGGATAATAGATTGCTTCCGAACGGTGCGGCCGAAAGAAGACAAACAAAGTATGCCGAGTTTTCGATGCGGAGTGTATGAACTTATCTTCTCGGTTCGGAATCGACTCTTCGGGAACTGCATCGGCAATCGAATGTCCGAACCAGCACCAATACCTTAAAGAAAAGTGCGCTCCTGTCAGGGGGGCATTCCGAATGGCCGACCGAGAAAAGAAAA
>OGXJ01001321.1_pt1 | contig 18685 bp, 17 predicted proteins | sample 1576231 | NCBI WGS metagenome assembly OGXJ01 (sample SAMEA3541539, study PRJEB24748) | human gut metagenome | biome: human gut; feature: human-associated habitat; material: faeces | place: China | collected 2012
CCTCGCAAGCCCCTGAGCATACCGCCTGTCATTGACCGTCCCAAGCTCCAGCATCATCGCGATCGCCCGCTTTTGGAACCAGCGGGATAGCCGCAAACTCATCCTGATAATGTTTTTTCTGCCCGTCCAGCAGCCCTGGAAGTACAATCACCCCCAGCGCCACCAGCACGATCGTGCCCACTAACCGATTCTGAAACTTACTTGCCACCGCTTCTCCTCGCGTCAATCACTTCCATGACATGTGCGACCGTGTGGAAAGAACCACACACCAGCACGGTGTCTTCCGCTTTAGCGTCCGCCATTGCAGCATCCCATGCCTGCGCAACGCTATCAAATGATTTGCCGTTACCCAAATGCTCAAGCAGTTGTTCTGCCGTGGCACCGCGCGGCCCTTCCAGGGGCGCACAATACCAGTCATCAACCACGCTTTTCAACCAGGCCAGAGTTCCGGCAATATCTTTATCATGTAGCATACCGATAACCGCCAGCACGCGCCCGTTTTTCGGTAGCGCTTTCATACGCCCGGTGAGATATTCCGCCGCATGTGGATTATGCGCGACATCAAAAATAACGCGTGGCGACTCGCTCACAATCTGGAAACGTCCCGGCAAAATTGCGCTGGCAATCCCGTCGCGAATGGCATTTTCACTGACCTCCAGCCCGCTGGCACGCAGTGCCGCCAGCGCCGTTGCGGCATTCGGTTGCGGGACAAGCGGCAACGGCAGGTTTTCCAGCGTGCCGTGAGCATCGCTAAACGTCCAGTCATGATCGGTGACGGAATAGTTCCACTCAACGCCCCGACGTTGTAACAGTGCACCTTTTTCCTGCGCCACATCAGCAATGGTAGAAGGCATTTCCGGCTCACCGACAATTGCCGGTTTTTCGCTGCGAAAGATGCCTGCTTTCTCGCGACCAATACTTTCGCGATCTGGCCCCAGCCAGTCGGTATGATCCAGCGCAATGCTGGTTACTACAGCCACATCGGCATCGACAATATTGGTTGCGTCCAGACGACCGCCCAGCCCTACTTCCAGAATCACTACGTCAAGTTGTGCCTGTTTGAACAGCCACAACGCCGACAGCGTACCGTACTCGAAATAGGTCAGGGAAATATCACCGCGTGCCGATTCAATCTCCGCAAAAGAGGCGGTGTGGGCCGATTCCGGCAATTCCTGGCCCTGCACACGAACGCGCTCGGTATAACGCACCAGATGCGGCGAACTGTAAACGCCTACTTTGTACCCTGCCGCCATCAGAATCGACTCCAGCGTACGGCAGGTGGTGCCTTTGCCATTCGTACCCGCAACGGTAAACACAAATGGCGCTGGTTTCAGAACGCCAAGACGCGCCGCGACCTGGCTCACGCGCTCAAGGCCGAGATCGATAGTTTTACTGTGCAGGTTTTCCAGATAAGAAAGCCACGAAGCCAGAGGCGACGCGGCTTGAGGAGTGCGTTTGATAATCATGGTATCCGCTGATTCGTTACGGTGAGAATAGCAAAAGGGCAGAGCCAGTGGCCCTGCCCTTATCAGTTATCAGGCCTCAGGTTCCTGATCCGGTACCGGGGGTACCACTACGCCTTCACGCGGCGCTTCAGGATTTGGCGCTGGCAGATTCATCAACTTCGCCAGAATGCTCGCCAGTTTCAGGCGCATTTCCGGACGACGGACGATCATGTCGATCGCGCCTTTCTCGATCAGGAATTCACTGCGCTGGAATCCTGGCGGCAGTTTTTCGCGAACGGTCTGTTCGATAACACGCGGACCGGCAAAGCCGATTAACGCTTTCGGTTCAGCGATGTTGAGATCGCCCAGCATGGCGAAACTTGCAGAAACACCGCCCATCGTCGGGTCGGTCAGCACGGAGATGTACGGCAAGCCGCGCTCCTGCATTTTTGCCAGTGCCGCAGAGGTTTTCGCCATCTGCATCAGCGACATCAGTGCTTCCTGCATACGTGCGCCACCAGAGGCGGAGAAGCAGATCAGCGGGCAGTTATCTTCCAGCGCCTGCTCAACGGCACGCACGAAACGTGCACCTACCACAGACCCCATTGAACCGCCCATAAAGGCGAACTCGAATGCCGCAGCGACAACCGGCATTCCATACAGAGTGCCTTTCATCACCACCAGCGCATCTTTTTCGCCGGTTTCTTTCTGCGCAGAAGCCAGACGGTCTTTATACTTCTTGGAGTCACGAAACTTCAGCACATCTTTCGGCTCAAGCTCGCTACCCAGCTCCACAAGGCTTCCTTCATCTAACAGGCTATGCAGGCGATTACGCGCTGTCATACGCATGTGATGGTCACACTTCGGACAGACCTCAAGATTACGTTCCAGCTCAGCGCGGTATAAAACCTGACCGCAGCTATCACACTTAGTCCACACCCCTTCAGGAATGCTCGCCTTGCGGGTGGGAGTAATGTTGCTTTTAATTCGTTCAATCCAGCTCATTAGGGACCTTTCTGTCTGAACCTGGTTCGATGCCAGTTTTATCTTTGGGGACGCATAATGCCATTTTTGCCCCCAACAGACCATGAATGTTGCACATTAAAACATAACAGCCCGAAACTTTGGATAAAAAAGTGGTCGAACCGCGGAGTTACTTTTTATTTTGCGGCGCGTGCCGCAGCGCGTTTGTGACGAATAAATTCGAAAACCCCAGGCAATATTGAAACAAAAATAATGCCAACAATCATCAGCTTAAGGTTGCTCTGAATGAAGGGGAGCGTGCCGAAGAAATAACCCGCGTAGGTAAAAATCAGTACCCACAACAGTGCGCCGATCACGTTATAAGCGGCGAAATGACGGTACGACATGTGGCCCATTCCCGCAACAAACGGCGCGAACGTTCTGACGATCGGTACAAAACGGGCGAGAATAATCGTTTTGCCGCCATGTCTCTCGTAAAACTGATGAGTCTTATCAAGATAACTGCGACGAAAGATTTTCGAATCCGGGTTACTGAACAGTTTGTCACCAAATAACCGTCCAATGGTATAGTTCACTGCATCACCGACAATAGCGGCAATCAACATAAGCACCACCATCATATGGACATTGAGATCGTTAGTTTCCAGCGACGCCAATGCACCAGCAACAAACAGCAGCGAATCACCAGGCAGGAATGGCGTTACCACCAGCCCCGTTTCGCAGAACAGAATCAAAAACAGAATGGCATAAACCCAGACGCCGTACTCCGCGACCAGCTCTGCCAGATGCACGTCAATGTGCAGGATAAAATCGATGAGGAAATAAATCAGGTCCATATTTGCCTATGCCTTGTACTCGTCATCTTTCAGGCTGTAACTACGTTGGCTACAGCCTGAAATGTTCCGAGCATTATTCTCGTTAGTCCGCCAGAAATAGCGGGCCCATTGGCGGTTTTGGAAGATCATACCGGTCAGGGTAATCCACCGCGACCAGATACAGCCCTTCCGCTTTTGCCGTTGCTGCCGCCAGCGTTCTGTCCTTTGCCGCCAGCAACTCTGCTATCCAGCTCTCCGGCTGGTTGTGGGCACCGACTTCCATCAGGCTGCCGACAATATTCCTGACCATATGATGTACAAAGGCATTCGCTTTGATATCTACCACCACATAAGGACCGTGACGCGTGACATTAATATGCATAACGTTGCGCCACGGGGTTCGGGACTGGCACTGCACCGCACGGAACGAGGTGAAATCATTCTCGCCCAGCAAGCATTGCGCAGCCCTATGCATCCGTTCAGCGTCCAGCGGTTCGTAAAAATGGGTTACCCCTTTACTCAGTACCGCCGGGCGCAGCCGATGATTGTAGATGATGTAGCGATAACGGCGAGCCGTGGCGCTAAATCGGGCATGAAAATCATCAGGTACAGCTTTAACCCAACGCACGGCGATGTCACCAGGTAAATTCGCATTTACGCCCAAGGTCCACGCCGCGTCTTTGCGCTGCGCGGTTGTTTCGAAATGCACCACTTGCCCGGTACCGTGTACCCCTGCGTCAGTACGCCCGGCGCAGAAGACGGTGATGGGTTCGTTCGCCACCTGGGAGAGCGCCTTTTCCAGCTTCTCCTGCACACTGCGGACTTCATTCTGCCGTTGCCAGCCGTAATACTTACTGCCGTCGTACTCAATGCCCAGCGCAATTTTATAAACTGGCAGTTGTTGCTGGTCGGACATTAGTACAGATACTCCTGCACCAGTTTCTCGGCGATTTTTACTGCCATCAGCGCGCCGCCAAAGCGAACGTTATCGGCCACCGACCAGAACTGGACTTGCTCCGGCATACCGTAGTCATTACGCACGCAGCCAACAGAAAGATGCGGCGTACCCGAAGCATCACCTACCTGAGTTGGGAATTCGTTCTCTTCAGAGAGCACAATATCTTCGCCTTGAACAAACGCATCACGCGCTTCTTCTGCTGCCAGTGGACGCAGAGCTTCAAAGTTGACCATCTGGGCATGACCGTAGAATACCGGTGCCTGGACGACGCTAGCCGAAATCATCAGCCCTTCGTCCTGCAGGATTTTGCGTACTTCGTCAACGATACGACGTTCTTCACGCACGCTACCTTCGCTATCCGGCAGTAACGGCAGCATGTTGAACGCCAGCTGACGCCCGAAGAAATCTTCTTCGTCAATCGGAATGCCGTTGAGCAATTTCGCACTCTGCCCCGCTAACGCATCGACCGCTTTTTTGCCCTTGGCGGAGGCTGAAATCAGGCTGGTAACGCTGATACGTGATAAACCGCCCTGATCGATTAACGGTTTCAGTGCCGCCAGCAGCTGGCTGGTCAGACTGTCTGGTACGGCGATGACATTCCGGTTCCGGTAATCTGTCAGTACAAACGGGTTTACTTCCGGCACCACCAGCGGTACGTCGGGTTCGAGAGCAAACAATCCACTGCTGTCGATCACCAGGCAACCTGAGTTGGTCGCTTCTTCAACCCAGGCAGCGGTAGCTTCTTTGCCTGCGACAAAAAATGCCAGCTGCGCCTGCGTCCAGTCGAATTCAGCGGCATCCTGCACGGTGATTGTCTTACCACCAAAGCGCAGTTGTTCGCCTGCGCTTTCGTTACGTGCCAGTGCATAAATTTCCCCAACCGGGAACTGACGTTCAGCCAGCGTTTCAAGCAGGGCTTCGCCCACAGCGCCAGTTGCGCCCAGGACGGCAATGTTCCAGCCTTCAGACATGGTGGTTTACTCCAGAAATAGCAAAGCTCCCTGCCAATGTTACAGCAGAGAGCATGAAGAAGAGATTAACGTGCCGGATGATGAACGGCGTTAAAACCCAGTTTACACAGCAATGATGCCGCACTGGCGTCATCACAAATTACATACAGAGATGACCATTCACGGCGCTCAAGATAGTTTTTGCGCAGTTTATCGAACTCACCCGGTATCCCGGCGACTTTACGCAGCGGTGCGTCATCGCGGCGCACATCATACACCAAATGCACCAGCCTTTTCAGCGTCGGTTGATCGAGCGGGCCATGCAGCGTAATGCGACCAAACTCTGGCGCAGGCAGTAATGTATCCAGCGCAACGTGCTGTTCATGCCCAATAAACTTGCTATAAGCTTCAAACACTTGCGTAGTACCGCGTGCTTTACCTTCCAGGGTATAGCCTGCGATATGCGGCGTGCCGATATCCACTTTTTTCAGCAGCTCGACGTTGAGTTCCGGTTCGCCTTCCCAGACATCCAGCACTACGCTTAACTTCTGGCCTTCATTCAGGCAGGTCAGCAACGCAGTATTATCGACGACTGCGCCACGGCAGGCGTTAATCAGAATCGCTCCGGGCTTCAGGCTACGGATCAGTTTTTCATCCGCCAGATGTAGCGTTTTGTACGGACCATCTTTAAAGAGTGGCGTATGGAAAGTCAGAATATCCGCGCGCTGGACTAACTCATCCAGCGAGCGGAAATCACCCTCATCCCCACGGTCGGCGCGAGGCGGATCGCAAAGTAAGGTTTTAATCCCTAACGCTTCCAGTCGCGCCTGCAATCGACGTCCAACGTTACCAACGCCCACGATCCCCACCGTACGGTCGTACAGTGAAAATCCATCGCGTTCGGCAAGCATCAGCAGGGAGGAGAAAACATATTCCACCACCGCAATCGCATTACAGCCAGGTGCAGCGGAAAAACCAATTCCCGCCTGCTTCAACCATGCTTCATCGACATGGTCGGTCCCCGCAGTGGCAGTGCCAACAAATTTAATGGGTTTTCCTGCCAGCAAAGATTCATTCACTTTCGTGACCGAACGCACCATCAGCGCATCCGCGTCTGCCAGTTGAGCGACGGGGATTGGACGCCCGGGAACCGCGGTCACCTCACCCAAACGGCTAAATAAGTCGCGGGCATAAGGCATATTTTCATCAACAAGGATTTTCACGTTTGTGTTACCTGTATGAGACGAGAGTTAACCGGACAAGTGTGCCATAATCTCGCGGCCAGGCATACTTGCGAAGATTTCAGGTATAAGGATACGTAATGATACAACCTATTTCCGGCCCTCCTCCTGGGCAACCACCAGGTCAGGGAGATAACCTGCCGTCTGGCGCGGGCAATCAGCCTTTATCCAGTCAGCAACGTACTTCGCTGGAAAGCTTAATGACGAAAGTGACCTCACTGACGCAACAACAAAGAGCAGAGCTGTGGGCGGGTATCAGGCACGATATTGGTCTGTCGGGAGATTCGCCGCTACTTTCACGTCACTTCCCTGCCGCTGAGCATAATCTGGCGCAACGTCTGCTGGCCGCGCAAAAAAGCCATTCTGCCCGCCAGCTTTTAGCGCAATTAGGGGAGTATTTACGTCTGGGGAATAATCGTCAGGCGGCCACGGATTATATCCGTCATAACTTTGGTCAGACGCCGCTGAATCAGCTCTCACCGGAGCAATTAAAAACAATTCTCACCCTGTTGCAGGAAGGGAAGATGGTTATTCCGCAACCGCAGCAGCGCGAGGCGACCGACCGTCCTTTATTACCGGCGGAGCACAATGCGCTTAAACAGCTGGTGACCAAACTTGCGGCGGCAACGGGGGAACCCAGCAAACAGATCTGGCAATCGATGCTGGAACTTTCCGGGGTGAAAGATGGCGAGTTAATTCCAGCGAAACTGTTTAACCATCTGGTGACCTGGCTACAGGCGCGTCAGACGCTAAGCCAGCAAAATACGCCGACGCTGGAATCACTACAGATGGCGCTAAAACAACCTTTAGATGCCAGTGAACTGGCGGCGTTATCGGCATATATCCAGCAAAAATATGGCCTTTCTGCGCAATCATCGCTTTCTTCAGCCCAGGCCGAGGATATTCTTAATCAGCTTTATCAACGGCGGGTTAAAGGGATTGATCCGCGTGATATGCAACCGCTGCTTAATCCTTTTCCACCGATGATGGACACGTTGCAAAATATGGCAACGCGTCCCGCGCTGTGGATACTGTTAGTCGCGATTATCCTGATGCTGGTCTGGCTGGTTCGTTAACCCCGACGAAATGACAGTATCGTGACAATAATACCCAGCACCGCAGAGATCGCCCCGGCAAGAAACACCGAAGAGTAACCAAACGTGGTCGCCAGCATTCCCGCCAGCGGCCCGGAGACGCCGAGGGCGATATCCTGAAACGCGGCGTAACCGCCCAGTGCGGTGCCGCGAACTTGTGAGGGGACGCGTTTAACCACCTCCACGCCCAGCGCAGGAAAGATAAGCGAACATCCGGCTCCGGTTAACGCCGCGCCCGCTAATGCGACCCATGCACCTGGGGCTTGCCAGAGCAGCAACAAGCCCACCGTTTCTACAAGCAGAGAGACAATCGCCACTTTCACGCCGCCAAAACGGTCCGGCATCCAGCCAAACATGACGCGCATCACGACAAATGCGCCGCCAAACGCGGTAAGAGTAAAGCCCGCCATCGCCCATCCTTTGCTGGCAAAGTAGAGCGAAACGAAAGTCCCGATAACCGCAAAACCAACGCCTTGTAGTGCCAGACCTAACCCTGGTTTCCAGATAAGCCCGACAACGCTCCACAGCGATGGACGTTCTCCCGCCAGGGCCGGTACTTTGCGCACTGTGCCGTTACAGGCCCACGCCAGTAAGGGTAATGCCATTGTGGTGATCGCCAGTGCGGCAAAACCGTAATGGCTATGAATCAACAGGCCAAGCGGCGCACCAACAGCGAGGGCACCGTAAATCGCCATTCCGTTCCATGACATTACTTTGCCAGAGTGTTTTGGTCCTACGATGCCTAATCCCCAGGTCAGAGCGCCTGTCAGTAACTGGCTTTCACCAAACCCAAGAATCAAACGCCCGATGACCAACAGGGCAAATTTGAACGGTGCGGAGACAGGCAAAATCGCCGCCAGCAGCAACGCGCCGCCAGCCAGACCACAAGCTAACATCCCCTGAAGCGCCGAACGTTTTGCACCATATTGATCGGCCAGTCGCCCGGCATAGCCACGCGTCAGCACCGTAGCCAGAAACTGAATCCCGACGGCAATCCCGACCATGGTATTGCCATAGCCCAGATCATGATGAACAAACAGCGGGATAACCGGCAACGGCAGCCCTACGGTCATGTAGGTGAGAAAAACCGCAAAAGCGATGCGGAAGAGCGAAAAATTGGCAGAAGATCGTGTTTCGGTTTGGCTTACAGCAGTCATGCATTACTCCAGAATGCAGCGCAAGGCGAGGAGTATCCCCGTCTCATCTCTCTGGTTTCAGGGTTACGGTGCGTTGGCAGGATTTAACGCGTACGTCTTTTCAGAAGGAAATCGACAAAGCGGGAAGTTTGCCTAGAACTGGTGGCGATTGTCAATGATGTGAAAAAGGGAACCATCGGGTTCCCTTTTGTGTTAGTGCCGGAGGCCGCATTGGCGCGTAACGTCGGATGCGACGCTGGCGCGTCTACTCCGACCTACTGCGAATTAATCTTTCAGCTTGCGCATTACCAGCGTGGCGTTGGTGCCGCCGAAGCCGAAGCTGTTAGACATAACGGTGGTAAGTTCGCGATCGGTCGTTTCGGTCACGATGTTCAGACCCGCAGCCTGCTCGTCCAGCTCTTCAATGTTGATGCTCGGGGCGATAAAGCCGTGTTCCAGCATCAGCAGAGAGTAGATAGCTTCCTGCACACCTGCAGCGCCCAGTGAGTGACCGGTCATGGCTTTGGTTGCAGAAATCGCCGGGCTCTTATCGCCGAACACTTCACGGATAGCTGCCAGCTCTTTCACATCGCCAACCGGAGTCGAAGTACCGTGGGAGTTCAGGTAGTCGATTGGGGTATCAACGCCATGCATCGCCATCTGCATACAACGTACTGCGCCTTCGCCAGACGGAGCAACCATGTCTGCACCATCAGAGGTTGCGCCGTAGCCAACGATTTCAGCATAGATGTGAGCACCACGCGCCAGCGCGTGTTCCAGCTCTTCAACCACTACCATACCGCCGCCGCCAGCGATAACGAAACCGTCACGGTGAGCGTCGTAAGTACGGGAGGCTTTTTCCGGGGTGTCGTTGTATTTAGTAGACAGCGCACCCATTGCGTCGAATTCGCAAGCCATTTCCCAGCACAGCTCTTCGCCGCCGCCAGCAAACACGATGTCCTGTTTGCCCAGTTGGATCTGCTCTACTGCGTTACCGATACAGTGTGCGGAAGTCGCACACGCGGAGCTGATGGAGTAGTTAACGCCATGAATTTTAAACGGGGTGGCGAGGCAGGCAGAAACGCCGGATGCCATCGCTTTGGTGACCACATACGGGCCAACCGCTTTCAGGCCGCGCGGGCCGCGCATTGCGTCAGCGCCGAACACCTGGAAACGCGGGGAGCCGCCGCCGGAACCTGCAATCAGGCCAACGCGCGGGTTATTCTGGTAAGCTTCCGGAGAGAGGCCCGCATCAGCGATTGCCTGCTCCATAGAAAGGAATGCATAAATGGATGCGTCGCTCATAAAGCGCACAACTTTGCGGTCAATGAGGCCAGTGGTATCCAGTTTTACGTTGCCCCAGACGTGGCTACGCATGCCGGAATCCTTCAGCTCCTGAGAGAAAGTGATCCCTGAACGTCCTTCACGCAGAGATGCCAGGACTTCCTGCTGGTTATTACCGATGCTGGAAACAATGCCCAGGCCAGTAATCACTGCACGTTTCATTCAATACCTCTGTAAGTCGCACATAGAGTAAGTTTCGAATGCACAATAGCGTACACTTGTACGCCGAACAAGTCCGATCAGCCAATTAATAGAGAAATTTGCGCAGCCTTACACACATCGCTAAGATCGAGCCACCGCCTGTAAGACGAGTAACTTACGTGAAACACTACTCCATACAACCTGCCAACCTCGAATTTAATGCTGAGGGTACACCTGTTTCCCGAGATTTTGACGATGTCTATTTTTCCAACGATAACGGGCTGGAAGAGACGCGTTATGTTTTTCTCGGAGGTAACCAATTAGAGGTACGCTTTCCTGAGCATCCACATCCTCTGTTTGTGGTAGCAGAGAGCGGCTTCGGCACCGGATTAAACTTCCTGACGCTATGGCAGGCATTTGATCAGTTTCGCGAAGCGCATCCGCAAGCGCAATTACAACGCTTACATTTTATTAGTTTTGAGAAGTTTCCCCTCACCCGTGCGGATTTAGCCTTAGCGCATCAACACTGGCCGGAACTGGCTCCGTGCGCAGAACAACTTCAGGCGCAGTGGCCAATGCCCTTGCCCGGTTGCCATCGTTTATTGCTCAATGAAGGCCGCGTGACGCTGGATTTATGGTTTGGCGATATTAACGAACTGACCAGCCAACTGGACGATTCGCTAAATCAAAAAGTAGATGCCTGGTTTCTGGACGGCTTTGCGCCAGCGAAAAACCCGGATATGTGGACGCAAAATCTGTTTAACGCCATGGCAAGGTTGGCGCGTCCGGGCGGCACGCTGGCGACATTTACTTCTGCCGGTTTTGTCCGCCGCGGTTTGCAGGAAGCCGGATTCACGATGCAAAAACGTAAGGGCTTTGGGCGCAAACGGGAAATGCTTTGTGGGGTGATGGAACAGACATTACCACTCCCCTGCTCCACGCCGTGGTTTAATCGTACGGGCAGCAGCAAACGGGAAGTAGCGATTATCGGCGGTGGTATTGCCAGCGCGTTGTTGTCGCTGGCGTTATTACGGCGCGGCTGGCAGGTAACGCTTTATTGCGCGGATGAAGCCCCCGCGCTGGGTGCTTCCGGCAATCGCCAGGGGGCGTTGTATCCGTTATTAAGCAAACACGATGAGGCGCTAAACCGCTTTTTCTCTAATGCGTTTACTTTTGCTCGTCGGTTTTACGACCAATTACCCGTTAAATTTGATCATGACTGGTGCGGCGTCACGCAGTTAGGCTGGGATGAGAAAAGCCAGCATAAAATCGCACAGATGTTGTCAATGGATTTACCCCAAGAACTGGCTGTAGCCGTTGAGGCAAATGCGGTTGAACAAATTACGGGCGTTACGACAAATTGCAGTGGTATTACTTATCCGCAAGGTGGCTGGCTGTGTCCGGCAGAACTGACCCGTAATGCGCTGGAACAGGCGCAACAGCAGGGTTTGCAGATTCATTATCAATATCAGTTACAGGATTTATCCCGTAAGGATGATTGTTGGTTGTTGAATTTTGCAGGTGATCAGCAAGCGACGCATAGTGTGGTGGTACTGGCGAATGGGCATCAAATCAGCCGTTTCAGCCAAACGTCGTCTCTGCCAGTGTATTCGGTTGCCGGTCAGGTCAGCCATATTCCGACAACGCCGGAACTGGTAAAACTGAAACAGGTGCTGTGCTATGACGGTTATCTCACGCCGCAAAATCCGGCGAATGAACACCATTGTATTGGTGCCAGTTATCATCGCGGCAGCGAAGATACAGCGTACAGTGAGGACGATCAGCAGCAGAATCGCCAGCGGTTGATTGATTGTTTCCCGCAGGCGCAGTGGGCAAAAGAGGTTGATATCAGTGATAAAGAGGCGCGCTGCGGTGTGCGTTGTGCCACTCGCGATCATCTGCCAATGGTAGGCAACGTGTCTGATTATGAGGCAACACTCGTGGAATATACGTCGCTGGCGGAGCAGAAAGATGAGGCGGTAAGCGCGCCGGTTTATGACGATCTCTTTATGCTTGCTGCTTTGGGTTCGCGTGGTTTGTGTTCTGCCCCACTGTGCGCCGAGATTCTGGCGGCACAGATGAGTGAAGAACCGATTCCGATGGATGCCAGTACGCTGGCGGCGTTATATCCGAATAGGCTATGGGTGCGGAAATTGTTGAAGGGTAAAGCAGTTAAGGCTGGGTAATCTGCTCTCGCAGTGTTTGCCGGATGCGGCGTGAACGCCTTATCCGACCTACGTGTGACGTGTAGGCCTGATAAGACGCGACAAGCGTCGCATCAGGCATGGTGCTACAGACGCCGCAACTTACTGCTGTGACGCCTGCTGAAACAGGTTTTCCCACATATCGGTCACCAGCGCCTGGTCACGCGGCGACAATTCACCAGCACCAATGGCTTTTTCCAGACTCTGGCTAACGGTCGTATGCACCGCCTGAGCGGAGTGGTCATCACCACTTTCCAGTTCTGCGATGGCTAATGTCAGGTGGCCACGCAAATACCCACTGGCAAACAACTCATCATCACTGGCATGGTCAACCATACCGTCGATTAATGCCAGAATGCGTGATTCAAACTCCGCGATCATCTTCTTTCCTCATTGTAAAACGTGGCGCTGGCTTCAGTTGAGCGCTTCCGGCCACGGGAACTGTTCCGCCGTAAGTTCCGGCGTGTGATAATAATTTTGTAGTGCTTTAATGAAGCGTGCCGGGCGTTCCGGAATGCCATTTGTCAGATAATCCATCACCTGCGCATGTACCCGCCGTTGAAACACCACACGATCCGGTTCGAAATCCCCTTCCAGATTGTCGCAACTGACGTTAAACGGATATCCCGCCGCCACACAGAACAACCAGTCGAGCGCCTGCGGCTTCACTTCAACATCTTCAAACTGGCTTTGCGTTTGGGCATCGCGTCCGTCCGGGCAATACCAGTAGCCGAAATCAACCAGCTCACGGCGCGCTTTCCCGGCAATACACCAGTGCGAAATCTCATGAATTGCGCTGGCATAAAAGCCATGAGCAAAGACGATTCGGTTATACGGTACTTCCGCATCAGCAGGAAGATAGATCGGTTCGTCGTCGCCTTTAATCAGACGGGTATTAAAATCATCGGCAAAGCAGCTATTAAAAATTTCAATCAACTGCTCGTAGTGGTGTGTACTGTTCATTAGTTCATCCCCAACCAGTGGAGGATCTCCTGTCCGTGGCTATCGTAAAGTAATTTGGCACTCATCACCGCCGAGACAATAACAATCATCGGGCGGATCAGCTTTTGTCCTTTGCTCAACACCAGTCGTGAACCCATGCGCGCGCCGAGGAACTGCCCCACCAGCATCACAAAGCCCGTCGCCCAAATCACTTTGCCACCGAGAATAAACAGCAGTAAACCGCCGATATTTGACGTTGCGTTGAGTAATTTGGCGTGAGCCGTGGCTTTGGCGAGATTGAATCCGCACAGCGTAACAAAGGCCAGTGCGTAAAACGATCCAGCTGCCGGACCAAAGAATCCGTCATAAAAACCGACGCAGCCACCGGCAATTAACGCGAAGGGTAAACCGTACATCCGGCGCTGGCGATCTTCTTCACCCAGCTTTGGCATCAGCAAGAAATAGAGGCCGATACAAATTACCAGAATGGGCAAAATCTGCCGTAAGACATCAGCCTGAACGTATTGCACCAGCAGTGCGCCGCTCATTGAGCCGACAAAGGTCATGGCGATATTGAGTTTTTGATCGCTTAAACTAACCACTTTGCGGCGAATAAAGTAGATAGTGGCGGAAATAGAGCCGCCGCAGGCTTGCAGTTTATTGGTTGCCAGCGCGTTAGCCGGAGACATCCCCGCTGCCATCAATGCCGGAATGGTGAGTAACCCACCGCCACCGGCAATCGAGTCGATAAATCCCGCCAGCATGGCGACAAAAAAGAGAACACCCAGCAACAGCGGGGAAACCATAAACAGGCTATTAAACGTTTCCATTAGATCACGTGCTCATCCAGTAGCGCCTGGCAGGAAGGCGGCAACGGAGGCGGTGTCTTCTTCTCAGGCTTTGTTGTTCCCGGTTTTGGAGGTTCAAACCAGCTTTGCAGTTCTGCCCCGCAACCATCGCCTGGTGGCGGTAAAGGTTGATCTTCACACTCCAGACTATCGGCAGGACAACGTAATCGTACATGCATATGCGCGCGATGCTGGAACCAGGGTCGCACTTTCCGCAACCAGTCGCGATCGGTGCCCGCATCAAGGCAAAGTTGTTGTTTAATCGCCGGATTAACAAAAATGCGCGTGACGTCTTTGTCCTGGGCGGCGAGTTTGATCAAGCTGAAAATTTCTGGCTTCCACAGCGTGGGGACAACATGTTTACCGTCGCGGGAAACTAAGTCCAGTGCTTGCGGGCGCAAGAGCTGCGCGGAGATCCAGCGAGTTTTCGGCAGTTGCAGAAAAATATCGACATCCAGTCCGCTCTGGTGGCTGGCATGACCGCCGTTGAAACGCCCACCAGCGGGCATCCCCATATCGCCAATCAGCACCGTACCCATGCCCAGATTGCTCACCTGGCTACTCAGACGCTGGATAAACATCACCAGATCCGGGTGACCGAAATAGCGACGCTGATCGGTACGCATGACCTGATAATGTTCGGACTGTATCGGCAACGTGTCAGCGCCGACAATACAGCCATTAGAAAAACTGCCTATCGATTGTGCGCTACCCGGCACAGGTTGGGTTATTTTTTGCCACGGCGTCGCTGCCAGGCTAGCGCTACTGGCAAGCAGAGCCAGCAGCGCAATCGCGGTTTTGTTCATTTTTTACCAGCGTGGAATATCAGTCTTCACATCGGCATTTTGCGCCCGCTGCCGTAACAGGTGATCCATTAAAACGATCGCCAGCATCGCTTCTGCGATCGGCACCGCACGGATCCCGACACAGGGATCGTGACGGCCTTTGGTGATCATCTCAACTTCTTCGCCAAAGCGGTTAATGGTACGCCCCGGCACGGTGATACTGGAGGTCGGTTTCAGCGCCATATGGGCAATGATTTGCTGCCCGCTGCTGATACCGCCGAGAATGCCGCCCGCATGGTTGCTCTGGAAACCGTCTTTGGTGATTTCATCGCGGTTCTGGCTGCCGCGCAGCGCCACTACGTCAAAACCGTCGCCAATTTCCACGCCTTTCACCGCGTTGATGCTCATCAGCGCATGGGCGATGTCAGCATCCAGGCGGTCAAAGACCGGCTCGCCAAGTCCGGCGGGGACGCCACTGGCAACAACGGTGACTTTCGCGCCGATGGAGTCGCCCTCTTTTTTCAGCGCGCGCATCAGTTCATCTAACGCGTCGATTTTGTCCGGGTCCGGGCAGAAGAACGGATTTTGCTCGACCTGCGACCAGTCTTTGATTTCCAGCGGAATGTCGCCCATCTGGGTCAGGCAGCCGCGGATTTCAATACCAAATTTCTCGGCGAGATATTTTTTGGCAATCGCCCCTGCTGCCACGCGCATGGCGGTTTCGCGGGCGGAAGAACGTCCACCGCCGCGATAATCGCGCAGGCCGTATTTTTGTTCGTAGGTGTAATCGGCATGGCCTGGGCGGAAAACGTCTTTAATGGCGCTGTAATCCTGAGAACGCTGGTCGGTATTTTCGATCAACAAACCGATGCTGGTGCCAGTAGTAATACCTTCAAAAACACCGGAGAGAATTTTGACCTGATCCGGCTCGCGGCGCTGGGTGGTATAGCGCGATGTCCCAGGGCGACGACGATCGAGGTCATGTTGCAGGTCCGCTTCCGTCAGCGGAATGCCTGGCGGAACACCATCGACGATGCAGCCGAGCGCCAGCCCATGCGATTCGCCGAAGGTGGTTACGCGAAAGAGTTGTCCAATTGTGTTTCCAGCCATCACGGCTCCGTAATTGTTGTGTTTGCGTGTTTACTTAATCTTTATAAATCGCGAAATGTTCACGGGCCGCCAGCAGCTGCTCTTTAGTGAGCATAAACACACCATCGCCGCCGTTATCAAACTCCAGCCATGTGAACGGAACATCCGGATATTGTTCCATAAGATGTACCATGCTGTTGCCGACTTCACAAATCAACACGCCATCATCAGCAAGGTAATCTGCCGCGTTACCGAGAATGCGACGCGTCAGTTTCAGGCCGTCGGTGCCAGATGCCAGGCCCAGTTCCGGCTCGTGACGGTATTCGTTTGGCAGGTCGGACATATCTTCCGCATCGACATACGGCGGGTTAGTGACAATCAGGTCGTACTGCACTTTCGGCAAATCACGGAACAGATCGGAACGAATCGGAATGACGTTGTGGATCAGACCGTGTTCTTCGATGTTCTGTTCAGCAACCGCCAGCGCGTCGGGAGAGATATCCACCGCGTCGACTTCCGCATCCGGGAAGGCATAAGCACAGGCAATGGCGATGCAGCCGCTACCGGTACACATATCTAAAATATGCTGCGGTTGCTTGCTGATGAGTCCGGCAAATTTATTGTTGATCAGTTCACCAATCGGCGAGCGCGGCACCAGCACGCGTTCATCAACGTAAAATTCATGGCCGCAGAACCACGCTTTGTTGGTCAGGTAAGCCACCGGAATGCGTTCGTTGACGCGGCGGATCACGCGTTCAACAATACGGTGTTTTTCGCTGGAGGTCAGACGCGCGGTGCGCATATCTTCCGGGATATCCAGCGGCAGGTAGAGCGAAGGCAACACCAGTTGCACGGCTTCATCCCACGGGTTGTCAGTGCCGTGGCCGTACCAGATATTCGCCGCGCTGAAGCGGCTTACCGACCAGCGCAACATGTCCTGAATGGTTTGCAGCTCATTTACTGCTTCATCAACGAAAATTTTATCCACGTATTCCTCCAGGGCATGATCGCAATAATTTCGGCGGCTAGTTTGCCATGAAGATGACGATAAATCAGCATTCACGCGCGGTGAGTGAGGAAAAATACGTTTAAAACGATCGATTGCGCTACGAGTCGGGTAAACTGTAGGAAAATTAGAAATAGAGACAGATAAATGAAAAAGAAAACAACACTTAGCGAGGAGGACCAGGCGCTGTTTCGCCAGTTGATGGTGGGGACTCGCAAGATTAAGCAGGACACGATTGTCCACCGATCGCAGCGTAAGAAAATCAGCGAAGTACCGGTGAAACGCTTGATTCAGGAGCAGGCTGATGCCAGCCATTATTTTTCCGATGAGTTTCAGCCGTTACTGAATACCGAAGGTCCGGTGAAATATGTTCGCCCGGATGTAAGCCATTTTGAGGCGAAGAAGTTGCGCCGTGGCGATTATTCGCCGGAATTGTTTTTGGATTTACACGGTCTGACGCAGCTGCAGGCCAAGCAGGAGTTAGGCGCGTTGATTGCCGCCTGCCGCCGCGAACATGTGTTTTGCGCCTGCGTGATGCATGGTCACGGGAAGCATATTTTGAAGCAACAAACACCGCTGTGGCTGGCACAACATCCGCATGTCATGGCGTTTCACCAGGCACCAAAAGAGTATGGCGGTGATGCGGCTTTGTTGGTGTTGATTGAAGTGGAAGAGTGGCTGCCACCGGAGTTGCCCTGAAGGGGTTGAGCGTGTTGCGCCAGGTACGCGGAATGGCAGGGGCGAATGCCCCTGCCTGGTGTTACTACCAGCTACAACTCATTCAGTACGTACTGAAACCGGCAGGTAGAATCGATTGGCTGCATACTGCTGGTATCTACACGCACGACCATATCGTGTAACTGTTTGTCCGTTATAGGATGTCGATTTGGAATGACAGTGACTTCCGCCTTATCACATCCCGTTGCAGTAAAAGTTATCATCTGCGCAACCCAGCGGCAGTACCCCCCGGCTTCATTCATCTGCGAACTGTCGCACAATTTGCCATCTTTCATTAAATACGTTGAAAGCGTTTTCTCAACCACACCGCCCGTCGATTGCAGAGTGAGCAGTTTAGACTTACTGACATAATTCTCATTCCATGAAACGTCATAAGGTGCTACAGAAACAGTTTGACAAAGTGTGGCATGACCGTCCGGCCCCTTATAAGCCACTCCGACTGAATCGGTCACAGTATCACCCATAATAACTAACCAGGGGCAAGAAAAGTAGGATTCAATATCCGCAGAAATAATAATTTCAAATACAAAACTCGCACAGGCCCACCCAGAAGGTAGTCCTGGACATGATGATGCATTGACCGGATTTAAACCCACTAACTTAACTGAAGGTGCAGGGGGTGGACCATTCCAGCTCGTATTTTGCAGATAATCACCTGTTCGTAAAAGGCCTTGACTCTTATATCCACCATCGTAGACCGCTGATGGCATCATGATTTTCAGGCTAAAAATCATGCTCGAACGCATGTCACCGTTAGTACCGTAGTAAACCTCAACGCTATGCCCGGCAGCCAGAGCTTCTGTTGCAGTCATCAGCATGACCAGAGCGAACAACCATCGTAGTATTTTCATGTTAAATGTACTCAAATGTCGCAGTTAAAGAGGCGGTAAATTCACCGATCGTCACATCCCGACCGCTTTTCGCCTGGATCCAGGCCCTGAAGTTAATGTCATTGTTACCGTTGA